>Ga0163154_10008417_pt1 | contig 12036 bp, 16 predicted proteins | sample OliLakLV19MP9P1_FD_148649 | JGI IMG/M metagenome (GOLD analysis project Ga0163154, IMG submission 148649) | Freshwater microbial mat bacterial communities from Lake Vanda, McMurdo Dry Valleys, Antarctica - Oligotrophic Lake LV.19.MP9.P1 | ecosystem: Environmental > Aquatic > Freshwater > Lake >... | reverse complement strand
CCCATCCGCGCGAGCATCAGCTCACGTACCACGGCTGCTTGGCAGCGGCCTCGCCGGTGCGCGATCACGTCGTGCCGTTGCCGCCGTCGCGTCGTGAGCGCTCTGCGAGCGCCGCTGGTGCCGACCCGAGTCAGCCCCGACCCGAGTCAGCCCGTCGTGGGCAGACGTTATTACACTTGGGCCGAGCTCTTGGAGCGTGTGTTCGGCACGCGTGTTTTGATTTGCCTTCGGTGCGGAGCAGCCCGTCACATGATCGCGATGATCACCGACCCGGCGATCATCCGGAGGATCCTGCTGCACTTGAAGCTGCCTCCAGATCCGTTGCCGATTTCCCCAGCCCGTGAGCCGGCGCTCTTCTGGTAGCGCGCGGTCCCCCACCGCTCACCGGACGGCACGGCTACAAGGAGACGCCACAGGTGGCCTTCATCCTGGTAGCGCGCGGTCCCCCACCGCTCACCGGACGGGTCGCGACCGAGCCCGACTCGAGCCCACCCCCTGCAAGCACGCGGGGTGTGGGCTCGGGTTGTTGGAATCTCGGACCCCTGGTAGCGTCCACGCGTGCCTCGCGCGCCCCAGACCAATCGACCAGGCCCTCGCTGGCAGCCCGAGGCGGCGCGCGCGCGAGGGTCGCGCGGTTACCCAGGCCCGACATCTGCATCAAAACGAGGCACACCCACCACCATCAACGGACCTCGGGGTCAGGAAATGCCTCCTTCTACCGCCTTCGTGTGAGAGTCGCCACGACGATCGACGCGGGCTGGACGGTGTTGTCGTGCGCGTCGGTGGTGATCCGCACGTCCCTCTGAAGCTCTGAAGCGCGCGATCACGGCACGAGCCGCTGTCGGTCGAGGCCATCGTCGACGTGACGCAGACGGCGGAACAATGGTGGCCCAAATTGGGACGGAGCGCCGCGCTCCCCGCATTCCGACCGGTGCATGTGACACTGCCCGACCGTTGCCCCGGTCGCGCTCGAGTTGGAGACGCGGAAGCGATCCTGGGTCGGGCGACGCCGTCGGGTCCCGGATGAGCACGGGCCGTGCGCGCCCGAGGTCGTGCGGCGCGACCCGTCGCGGAGCGTCGTCAACCGCGTGCTGCGCGGGCACCTCGAGACGTTCCTCGCGCGCTTCGTCCAGGGTCACTCTCTTGGACACGCCGGCCGCACGCTGCCGGCCCACGTCGAGCGCGAGTTGCGCGCCGCGAGCCGCGAACTCACTGACGGCCTCACGATGCGCCGCATCCTCGCGCGCCTCCGCCTCCCGACCGATCCGCTCCCGTCGCGTCCGACGCGTCCCACAACAGAAAACCCCTGCCACGAGAATCGGAGGGAACTGTCCGGAATGGATAGCTTGGACCTCTTATCCGCTTCGTTCCCCTGAGCCTATGCAGGACCCAATCGCCTTGCGCCCAAGGACTTCCTGCTCGTTACCGGTCCGCAGGTTCTTTACTTCGGCCGCGGGCCGGCGTTTGCCATCTGGAGCACTGGCAAGGACGGCCTCCCGCCAACTCTTCAGTGCGGCATCTCGTCCTCGAAGGTGGCGTCGATGTCTCGTGCGCCATGAAGCACGCGATGGACTTCGATGCCGACGTCGGTGGGCCGGTAGAACACGAGGTAGTTCTCGAAGCCCTTGACCAAGCGAACGCGCATCCCGACGAGTACTGGGTTGTCGAACTCTCGCGGCCGTCCCGCACCAGGCATCTCGAGAATGGCCTGGACCGTCTCGTCGACAGCGTCCATGAAGCGAACTGCTGCCGACGGATTCTCGTCTGCGATGTAAACCGCGGCCTCCACGACGTCCTGCTCAGCAATCCGACGCCAGTTGACCTTCCCAGTCATGCCCCGTTTCTTCCGAGCTGGGCGCGGCGACGCTCATCCATGCGTGTGCGGACTTGCTCCTTCAGCTCCGCCCAGGCTTCAGGTGTCATCTCGCGCGAGGGCGAGTCGAGAGCCTCGAGCAACTTCGCTTCGAGTACCTCCTTCGCGCGCGCCGTCTGATCGGCATGGATGAGCCGGCGGACATACTCGCTCGGGGTGCTGCATCCCGTGGCGACAGCCTGTTCTTGCAGGTACACCTTCTGGCTGCGAGGGAGCGAGATCGTGAAACTGGTGAGATCAGAGTCAGCCGCCATAATGTGAGTATATCACAGAAACCCACAGATCCAACCCCGCGGAAGGATCACTGCCGAACGAGGGATCAACGGGGGACACGCTCAGCCCCGTCGCCGCATAGCGTGCGAGCAGCGACAGCTTCGGCCAGAGCGCGGCGAGCCCGCACGGCTCCAGGTACGAGCTGAACGTGTTGCTCGTAGTGACGCCCATCGGGCGGCTTGCGGCTTTGGTGCCGACGCACCCCTCATAATGCCCCTCCTCCGATAGCAAGGATTCCGAGTCGCAGCGCTCGCGCCAGTGGTAACGCTTCGCTTCGAACAGTCGCTCCAAGGTCGCGGGATCGATCCGCAACCAGTGAGTCTGTTATTCGATGATGGTCAGTACGTCTCGGACATCGACGCGCCTCTTGAATCTCAGAACATGCGCTTCGGTTGGCAGCTCGTCGCTCCCGCAGTTGCGCTGTACGTCGATGCAGAGGATCAGCCGCTGCAACCCTGCCGAGCGCAACCGGCGCAGCTTCTTCTCGACGTAGTCGGCCGTCCAGAACCCCATGATCTCGAGCAGCCAGCGATCGTTCGGGTCCTGGCGGTTCACGAGCGCGAAGTCCGGGAATATCAACGCGCCGTCGGCGGGCACGGGCTCCGGCTCGCGGACGATGTACCAGCGAGAGGTCGCCTTGACGAAGTCGCGCGCGAAGCGCTCCTCGAGGCGGCTGTCGTAGCGGCGAGGCGGTGCGGACGGGACGAGTGGCGCGCTCCCGTCCAAGAGGAGCCGGCCCTCGCGAGCGCCGATCACGCACTGGGCCTGAAGCCGAAAGGTCCGGCACCAGGCCAGGAGAGGGAGCACCGATGCGAGGTGGCGCCCGTACACCGTGGTACGGCGAAAAAGACTGAGCGGCCCGGAGACCTCGAGGACCGTGACCGCTTCGTTGCGGCGCGCCGTGCAGATGAGACCGCGCAATTGCGCATGGCGGACCACTGCCCGCGCTTGCCCCTCGAGCTCGATCCGAAGACCGGAACAGCTCGAGAGGAGCGCGCCAGCGACCTTCAGGTTGCAGCGCAGCGCGAGCGTGTCTGCAGTCATGGGCTCATCGGGTGCCTTGATTCGGCGATGGTCGGGTACGTCGGCGAGGAGGGCCTCGTCGAGCGCACGTGTCGTGACGCCGAGCGCCACCGCGGCCCGCGCGAGGGCCACGTCACGGCCTGGCCGGTCGGCGGCCAGAGAGAACGCCGCCGCTCTGGCCTCTCGGGGGCCGATGGCTGCGACGACCTCGCTCGGGAAGTAGGCCTCGAGCACGCTGGCGGCGAGTCGCAGACCGGCGTGCCCGCTGTCCCTCGCGAGCTGCGCGAGTCGTTCGTCGAGCTCGCGCCGTGTCCCGCCAACCATGGACCGATGGAGCTCGAGCAGCTCGACCATCCATACCTGGTCTCGAGCAGTGAACCACGACGGCGCGATGACGCCGTTCTGGACGGAACAGCGCGCGAGCGCGTCACGAAGAGAGGCCACGGGCCATCCTTCTCGCGGCGCCGACCTCGCTCGTCCCCGAAGTCACGAGGTGGTACACGACGGCGCGCTTGTTCGGCGCTGGGCGCAGCACACGGCCGACGCGTTGCACGTGCTCGCGCTCACCGTGCGCTCCGCCGACGACGATCCCCACCGAGGCGTCGGGCACATCGACACCCTCGTTCAGAACGCGCGCCGACACGAGCGCGCGCAGCAGCCCATCCTGGAACGCTGCCAGCGCCGCCTCGCGTTCGACGCTCTTTATGTCCGCAGTGATCGGCATGACGAGGTGTTCGCGTGCGATCCGGTACGCGGCTTCCTTGCTGGCCGTGAAGACGAGCGTACGCGCGTCCGCGTGCTGCGCGAGGAGCGCCCCGACGACACGCAGCTTCGCATCGGTCAACGCCAGCGTCGCGCGCGCGCGGCGCCAAGCCGCCAGCGCCTCGCGTCCGGGCGCCGTGCGCGTCGCCCAGCGCTGGAAGTCGCGCCAGTCCCCCATCGGCGCGAGCTTCTGGAACCGGTCGAACGCGACGCGGAACACCCCCCAGTCGGCGTCATGGCGCGCACGTTCGTGCTCGGTCAGGCCGAGCGACAATTCGACGACCTCGAGCTCCGCGAGAAACGTGCCAACCAAGTCGCGGACACCGAGTTCGAATACGATTGGTCCGATCAGTTCCTCGATGCTGTGGAGCGAGGAGCCCGTTGGCGGCGTCGCGGTGAGTCCGAGGCGCTCGTGCGCGACCGACATCTCGAGCGCTTCGTCACGCACACCGGACCCGAAGTGGTGGACCTCGTCGACGACGATGAGATCGAAGCGGTCACCGATATCCGCCATATGTCGCCACGCGCTCTCGAACGTGGCGACCGTGACGGGACGTAGCTCGCGCTCTCCGTCGCCGAACACCCCGACCTCGTCGCCGCGGGCCGCGATGAGGGACGCGCGCCACTGCCCGAGAAGGACTCGCGTCGGCACGAGGCACAACGTGGGTTTCCCGCACCGCGCAATCGCGCCGAGCGCAACGTGGGTCTTGCCGCTGCCCGTCGGCAGGACGACGACGCCACGGCGGTCCGCGGCTTCCCACGCATCGAGGGCGAGTGCCTGGTAGGGTCGCAGTGTCGGCGCTGGACGAACAGGAAGCGACCGTGTTGCATCGACCGCGCCGTCGACGAAATGGGCTCCAGCCGCCCGGAGGGCAGCGACGATCTCGCGGTGGCGTCGCCCAGGGGCGCGCAGGACGTCGACGCGGTGGTCCCAGACGGCGCCCGGAAGGGGGATGCCGTCGGGAAGGGTCCCGTCGACAACCAGTGTCCCGCGGTCGTACACGATCCGAACGTCGCCTCTTGGGTTGGAGTCGGGAGTAGCGGACATGCGCCAAGGACTGTCACGTGGCTCCCGGAGTATCAGAGGACAGCGCCGAAACTCGCTGGCCGACGCCTCTGGCGTCGGCACGTAGGGAATCATGTTGGTCGCGAAGTGCGCTGCTCTTGGCCAACTCCGCGTCAATGTCGTGGATCCGCCCGCCTGCTCGACCAGCTCGTCCAAAGTCCCGCTGGAGAGCGCGTCGAGCGGAGCGCGCTCAGGAATGCCCAGCGAGTGGCGCGCGTCCTCGCGGAAGCGCTCTGCGAGCGCCATGAGCACGAGCTCTGGCTTGACTTCGCCTCGCTCGGGACCCAGCAGGTGCGTCGTCGCGGCAAGGCCGAGCCGCCGTTCGACGGCCAGCGCGTTGGTCTCCGTCCGCATGTCGACTGCAGCCCCACCGAGGTCCGTGCCGGCGAGGACGAGGGCGTAGCAAGCCGGGGAAGCCGAAGGCGTACAGCCCGTCGGACGCACGCAGGCCGCGGCAGAGCAGCCCCGAGACCCTGGGGTGCGGGCTCGAGTTGTTGGAACCTGGGTCGCCTGATACCGTCCGAAGGTGCCTGTGTCCCCCCCAACCACCCCTCCCGAGCACGCGCTGGCGCCCAGTTGGCCGGCAATCGAGGCAGGTGCCACCAGAACGACTCGGCATTGCCTCAAAACGAGGCACTCCCGCAGCCATCAACGGACCTCGGGGTCCAGATTTCCCTCCTTCGAACGCCTTCCTCAGCGGCCATCAGAGGGAGCTGGACAGCAAGGTAAAGAGACGGCGGTTCATCACCCCCAAATGCCCCGTCGGGCGGGTGCTATCAGCGCTGTCCCGCTGGCCCCGCATGAACAAACCCGCATTTGGGGCCGGCAAATGATGGATTGCTATTTAGGCAATGCGGCTGTAAAGCATGGTCGTATGTCGAAAAAAATCAAAAGAAGCTTCGGAGTTTGGATGGACAACCACCATGCGACGATCGTCGGTCACGATCCCTCCGGCACCGGATTCACGGTGCTCGGCCACGCTAAAAGCCTAGGTCCGGGAGCAAATTCGAACGAGAACGCCTCGCAAAATCTGGAGATCACGCTGTTGCAGAAGTATTTCAAAGAGATCGGCCGCCATCTGGAGAATGCGGATGAGGTCCACCTGACCGGCACCGGCACGATCCAGGAGCAGTTCCAGCGCTACCTTGGCGAAACCCCGCAATTCAAGAGGACGGTAGTTTCCGAAAGCACATCCAAGCCGATGAGCGATGAAAAACTCGTGGAGTTCGTCAGCGCCCATTTCAACTAAGTTCTCAAAACTGGTTTGATCTGCGACGGTTCGGAGGGCGATTGCACAAGCACGCGCGAGCCGATCGGCGGCCAGTGGATCCACATCCATCACCTCGACGCGGCGCAGCTCGCGCTGCAACAAGGGCTCGACAGGTGCTCGATCCACACCGATCGGCACGGAGGTTTTCGCAAGTCCGATCTCGCACCGGGCCGACACGAGATCCACTACGCTGACCGACATCGAGCTCGCGCGTGTGCACCATGACGCGCGCCAGCGGATCGAGCGTGTGTTGCGAACGCGCGGGCTCCTCTGCCATCCTGGTGAAGAGCGTCCTCCAGTGAAGGTCATGGACGAATCGCTCCTGCCGTTTTTGCAGGCAGCTTCGGTGCAGTCGAGAGTCGCAGGTGATTTCGACTCGGGGGCGCTCGATTCCGCGCCTCATAGACCCGAGTCCGGTGAGCGCGTGCATCAATCCTCGGTGGTGACGTTGCTCGAGCGCGTCGACAGTGACGATGCATCCACGGGTGCGAGCTACCTGGAGCTGGCCGATGACATCGTGCAGCGGGGCGGTGAGGTGCGCTGACCACCCCATGCGTGGGCGTGCGGCAGGCGACGAGCAACTTCCAGCTGCCTCTCTACCCGTCCAACCGGGGTTCGTCGCGCACCTCATGCAGAGCCTGTGTCTCCCGGTGCAGGTTCCGGTCCCCACTGTCACCCTCCGGACGTACGGGTACCAGACATCGGTGGCCACGACTTGCTCGCCTCTGGACCCAGACTCGTCAAAGGGGATGTCGGCGTACGACCCTTGCGCCGAGCTCGATGGTCTTGCCGTGGTCTCGGACTCACCGGCGAGCGGCCCCATCCTCTGGCTCCGCGCCGACACTGGCGTCACCTCCAGCGTCGGCAGCGTCTCGGTCTGGAGAGATCTGAGTGGGCAGGGCAAGCCACCATGGCGACTGCTCGACGCTTGCAGTGGATCTCAAAGTCCGAATTACACTTCGTCCAGAGGTTTGGGTCGTCTCTCGCGATCAATGTTCACTGGCACGTCCTCGCCTTGGACGGCGTCTACGTCACAGAGGGTCCGGGCCGCACTCCGACGTTTCAAGCGGCGCCACCGTTGACCGATATCGAGGTGGCGCGCATGCATCACGATGCCCGTCAGCGCATCGAACGTGTGCTCCGTGCGCGTGGCCTCTTGCGCGAGCCGGGAGACGAACCTGCGCCTGTCAAGGGCGCGGAGGACTCGCTCTTGCCGTACTTGCAGGCAGCCTCCGTGCAGACGAAGGTCGCGGCCGGGGAGAACCCCGGACGCTCGATTCCGCGGCTCGTCGACCCCTCTACGACAAGTTCTTACCGCGACTTGCTCGAGCTACCGCGCGGTGCCTTGAAGGCGGAGCGCGACGGCTACTCGCTGCATGCAGCGACTTGCGTTGCGGCAGGTCGACGCGCCGATCTCGAAGACCCCCATCCAGACTACCCCTCTGCGCGGACGGTCCGGCGCCCCGTCCGCGACAATCACCCTGAAGATCCACCCGTGGCACGGCCAGTCCGTGCACGTCATCGCGACCCACGGGCGTGAGTTCGCGACCATCGAGAGCGAGGGTGTCGTTACGGCAAGCCTGCCTGACTCGCTCCCTCCCGGAGTCGTAGCTTCCCGGGCGTCCCATCCCTTCGCCCGGAGACGCCCCGTTGCCCACGACAGAGCACGCCACCGACCGCCGTCGCCTGACCGACGCCGCCCATCTTTTCCGCCGCTGGCGCGCGGCGCGCAAAAGAGGTGAGCGAATCCCTGGCGATCTCTGGACGGCCGCGCGCGACGCGGCCCGACAGTACGGTGTCAGCCAGGTCAGTCAGGAACTCGGCCTCGACTACTACGCGCTGAAGCGGCGCGTCGAAAAGAACGCCGAGAGCATGACATCCCCCGTACACCCCGTCGAGAAGGCGCGTCACTCCGCACCGGGATTCATCGAGCTCCCCCTGCGCGCAACAGAGGTAGACCACTCGTGCGCCATCGAGCTCGAGCACGCTCGCGCCGGCTCGACGACGAAGCTCCGTATCGAGCTGCCCGCGCTCGCTCCGACGGACCTGGTTGCGTTGATCAGCGCGTTCAGGGTGCAACTGTGATCCAGGTCACCGCGCAGTCACGCATCCTCGTCGCGATCGAACCAGCCGACTTCCGTCGGGGTATCGATGGCCTGGCAGGCGCCGTGCGCGCCGAGCTACGCGACGACCCGATGTCAGGCACGGTCTACTTCTTTCGCAACCGCCCACGAACCGCAATCAAGATTTTGGTCTATGACGGGCAGGGCTATTGGCTATGCCAAAAACGTCTCTCGTCGGGTCGATTCGAACACTGGCCGCGCTCGGCGACAACACGACCTATGCCGCGCGCGGCATAGCACTTGCGAGGGCGCGCTGAAGAAGGCCGTGCTCAACCGCAAGAACGCGTACTTCTACAAGACGCAGTTCGGCGCCGAGGTCGGCGACCTGTACATGAGCCTGATCCACACGGCGGAGCGCTGCGCGACATCGCCGTTCGAGTACCTGCGGGCGCTCCTCGGGAACGCGGCGGCAGTCGCCGCGGCGCCGGAAGCGTGGATGCCGTGGAACTACGCGTCGACGCTAACCTAGCGGCCGTCCGAGGCTCGGGGCCCGGCTGACCCGAGTCGAACGCCGGAGCCCCAACGGGCACACGACGCCACACGAGTCGGTCGCGGCGATGAGCCGCGGCAACCGGGCCGCGCATTTTTCTCGCGGTTACGCACCGTTGCCGCAAGGACACGGTGCAAGTGCTCGCGACGACGCCGCGGAAGCTGCTCGGACTCGCTGCGCTCTCCGGGGTCTTCGTGGCTCGCGTCGCTCGAGCACACGTCGGTCGCGACGAGCCTCCTGCTCGTCAATACCACGCCGATCTGGATCGTACTGCTCGCGCCGTTCGCCAACCGCGAGACGGTGAGTCGCCGCGAGCTCGGCGGCGTTGCGCTGGCGCTCGCAGGCGGCGCATGGCTCGCGCTCGGCGGCGAGGGTGGAGCAGGCCCTGGAGCAGGCCCTGGAGCAGGCCCTGCAGCAGGCCCTGCAGCAAGCCCTGGCGCAGGCCCTGGCGCAGGCGAGCGCGGCCTCCTGGGCCCGGCGCTCGCCGTGGTTGGCGCATGGGCCGCGACGGGCTACTTCTTGATCGGCCGCAGGGTCGGATCAGAGGTCCCGCTGATCGGCTACCTCAGCGTGTGTTATGGCACCGCCACCGCGACCTTGGTGCTCGCGGCGGTCGCCTCGGGGACCGAGCTCGCGGGCTTCGAGCCCACGACCGTGCTCTGGCTGCTCGCCCTCGGCCTCGTCCCGCAGCTCATCGGGCACAGCGCGTACAACGCCGCGCTGCGCAAGCTGCCGGCGCTGCTCGTCGCGCTGCCGTTGCTCCTGGAGCCCGTCGTCGGCTCGCTACTGGCGTGGTGGGTCCTCGGCGAGGTCCCACCGCTGCGTGCGTTCGGGGCCGGCGCGCTCGTGCTCTCCGGCGTGGCGCTCGCGGCGGGGCTCGGACGGCGCACGCGGCGCTGACTGGCGTGGGCCCTCTGGCCAACGCCGGTCAGAGGTGCGCGGCGTGTCAGCCCACAGCGGTGGCCATGAGCTCGCTGAGCAGCTTCGTGAACCGCGCGGTGTCGCGCGGCACGCCGCCCTCGGTCAGGAGCGCCTGGCCGTGCAGGAGCTCGGCGTAGTCCGCGATCCGCGGGCTCTGTGCGTCGACCTCGTAGAGGCGCGCGAGGCCCTGCACCAGCGCGTGGCTCGGGTTCAGCTCCAGGACCCGCTTCGAGCGCGGCACTTCCTGGCCGGCGCGCTTCATCAGGCGCTCGACGTGCGCGCTGACCGCGCGGTCCTCACCGACCAGCACCGCCGCGCTCGCGCGCAGGCGCGCGCTGAAGCGGACCTCCGACACGTCGTCCGCGAGCGCGGTCTGCAGCGCGCCGAAGAGGCCCTCGCACTTCGCTTGCTCGGCCTCGCGTTTCTGCTTCGCCTCGTCGCTCTCGCGCACTTCGCCCTTGTCCGCGCGCTTGACGGCGCGGCCATCGAACGTGTACAGGCGCTGCAACACCCACTCGTCGATCGGGTCGACCATGAGGAGCACTGCGCGCCCCTCGGCGCGCAGCGCCTCGAGGTGCGGCGAGGCCAGCGCCGCCTTGCGGTCCGCCGCGGGCAGCACGTAGATGACGTTCTGGTCCTCGGCGAGGTCCGCGGGCATCCGCGCCACGTACTCGGCGAGCGTCGTCGGCTCGTCGCCGTGCGTCGTCTGGAAGAGGCAGAGCGACGACACACGGTTCTTGTCGTCCTCGCAGAACCAGATGCCCTCCTTCAGGACGGGCCCGAAGTGCGCGTAAAACGCCTCGTAGCGGCCACGGTCGGCCTCCAGCGCGCCTTTCAACGCCTCCAGCACCTTGCGGCAGGTGCAGCGTCTCGTAGGGCTCGTTCCAGTCGTGCGTGAGGTGCCGGTAGAACTCGGCGTGCTCCTCCTTCGTGATCTCGTCCTTCGGGCGCGCCCAGAGCGGCGTGCGCGACGTGAGCGTCTCGGTGACCCGCTCGGTGACGCGCTCACCGGCGATCGGCTTGCCGTCCTCGCCGGCGATCCGCGTCTGGAACTTCCGGCTAAATGAAACTCTGGAGCTGCAGGCCGCCCGGGACGTCGACGAGGCGCTCGGTCGCGCGTTTGTGGGCCTTCTCCTGGGCGTCGCGCACGGCGGCGTCACCGAGCGCCTCCATTTGCCTGTGGTCGTTTGCGCGGTACGCCGCCGGCGAGATCTCGGGGCCACCACGTCCGGGTCCGCGCGTTCGACGAAGGAGGCCGCGGTGAGCTTCGCCTCGGTCGCCCGCACCGCTTACTTCAACCTCTCCGCGCTGCTCGCGAGCACGTCGCGCAGCTCGCTAAGGTCGACGCCGTCTTCGAGGCTGCCCGACACGACCTTGGCGGTCGCTCGGTCAGCGGTCACCACGCGGCCGGCTGCAGCGCGAGGCTGCGCGATTGTCGAGCCAGTGTGTCACCTTCGCGAGCGCGCCACGGTCGAGGCTCGATGGCTGAACCGCGCGAATCAGAGCGGCGCTCCTGGGTGGGGAAGCGCTACGTGGACCCGACCGACGTGGGAGACCCCGCCGCCGCTGCGGGGGCCCCGACCTGCGTCGTGCACGACGTCGTGCGCCGCGACCCGTCGCGCAGCGTCGTGAACCGGGTCCTGCGTGCGCAAGTCGAGACCTTCCTCAGTCGCTACACCGATGAGCACGGGGGACGTTCTCTGCCGACCTACGTCGAGCGTGAGCTGCGCGCCGCGATCGCCTGCGGCGACCTCGCGCATGGCTTCTGTCGCGTGCATTGTTCGTGTTGTGCGCTCGACTTGCTCGTCGCGTTCTCGTGCAAGGGGCGAGGCTTCTGTCCGTCGTGTGGCGGGCGAAGGATGGCCGAGCTCGCGGCGCACCTCGTAGACGAGGTGATCCCCGATGTGCCGACGCGCCAGTGCAGGGCTCCTGACATACGCCCCGATTTAGCGCTTAATCGGTTGATCTCAGGCGATAGCTGACCCATAAGCATGCAACCGATAGGCTTGCGATGCTGACCGCTGTTCTACCCCTCCTCCCCCCCGGCGCTCGCGAGCTCAGTGACCGGTTGGCCATTTACGAGAACGGCGATCGGCTCGAGTTCTTTAACGCGGCTGGGCCGATCTACACCTGTCGTCGGGATGACCGGATAGCCGTTCGATTGGGCGCATTGACCATGCTTGCCCAGGGCTTGGTCAAGGTGACCGTGCTCGCGAAGGCCTTGGGTTTGCATAG
>Ga0163154_10008415_pt1 | contig 12037 bp, 11 predicted proteins | sample OliLakLV19MP9P1_FD_148649 | JGI IMG/M metagenome (GOLD analysis project Ga0163154, IMG submission 148649) | Freshwater microbial mat bacterial communities from Lake Vanda, McMurdo Dry Valleys, Antarctica - Oligotrophic Lake LV.19.MP9.P1 | ecosystem: Environmental > Aquatic > Freshwater > Lake >... | reverse complement strand
ACATGGCGGGCAAAACTGCCGAGGGATTGCTAGGAAGCACTATCCCGCGTTGGGTGGCGGTGAGTGCATCGGTTGTGCCATCCCGCCGATAAAAATCAAAGTGCCAGCCCGCCTCAAGACAGGCGGTGGTCTGACAACCGGAAATGCGCTTGACGACCAGAAAATCACCGGAAGGCGACCACGACACCTGCCACAACAGCGCATCGACTGTCAGCGGAATCTGGATGGGATCAACGCCGCCGCTGATCGAAATGATATTCAGGGTTGCCGATCCCCCTTCATCCAGCGTGATCGCCGCAACCAGATCGCCTGACGGGGAAAGTTCGCCGTACAAGATCGGCACATCATCCAGCGGTGTCACCTGCTCAACGAGGGTATCCGCGTCGAAAAAGTGATAGAAACTACGCACATTGCTAAATTCAGACACGGCGACATAGTTGCCATCGCCTGACCAGCCTGCAATCGTCACAGGGTCTAACGTCGGGTGGCTGTCAACGGAGCGCATGTAGGGAATCATCTGGCGGATTGTGCCGTCCGCGCTGCCAACCGTGAGGTAACGCCGCCGTGCCTCATCACGCCACATAAACGCAAAGGCGCTGCTGTCCCGCGCCCATGCCACCTGATGATAGCCGTCTGATGTGCTAGTGCCGTCAATCCCCGTTTGTACAATGCGCGTGGTTTCGCCGTCTTCCACTTGCAGAGTCATGGTCGCCCGTTCGCCCAAACGCTGCACAAAGCCCACGTTATAACGTCCATTCGGGGAAGTTGTGGCAAATAGGCGCTGCACTTCCCGCCGATCTATTGCAAGCTGACCGCGATCCGTATCCAGTACATAGGTGATCGGCGCAACGGTATAACCGTCATATAGCAGCAGACAGCGATAATCATCTAGCGATTGGGCGAAATAGACGCTGCCCGCCGCCAATGCCACCAGCAGGAAGGAAGCGATCAACACAGCGCGTAGCAGCAGCAGCATTCCCATGTTCGCCGTTCTCCTATGAAGTGCGTGATTCCACCCTTTTTTCAACGAGGGGCTGTCCCAAGCCTTGCACTGCATCCGTATAGTAACGGCGGTTTACGCGGTTCGGTTTGCAACGCATTAATCTTTATGCCCCCGCCGTGAGCAAAATCAGCGTCATGCAGACGATCAACAATGGACGTAATAGGCGCATACGAAATCTCCCTAAAACGATTATAATCTCCCCACTAGGATTATGCGTTGTGGGAGTAAAGGGTTTTAATTGTGACTGACATCAGCATCCGGCAAATTGCCGACTATGTGGGACAAGAAGTGACGCTCAAAGGGTGGGTGTACAACCGCACCGATAAGGGTAAATTGCAATTTATTCAACTGCGCGACGGCACAGGGATTGTTCAGTGTGTGGCGTTTAAGAAAGAAATGGAGGAGGGCGAATTTGAGATCGCGGGCAAGCTAACGCAAGAAAGCTCGATCACCGTGACGGGGACAGTCCGCGAGGACGCCCGCGCTCCCGGCATTCCCGGAGGTTTTGAGTTGGGGATCAAGAACCTCACGCTGATCAGTTTGGCGGAAGAGTACCCGATCACCCCGAAGGATCACGGCGTCGAGTTTTTGATGGACAACCGCCACCTGTGGCTGCGATCCAGCCGCCAATGGGCGATCTTGCGGATTCGCGCCACCATCATCAAGGCGCTGCGCGATTTCATGGATATGAACGGCTACCTGCTGGTAGACACGCCGATCCTCACGCCCACAGCGGGCGAAAACACCACGTCGCTGTTCGAGATTGATTATCATGGCGAACCCGCGTTTCTGGCGCAAACTGGACAGTTGTACAACGAAGCGAACATGATGGCGTTCGGCAAGGTTTACTGTTTTGGTCCGACGTTCCGCGCTGAAAAGTCTAAGACGCGCCGCCACCTGCAAGAGTTCTGGATGATGGAACCCGAAGCGGCGTTCCTCACGCTTGAAGAACTCATGACGCTCGAAGAACAGATGATCGCCTATGTGGTCGGGCAGGTGTTGGAGAAGCATCGCCCCGAACTGGCGGTGATCGAGCGCGACATTAACAAGCTAGAAGCGATTCAAATGCCGTTCGTTCGCATCAGCTATGATGAAGCGGTTGAACGTCTGCAAAAACATCACGCCACGCTGCCCGACGGCGAAGCAAAAGACGACCTCAAGATTGAATGGGGCGACGACTTCGGCAGCCCGCACGAAACGGCACTCGCAGAAATGTTCGAGCGCCCCATCTTCGTTTACCACTACCCGACGGCGATCAAGGCGTTCTACATGCAGCCTGTCGATGGACGCCCGGAAGTAGGCCGCAGCGTTGATCTGCTTGCGCCCGAAGGATACGGCGAAATCATTGGCGGCAGCGAACGCATCTACGATCCCAAGCTGCTGGATGAACGGATCGCTACCATCGGACTCAATCCCGAAAATTATGCGTGGTATCTCGATCTGCGTAAGTTTGGCAGCGTCCCCCATGCAGGATTCGGCATCGGCATCGAACGTACCGTCGCATGGGTGTGCGGTTTGCCCCATATCCGCGAGACGATTCCCTATGCCCGTATGTTGAGCCGCAAGTATCCGTAAAGATAAGGACTGAGTCAAAGAAGGACTGAGGACTGAGTTAAAGCAAAGCTGAGAAAGATTTTCACCAATTCGCCCTTTTTGCATTTAACTCAGTCCTTTCACCTCAGTCCTCAGTCCTTTTTGCTCTTACCCCTCAATCGTGCTAATATCGTTTTATTATACAATATCGGTTAAGTAGCACATTTGTTCCACACCCCAAGCTGCCCGCCTGATGCACGTCCCACTCATTCACGCGCCTCTCGGTTGGGTAAAGTTGATTTTTTAGGGAGTCCCGATGTCCATTGATTTTGCCTCCCGCATGGTCGGCATGGTGATCTTTGCACTGATCGGTGCGCGGCTCGGCTTAACTGCTGCTACCGCCTTCGTCCTTCCCGAACTGGCGACCTCTTTTATTTTCGCGCTGGTCGGGATTCTGTTCGGTTTAGTCCTCACCCCGTGGATCACGGTTCGCCCCATTCGAGTCGTGAGCCGCGTGGTCAACGAAATGCCCATCGAAGTGCTGTTTACGGCGCTCATGGGCTTGCTCCTCGGCTTGGTGATCGGGCTGCTGGCGGCATATCCGCTTTCGCAGTTCGATGAACCGCTCGGCACGCTGCTGCCTCCCGGCGTCTTGATCGTGGCGGTCTATCTGACGACCACGATTTTCCAACTTCGATCACGGGAAATCTGGCTGTTCCTCAACGATTGGTTAGGGATCGGGCTGAAACGTCAAAACGCTGAAGGGGGCATAGAGCGTCAGCTTTTGCTCGATACCAGCGTACTCATCGACGGGCGCATTGTGGATATTGCCCGCACAGGTTTTATGGGGGGTACGCTGGTCGTGCCGCGTTTTGTCATCTCGGAACTGCACCGCGTCGCAGATTCATCTGACGCACAGCGGCGGGCGCGAGGGCGGCGCGGTTTGAGCGTCCTCAACGATCTGCAACGGTCAACGAACGTCTTGTTCAAAATCATCGAAGAAGACATCGAAGATGTGCCGGAAGTCGATGATAAGTTGGTGGCGCTGGCGGTCAAGCTGAAAGCGCCCATTCTCACAATTGATTTCCCCATGAATCAGGTGGCGAAAGCGAACGGGGCAATTGTCCTCAACATCAACGAACTGGCGAATGCTGTACGCTCTGCCTACATTCCCGGTGAAAGTTTCGCGCTTCGCATTTTGCAGGACGGCAAAGAACAGGGGCAGGGGGTTGGCTACCTCGAAGATGGCACAATGATCATTGTCGAGGGTGGCGCATCTTTCATGGATCGCACGATCTATGTGGAGGTCACCAAGCTGATCACCCGTGATACCGGACGAATCATTTTCGCTAAACCAAGCGACAGTAAAAAGTAATGTTGCTTAATTAAACTGAGCTATAATCTAATGGGAGTTCTTGCAATAAACACACATATATAGGAGCAAACTTATGGTTCAACAACCAACCAAAGACGTATCTACTGTCAGTGCCAATGGTCAGCGCAAGCAGCAATTGATCGAGGGTGTCTATGTGCGCTCTGCTGTTAACCAGATTGATGAGCGCGGCAGTTTGACGGAAATCTACGATCCATGATGGGGGGTGGGCGATTTCCCGCTGGTTTATGTCTATCAAACGACTATTCGTCCCGGAAAATGTAAAGGGTGGGTGGAACATCACATTCAGACAGATCGGTTGTTCATCACAACGGGTCATATGAAATGGGTGCTGTACGATAACCGTGCCGATTCACCCACCTACGGGGCGATCAACGAAATTTACCTCACCGAACAAAATCGCGGTTTGCTGCTTATTCCGCCCCGTGTTTACCACGTTGTTCAAAATATCGGTACAACCGACGCAATGTTCATCAATATGCCATCGCATCCCTACAATCATGAGAATCCAGATAAATACCGCCTTCCGCTTGATACCGATTTGATTCCCTACAAGTTGTCGCTATGACGCCTACGGTCAGTGTCGTCACGGCGACCTATAACTGGAGCAGTGTCCTGCGCTTCTCCATATCAAGCGTCCTATGGCAAACCTTCCAAGACTTCGAGATGCTCGTCGTTGGCGACGGATGCACTGACGATTCGGCAGAAGTCGTAGCGTCGTTCAACGATCCCCGCTTGATCTGGCACAATTTGCCGGAAAATACGGGCAGTCAACCGATGCCGAACAACACGGGCATCAGCATGGCACGCGGGTGCTATATTGCTTATCTCGGTCATGATGATGTGTGGCATCCCAAACATCTCGAAAATCTCGTTGCTGCTATGGACGCGGGCGCAGAATTAGCACACTCCCTGCTGGTGAGCTACGCTGCGCCCGGAACAGGCACATTGAGCGTTGCCGGGGTATACACAAAGGAGCGCAAGGCAACCCGCAAACTGCCTCTAGTGCCTTCCTGCATCATGCACCGCCGTGATCTTGTAGAACAGGTAGGGTGGTGGAAAGACTATCGCACTATCACACAAGCGCCGGACAGCGAATTTATAGGGCGGTGGCTCGATCATCATGTGATCGCTGTCCCACATTTGACCGCCTTCAAATTTCCAGCATCCAAGCGCAAGAATGCTTACATCGAAAAGGCATCGTTTGAACAGTCGGAAATGATACGCCGTATCCGTGAAGAACCGGACTTTATGGAACGGGAACTGACGACTATCATTCGTGCCTATGTGTTGGGTAAACAAAATATCACGCTTCTGCCCCCGAACCCGAAGATCGCACAGCGCGGCTGGCACATCGAACAGTCGCGGCGCTTACGCGGACTCGATCCGCGCCCCATCCCGCCGCCCACTCGCCAAGCGTATATCAACTATGCGCTCAAGACGATTCGCAGCGTCGTGCCGCTTCCTTTGCGTCGTTTATGGCGGCGGGTGCGCGGTTAGTCCGGCACTTCGTAAATTTGCACATCATCCACATCGTAGATCAGCGTTAGACCCTCTGTCCACGCGGGCGGCTGTGGCGCGATCAAGCGTTCGCGTTCCCCGTAGTAGATATAGCGAATTGGGCTAGGGTAGAGATGCCCGAAAAACGTAGAAATGATCCCTCCGTCTAGTAAACTATTGCGTTCGTGGTTGCTCAATTCGTCTTGATAGAAGTGTGTCAGAGTCGCCGTTTTTTCTTGCCAGAACAGCGTTTCGGGTCCGTGACCCATGTACGTCCGCAATGATGTATAGGCGGGGATGACGTTACCTGTCTCCGGCGCGGTGAGGATCACGGCGTCCGGTTCAGCGTTCGCATTCAGCCAATCGAACGCGGCGATCTCGTTTGCCGGACGAAAGATCGGTCTACCGGCATTGGATGCCGCCAGAAAGCCGCCGAACAGCAGAAAGACGCACGTCATCACCGCCGCGCCGATGAGCGCATAACGGATGGCACGCCCGAACCTGACTCGCCGCGCCATGAGACGCAAGCCCACCGCCGCGAGGATCGCCAGTGGCACGATCACCCCTTCAGACATGCGCCGCTGCACGTTGATCGGCAGATACACGAGGATCGGGACGATCAGCAGCCAACCGAGCAACAGGGCAAATTTAGCCTCACCCCCCGACCCCCTCTCCGCTCGGAGAGGGGGAGAAAGACGAGCCGTTTGCAAGTCCCCTCTCCTATTTTCGGAGAGGGGATTTAGGGGTGAGGCTTCTCTGCTCTTTTCGGAGAGGGGATTTAGGGGTGAGGCTTCTCTGCTCTTTTCGGAGAGGGGATTTAGGGGTGAGGCTTTTGGAATTGGGCGGTGAGGCTTCATACGCCAAACCCGCCACAGCGCAATCACTGCCGGAACTGCCAGCAACACATAGCCGAACACGTAATGCAGCACATGCGGCGACGGTAGATCGTTTTGGCTGCTCCATACGCTAAACGCCTCATTGGTCACAAATTGACCTGCAAAATAGGCGAACAGAGGCAGCGTCATCACACCGACGAACACAGCGCGAACGAACAAACGTAAGGGAAAGCGCCCGCTTGTAATCCATGCTGCGAGTCCCCACGCACCCAGAATCACGTATGCCAGCGCGAGATAGAACGGCACGGCGAGCGCCACAACCCACCCGCAGACCGCCGCGATCAGGATCAGCCTCACCCCCCAACCCCCTCTCCCAAGGGAGAGGGGGAGAGAGGTCGCCTGCATTAACGCCAGCAGCATCCCCAACAGCGCGGCGCGTCCGAGTGCGATGTGCGGCAACCCGAACAGCACCAGAAACGAAAAGCCTTCCGGCACATACACATCAATGGGCAGCGAACCGAGTAACCCGCTGTTGCCCATCAGCGCCAGCAGCCAGCCGATCCCACCGCCGAACGTCGCCAGCATCAGCGCGAGTCGGCGCGTCTTGACCGAGCGCGTGAACGCCGCAATGAACGCATACATCATGGGGATCAAGATCGCATTGCAGACCGCCCGCAGCACGTGAAACGCAACCATCAGCGCGGGGGCAAGGCGCGGATCGTTCGCCGGAATCAAACGTCCGACAATCCAACCTGTGGTGATATAGGGGAGATAAAACAGCGGTGCGCCTGAATGCGATTCAGATGTGTAGAACAGGTAGAAATTCCAGATGCCCCGTGCGCCGAGTCGCATTTTGCCGAGATACGAATTACCATCCTCAACGCCGAACAACATCCCGCCGAAGCGCCATTGATCGCCCTGAGTCGCCCATGCGACAACATAGGGCGCGGTGGTGATCACGATGACGATGAGCGTGAACAGGGCGACGGTTCGCCACTCGCGCAAGGTGACACGTTTAGGATTGTAGGGACGCGAACCATCGCGTCCGGTGGTTTGATCCAATGCGGACGCCATTTATGGCGTCCCTACAGACAAATGCATCACCTTACTCGCCGCCAAAAACCTGCTCGTACACTTCCGGTTCGATCAAGTCCTCAAGCGACCAATCGCACATGACCGGAAATTCAGGCGAAGATAGCTGAACGTCATTGGCTTTCGCCCATGTGTCAAGCTCAGCAACCGACTGGTTGATCGTGTTCATATCGAACGGCTCACCCACCGCAAGAATCATGCGTTCGGGTTCAGAGCCATCCCCGGCAACCACCGCCCAATGATTATCATCGGTGAGACAAATATAGGCACGCTGCAACATGGGATTATACTTTCTATAATAGGGTTTGAAACAATGCTAAACTAGAACTATGCCGACGCCTTGATGTGCGCTAAAATTAATTCTAAGGCTAAAGTGGAAAGTTGAAAATTGAAAGTGGATAGGACATCTTTCTCTTTTAACTTTCTACTTTTAACTTTTAACTGGTAGAAAGAAAGACGATTACATGCCGCTGCGGATTTACAACGTACTTGGACGCGAAAAACAAGACTTCACGCCGTTAGAACCGGGTAAAATCGGGATGTATGTATGCGGACCCACCGTTTACGATCACCCGCATATTGGTCACGCGAAAAACTACGTCTCGTTTGATGTGATCGTGCGCTACCTGCGCTACCTCGGCAATGATGTGCTGTACGTGCAAAATATCACCGATGTGGGGCATTTGCGCGACAGCGGCGAAGACCCGATACAGTTGGTTGCTCGACGCACGCAAGCAAAGCCGTTGCAAGTTGCGGAAATGTTCACCAAAGCCTATTTTGATGCGATGGATGCGATAGGTGTGCAGCGTCCTGATATTTCCCCGCGTGCCAGCGGTCATGTTCCCGAACAAATCAAGATGATCGAAACGCTCATTCGCAAAGAAAATGCCTATGTCAGCGAAGGCAGCGTGTATTTTGACGTGACCAGCGACCCCGATTACGGCAAACTGTCGAATCGGCGTAAGGAACAGCAAGAAGCGGGCGCTCGTGTCGAAGTACGCGGCGAAAAGCGTAATCCCGAAGATTTCGCGCTGTGGAAGCGTGCTGAACCGGAACACATTCTCCGTTGGGACAGCCCGTGGAGTGAAGGTTTTCCCGGTTGGCACATCGAATGCTCGGCAATGGCGAAGAAATATCTCGGCACGACGTTCGACATTCACGGCGGCGGCATCGACAACATTTTCCCGCACAACGAGTCCGAGATCGCGCAGAGCGAATGTGCCAATGATGTTGATTTTGCCCGCTACTGGATGCTCGTCGGGTCGCTGCTCGTACCAGATGAATACGGCAACGCGGTTAAAATGTCCAAGAGTCTGGGCAATTTCGTGACCATTGCGGACGCGCTGGAACGCTACCAACCCGAAGCGATCCGCATGTTCATGTTGGGCGTGCATTACAGCAACCCGATCACCTATGAAGATGGGGCGATTGATGGGGCGGCGCGGGGATGGGAACGCTTGTACAACGCGGTACGCCTGACTCGCCGTGCTATGAATACCGCGCAAGCGGGCAGCGGCGACGGTAATGCCATTCTTGAAGTGATCGCTAAAGCGCGGGCAGATTTCGGCGCGGCGATGGATGATGATTTCACCGCACCGTTGGCGATTGCCAGCTTGCAAGAATTCACCCGTGAGGTCAATACGCTGCTCAACAGCGGCGTGAATATCGGCTTGGATGTGCTAAATGCCATTCACGACGCCTACACCGATTTAGGCGGCAAGGTGTTAGGAATCATACCGCAGCATGAATCAGCGTCGGGCGACGGCGCACGCGAAGCCGCGCTGGTCGAACTGCTGATCACGATGCGGGCAGAAGCACGGGCGAAGAAAAATTGGGCAGAAAGTGACCGTATCCGCGATGAACTGGCGAAAGCGGGTGTTATCCTAGAAGATCGTGCCGATGGTACGATCTGGAAGACAAGCTAAATGACAGAATTCCTGTACGGGCATTGGGCAATCATGGAAACGCTCCGTGCCGGACGCCGCAAAACCGAACAGCTTTTGATCACCGAGACGGTAGAAGAAAAAGGCATCGTCGCAGAGATCATCAACACGGCGAAGGAACGCGGCGTGATAGCAAAACGAGTCGCTCGTCGCATCATTGATGATCTGGCAGATGGTGCGAATCATCAAAACATGGTGCTGCGTACCAGCGATTACCCTTACGTTGAAGTCGCGCAGATCATGGAATTGGCGAAAACACGCGGCGAAAAACCGTTTATCCTACTGCTCGATTTGCTCAAAGACCCGCAGAACGTCGGCGTGTTGATGCGTGTGGCAGATGCCGTCGGCATTCATGGCGTGATCTTGCAGGATCGGCGCGGCGTTGATGTGACTCCCGCAGTCGTCAATTCATCATCGGGCGCGGTGGAACACTTGCAGATTGTGCGCGTGACCAACCTCGTCCAGACGATGCGCGACCTCAAAGAGCAGGACGTATGGATGGTAGGCTTAGACGGTGGACCCAACGTCGCACCCATCGACAAAACCGATCTCAATATGGCTATCGGGATTGTGTTGGGGAGCGAGGGCGAAGGAATGCGCCGCCTTGTGCGTGACACCTGCGATCTGCTGCTGTCGCTGCCTATGCGCGGTTCGGTTGCCAGCTTGAACGTCGCTACCGTCGGCTCAGTCGCGTTGTACGCCGCATGGCAAGCACGCGGTTGGCAGGGGTGGGCGCACGCTTAAGAACAGTTAAAAGGAGAAAGTTAAAAGTTAAAAGTCAAAGAACCTATTTGCCAAGACCAAGCGGGTGTCCTCTAGTTTGAACAATGAGCCAAAAGGGGATTAAGGCGAAAACGTCCATAAACACTTGCGACTTTTAACTTCTTGAGGAAAGATTTGTTGTCCTGTGTATATATTCAGTCAAGGAGGGGCGCGGGCATCTGCGCTAAACAAAAGGCATGATCGAAGATATTATTAAAGAAGCTCAACAGAAAATGAAGTCTGCCGTTGCCGTATTCGAGCAGGATATGCAAGGAATGCGCGGCGGACGGGCAAGTACATCACTGGTTGAACGCTTGACTGTAGACTACTACGGTCAAGACACCGAACTGCGCCAGCTTGCGACGATTTCAACACCCGAACCCATGCAAATTCTGATTCGCCCGTATGACAAAGGCGCGGTCAAAGCCATCGAGAAAGCGATTATGGTATCGGACATTGGTCTGAATCCCAATGTCGATGGGGAAGTCATTCGCTTGAACATGCCCCCGCTCACCCGTGAACGGCGTCAGCAGTTGGTCAAGGTGATTCATACGCGCATGGAAGAAGCGCGGGTCTCCATTCGCAACATTCGCCGCAACGGTAACGACGATCTGAAGGATTTCGAGAAAGAAAAACTCATCTCGGAAGACGAACATGAACGCGGCGCGGCAGAGATTCAAAAGCTCACTGACAAATTCGTAGACGAAATTGAAAGTGTGGGCAAGGCTAAAGAGAAAGACATTATGGAAGTCTAGCGGTAACATCAGGTCTGGAAATCAGGTAGGGGTAGTGTATGGTCGCGGTTGCACCAGAAAATGTCGAGTACGTTCAGTTAGAGCGTGTTCCACGCCATCTTGCCATCATCATGGATGGTAATGGACGGTGGGCGAAAGCGCGGGGACTGCCCCGCACGGAAGGTCATCGGCACGGGACGGAGAATTTGCGCCGCATTTTAAAGTCGTGCGTCAAGTTCAAAATCGAAATTCTGACGATTTACGCTTTTTCCACCGAGAACTGGTCGCGCCCGCGTGCGGAAGTCCAGATGCTCATGCGGATTCTCGAAGCGGTGATTGACCGTGAATTGAACGAACTGCATGAAAGCGGCGTGCAGCTTCGTCACATTGGCGAATTAGAGGGAATCAACACCGGTTTGCAGAAGAAAATCCATAAGGCGATGGAGATGACGAAGGGCAACCAGCGGTTGATCCTGAACATCGCTTTCAATTATGGTGGGCGTAACGAGATCGTCCATGCGGTGCAGCGCATTGTGCAAGAACGTATTCCCGTCGATCAGATCACCGAACAGTTGATCAGCAGTTACCTGTATACCAGCGATCTCCCCGACCCTGACCTGATCATTCGCACAAGCGGCGAACTGCGCGTCAGCAACTTCTTGATCTGGCAGGGGGCATATTCCGAACTCTATTCCACGCCTACTTACTGGCCCGACTTCAACGAGGAAGAACTGCGGCAGGCGCTGATCGAGTATGGCACACGCAAACGGCGCTTCGGCAAAACCGACGAGCAAATCAGCACAGAATAAAAACCTGAACCACAGAGAACACAGAGAACGCAGAGGAAAGATCAATTTCTCTGCGCTCTTTGCGGTAAGTTATCTTTTTTCTCTGTGATCTCCGTGTTCTCTGTGGTTAATTGTCTTTTTCTTTGAATTGCAGGACGCGACGGGCGAGGATGCTATCGAGGTCGGCTAGATCATCTGGACGAGTCGCCAAAAAGCGCACATGCCCGACCCGGCTGTCATCGCCTAACGCCAGCAGCAAAATTGATCCCGTCGAAATGCGTAATTCCGCGTTACTCTTGACGTTAGCGATTTCCAAAAAGTCGGCGGTGCTTTCCCAACCCGGCATCGCATCCATCGGCGTATCCAACGACTGCTCAAATGTGAGAGTCCATTCGCCTAGCACGCCTTCGCTTTCCGCCACCAAAGCGCGGAACGCATCACGTACCGCGATTC
>Ga0163154_10008408_pt1 | contig 12046 bp, 11 predicted proteins | sample OliLakLV19MP9P1_FD_148649 | JGI IMG/M metagenome (GOLD analysis project Ga0163154, IMG submission 148649) | Freshwater microbial mat bacterial communities from Lake Vanda, McMurdo Dry Valleys, Antarctica - Oligotrophic Lake LV.19.MP9.P1 | ecosystem: Environmental > Aquatic > Freshwater > Lake >... | reverse complement strand
TATTCTAAGTCAGCATCCTGAATCAGTACATGACTGCCAGTAGCAAACTGCAAACCATACCTAACCGCAGAACCCTTGCCACCATTTTTCTTGTGATATATTTTTAGTTTTTTTGATTTAAATAATTGAAGAATTTTAAATGTTTTATCAGTTGAGCCATCATCAACAACGATAATTTCTGTAACATCACTTATATTAATTAAAGCAGCTATAATTTCTGCCACTGTTTTTTGTTCGTTGTACACAGGAACAATAACGGAAAGTGTGACATGCATATTTAACATTCACTGTATCACAAAGCAGAATTTAATTAGTCGGTATTAATAAAGCAAATATTAAAATAAGAATAATGATTAAACCCATTAACAAATATTTGTTTTTAAATAATTTAATAAATTGCATACATTCATATTACCATCTTCATTATCAAACTACAAAAAACCCTGAGTATTTCTACCAAGGGTTTTTCATTTTCAATTTAGATTACTCTTTGACGACTTCGCCTTCTTCGGCATCTTTTTTGCTGTCATTGGCTTTTTTGTCGCCTTCTGCTCCAGTTTCTGTACCTGCGGCACCGTCTGCACCTGCTTGAGCATTTTGCTTTTGCATGACTTCACCAATCTTTTGAGCAGACTTGAACATTTCGTCAGTTGCCTGATCTAATTGTTCTTTTGTTGCATCATCTTTTGCAGCTAATTCTTTGAGCTTTTTGACATTCTCCTCAATAGCTTTTTTGTCTGCTTCTTCGAGCTTGCTACCATACTCCTCTAATTGTTTTTCAATTTCGAAAGAGACAGAATTAGCATGATTTCGTGCCTCAACTAATTCTTTTTTCTTTTTATCATCTTCTGCGTATTTTTCTGCATCAGACTTCATCTTTTCAACTTCTTCATCAGAAAGATTTGTAGAATTTTGAATTGAAATCTTTTGTTCTTTGCCAGTATTCTTTTCTTTTGCAGTTACATTCAAAATGCCATTTGAGTCGATATCAAAAGTAACTTCAACTTGTGGAGCTCCACGTCTTGCTGGTGGGATACCGTCTAAGACAAAGCGACCCAAAGACTTATTGTCGGCAGCCATTTCACGCTCACCTTGTAAGACGTTAATTTCGACTTGAGTTTGATTATCTGCGGCAGTTGAAAAGACTTGAGACTTACTAGTTGGAATGGTAGTATTACGGTCAATTAATGGAGTTCTGACTCCACCTAGAGTTTCCAAACCTAAAGTCAATGGCGTCACATCTAATAAGACGACATCTGTCACATCTCCACCGATAACTCCAGCTTGAATGGCGGCACCAATAGCCACAACTTCGTCAGGATTAACACCTTTATGAGGAGGTTTTCCAAAGTATTTCTCAACTTCTTGTTGTACTTTTGGCATTCGAGTCATGCCACCGACCAAGACAACTTCTTGTATGTCCTTTGGTTGTAAGCCAGCATCAGCTAATGCTTTTTTGACTGGCTCAAAAGTTCTTTTGATTAAACCGTCAACTAATTCTTCAAGCTTAGCCCGAGTCATACTCATCGTTAAGTGTAAAGGTTGACCATCTTCACCTTGAGTGATGAATGGTTGATTGATTTCAGTACTTTGAGCACTTGATAACTCAATCTTTGCTTTTTCAGCAGCATCTTTGACACGCTGTAAAGCTTGAGGATCTTTTGATAAATCTTTGCCATTCTCTTTTTTGAATTCAGCAATAATCCATTCAATAATCACACTGTCAAAGTCATCTCCACCTAAGAAAGTATCCCCATTTGTTGATTTAACTTCAAACACACCATCACCAATTTCCAAAATAGAAATATCGAATGTTCCACCACCTAAGTCGTAGACAGCAATTGTACTGTTGCCTTTTTTATCCAAACCGTAAGCGAGCGCAGCGGCTGTTGGCTCATTGACGATCCGCTCAACAGTTAGACCCGCAATTTCGCCAGCTTGTTTGGTTGCTTGTCGCTGCGCGTCATCAAAATAGGCAGGCACAGTAATTACTGCTTTAGTGACTTGGCCACCCAAATAACTCTCGGCGTCTGCTTTTGCTTTACTTAAAATTTTCGCAGAAATTTCTTGTGGTGTAAACATCTTGTCATCAATTTTGACGACAGCCATACCATCTTTTCCTTCAGCAATTTCATATGCGACGTGTTTGATAGCTTCTTTAACTGCTTTGTCACTTAATTTATGACCCATGAAACGCTTGACTGAGTTTACTGTTTTCTTAGGATTCATGACCATTTGACGTTTGGCTGTGTCACCAACAGTTACGTCACTGCCTTTAAAAGACACGATAGAAGGATAAGTATTTCTTCCTTCTGCAGTTGGAATGATTTTAGCAGTACCACCTTCCATCACAGCCACGGCTGAGTTGGTTGTACCGAGGTCAATTCCAATAATTTTTCCTGTATCTGCCATAAATGCTCCTTATTAAAATTTGTTACGAATTTTTTTTACAATAGTAAGTGCAACTATACACAAAACTAGCACTCTTGTCAACTAATTGCTAAACAGAATCATGTAAGAATTATCGTACTCTTAATTTATTCACCAACCACTACTTTGGCGTGTTGAATAACTTCACCATTTAACATATAGCCACGCTTTACTATCTTTATCACTACATCTCCCTCGCCATCTTTATCAACAACTTCCATAGTATGCACATCAAATTTCTTACCTAACGCAGAAATTTCTTGCAAGCCATTTTGTTCAAGCGCTAACCATAATTGCTGCAACACCATATTTAAGCCAGGATCATTAACTTGTTCGGTTGCCATACTTAAGTGTTCAAGGGGCTGTAAGATATTTTCTATAAATGAAACAGCGGCATATTTCACTAACTTAGATCGCTCATCTTGATTACGACGAATTAAATTTTGATAATCTGCCAAAGCACGTTGTTCACGACTTTTTGCTTGTTTTAATTGTTCTTCTAAGTTAATAATTTTCTCGGCATGTTCATCAACAGATGTAGTAATATCTTCAGTATCTAATTCGACTTTTTCTTCGATATCATCAGTGTGTTGTTTTTTCATACAATATTTCTAATTAATTTATGACAGAACTATTCAACAATTTCTTTTAATAAAGTTCTAACGTATTTCATCATTGGAATAACATATGAATAATCAAACCGGTTAGAACCAAGTACAGCGATTCGACACTGTTTACCCTCAATATCAATAGTCATATGAATGAAACCAACTGGCTGCAAATTTTTTGTTCCCAGCTCCTCACCATAGACAACTTGGACTTGATTTTCACTGGATTGATATTGAAACATGTTCTCTAATTCATCAACCTCTTCCACCATATGTAATACTTGTTTCATGACTTTAATATCATAAAATTCTGGCATTTCCAACAAATTTGCATACCCTGAATGATACAAATCGTGTTTATCAAGCATGGCTAAACTTAAAGCTTTTGTTCTATCTGCTAAAACTTTTGTTAATTCTGCTAATAATTCATGAGTTTTGTGACGATAATTCCAAATTTTTTCTTTGGCTGATACTTCATCCGCCACAGATAATTCTTTTTCTCTCATTAATTCATTAACGTACAGCTTCATTGCTTGTGGAGTAGGTAACCGACCAGAACTACTGTGATCTTTATTCAAATAACCTTGTTTACTCAGGTAAACCATCTCATTGCGAATAGTGGCAGGAGAAACACCAATGTTAAATTTTTTATCAAGAGTTTCTGAACCAACTGGATCGGCAGTCTGAATAAATTCTTCAATAATCGCTCTTAAAATCTGAATTTGGCGGGGCGTTAGGTCAATCATATGAGTAATTTCTGAGAGATGAAATTGCTGTTACTACAAAAACACAACCTCTTAGCAAATATACGCCCTGTGTGCTAAAAAGTCAACTTTTGGCTTTTTTGAGAAGTTCATTAAATAGCAAATTATGCTACACTGATCAAGATATGAAGAAGAGAGATATTCAAAATACTTTCCAAAAAGTTGCCTTAATTACTGGTGCTATTGTAACTGTTTGTATATTAGCAATTGCCTTATTACTGGTAAATAATTTAGATACAGTACAAAATTGGTTGTCAAAAGCCAGTCTAGAACCTGCCAATATTATTATTGATACTCAAGTTACTCAAGGTGAATTAGAACGACCGTGGAGAAACTTAGCACAAGGTGGTGAATATCATGATTGGCGCCTGAAACCTTTGCAAGACCCAGTTAAGCAATTGCATCCAGAATATATTCGGATTGACCACTTATATGATTTTTACGACATAGTGTCAGGCACTCCAGGCAACTTGACTTTTAACTTTTCAAAACTTGATTTAATTTTAAATGATATTACAGATGTTGGTGCCAAACCATACATTGCGCTTTCTTATACTCCACCTGTTATTTCTACAGGATCAATTATTGATAAACCTCAAAGTTATGCTGACTGGCAATTAGTAACTCAAAAAACTATCGAACATATCAGTGGTACTCGTGGTATTTCTGATGTTTATTATGAAGTTTGGAATGAACCAGATTTATTTGGTAGCTGGAAATATTATGGTGATAAAAGTTATTTAGATTTATATGGAGCGTCTGCTCGTGGCGCTGCTCAAGCCAAAGGAACTAGACCGTTCAAAATTGGTGGCCCAGCAACCACTGCTTTGTATAAGAATTGGATTGATGCATTGCTAAAGTATGCAACTGCAAATAATTTACGGTTAGATTTTGTTTCTTGGCATCGTTATTCATATAATCTTAATCAATATAGAACTGATATGCGAGATATTAGAAGTTGGATGCGTGAATACCCTGCCTATGATGGCAAGCTTGAATATCATATTACTGAATGGGGCCATGATAGTGAAAATAATGCAGGCTATGATAATTCACTTGGTGCCGCTCATACAGTGGCTGCTTCTATTGAAATGATCGGGGTCATTGAACGAGCCTTTGTTTTTGAAATTCAAGATGGTAAAGATCCACAAGGTCAAGCCGCTTGGGGTCGCTGGGGATTATTTCAGCATCCTGATTTTGGTGGCAAGGCCAAGCCTCGTTTCCACGGATTACTTATGTTAGATAGTTTACAAGGTGATCGATTGCAGTTACTTGGTAAAGGTAGTTTTGTAAAAGCAGTGGCCACCAAAGATAGTAAAGGAGCGGTCTCTGTAGTTTTAGTTAATTATGACCAAAACTGGAGAAATGTGGAGTCTGTACCAATTACTTTTACTAATTTACAGCCTGGCGACTACACAATTGTCGTTAATCGCTTAAATGGGAAAGATTCAAGTTCAGTGCAATTTATTAACGGTGTAATATTGCAAACTATGGTATTCCTTGACAAGAATGATGTTGCCAAAGTGACTATTACTAAAAAATAACTATGTTTATTTATTTCTTGTGATGTGATTCTACTAAAGCAACTATTTCTTCTTTAAATCTTTTTTCACTAAATCGTTGCGTATATTCTTTAATTTTGTCTTGATCAAAATCGTAAGACATAGTTAGAGCTATGCCTTCGGCAAGACTGCTTGTAGTAAGTTCGGGAAATAAGACTCCTGTACCAGGTAACTTTCTAGAATGAGCCATTCTGAAATCTATAACTGTCTCCAATGGACCGCCAGAAGCATGCGCTACAACAGGCGTGCCATGCGCCATTGCTTCAATTGGCACGATACCAAAATCTTCATCTTCAACTGGATATAGTAATGCATTGGCTCTTTTATATAGATCTTGTAACTCAGCATCACTAACAGCTCCTAAAAATTCTATGTGTTGGTGTCCTATTGCCATTTCTTTTAATTTATCTAGCATTGGACCCGCGCCAACTACTTTAAGTGGTAGACCAAGTTTTATGCACGTTTGTACGGCAATTTCTGGATGTTTAGCTAACGCTAATCGATTAACATATAAAAAGTATTCTTGAGTGAGCTGGTCATCTTTATGAGTATTTTTTTCTTTTTGTAATTGATCAACCATATTAACTGGCGGATAAATTACTTGAGAATTCTTACGATAAAATTTTTCAATTCGTCTTTTTGTTTCTTGGGAATTTGCAACAAATATATCAACTCTTTGTGACACATAAAAATCTATGATTCTCACAAAATGATTCAGAACTGTTCCAGCAAGTCGGGTAAACGGATTATTTTTCCAATCACTAACCGCATTATAACCATACAGTGACCGCGGTGGAGTGTGACAGTAACAAATATGAGTTCCATTTGGGACTTTGACTGCTTTGGCAAAATATGCATTACTTGAAGAAATAACCACGTCATACTCAGATAAGTCAAATGATTCAAAACACTTACTAGCAACAATTCTGAGTGGTGAATATAGTTTTTTATAGAAGGGAATTTTAGTTAACCAACTCTGGCGAATATCCCAATCAGCAAATCGATACCAGTGTTTATCTAAACCATTTTTATCTACAAATGCTGTAAAGACTGGAGCATCTGGATATAATTCATGCAGAGCTTCTAGCACACGTTCTGCACCACCGTATTCTCGTAAGTAATCATGAGCTAATGCTATTTTAAGATGAGATTTTTTGGTTGGTTTTTGTGACATACTAAAAGAGAGCATCTTGGACACCAGATTCGAATAAATCCTTGGGCAGTAATGTTATCAATGATTTAAATCCTAACTCCATAAATAAATCAGCAACTTTAGTTTTATCATAATCATTGACTCTACACTGAGATATATCAAAATCAACTTCTACAGCGGTTAAGATAGTCGCTAGTTTCTGACTAACAAACGCTGTAGCTTTTTCCGCAAGTAACTTTTGCAACACTGAGCCTTTTAGTAAATCGTCTTTTTCTTCAGGATTCGCCTGCATAAAATCTAGCCGCTCATATAATTTTTCTAAGCTATCAAATTGTTGTAATAACTTAACTGCAGTTTTTTGACCAATTCCTTTTACTCCGGGAATATTATCAGAAGCGTCACCCATCAGTGCTTTTAAATCTACAATTTGATTAGGTCTCACACCCATTTTAATAAACACGCCATGAGCATCATATTCAGTGTCAACACTTTTGCTGCCTCTACCCGGAAGCCAAACGTGTACCGTATCGTTAACTAATTGAAACATGTCTTTGTCACCGGTAACTATCACAGTCATAATTCCATTATCATTTTTTTCTTGAGAAATCTTACGTGCTAAAGTACCAATTAAATCATCAGCCTCAAATCCTGCTAATTCAAATCTAGGAATAGACAATGCCTCAACAACTTTCTTACAAATGGCAATTTGGGGAATCAAATCATCTGGCATTGGGGCCCGATGTGCCTTATATTCCTCATATTCTTTTGCTCGATTGGTTTTTTCTTTAGTATCAAATGCTAGGACTATGAATTTAGGTTCTTGTTCACGAATTGCCGTAAGTAATATTCGCGAAAACCCATAGACTGCATTCACCAAAATACCATTTGGATCAGTTAATCCTGGGAAGGCATGATATGCACGATAAATAAGTGCATGACCATCTATAATCATGAACCGATCTTGAGTAGCCAATTCATCAAATTGATGATTCTCTTGGGGCTGTATATCCATGTCGGTAGTGTAAATGAATTACTTAGCTTTAGCAAACCCCATGATAGCTGCAAATTCATCGCCATCTAAAGTTTCAATTTCAAGTAATTTGTCTGATACTGCTACAAATTCTTTTTTGTGTTTTTTGAGTAATTCTGAAGCTCTCTTTTGACCTGCATCAACAAATTTCTTAATCTCATCATCTACTTTTTCTTGTAACTTTTCAGATAATTTAGTTGGTTCATTTCCAACACGGCTGTATGCCGTTTCATATTGAGGAGCAAAATTCATTGGACCCAAATCACTCATGCCATAATCACTGACCATTGCTCGAGCAATTCTGGTAGCGCGCTCAATATCACTGCTTGCACCCGCTGTTAGTTCATTAAAAATGAGTATTTCCGCAGCTCGACCGCCAAGTAAGACAGCAATTTCATCAATGAGTTCTGATTTAGTAGTCTGTAACTTATCCCGTTCTGGTGTACTCAAAGTAAAACCAAGAGCTCGTCCACGGGAGACGATAGAAATACGGTGAACTGGATCGGCAAATGATGATGTGTGAGCTACAACTGCATGACCTGCTTCATGATAAGCGGTCATTTTACGCTCAGTAGCATCTTGTAAGCGGCGTTTACTTGGACCTAACTTTACTTTCAAAGATGCTTCTTCGATATCGTTCATCGTCACTTCTTCTCGAGACTCACGAGCAACGGTAATAGCAGCTTCATTTAACATATTCTCGATATCTGCACCAGAGAAACCTACTGTACGACGTGCAACTTTTTCCCAGTTCAAATCTTTGACAAATGGTTTAGATTTAGCATGGATTGAAAGGATATATTTTCTCTCCTCTAAGTCAGGCAAGTTTACTTGAACACGGCGGTCAAAACGACCTGGACGGACTAAAGCTGGATCGAGCATGTCACCACGGTTAGTGGCGGCCATGACGATGACGTTATCATTTTGTGAAAAGCCATCCATCTCGACTAAAATCTGATTTAATGTTTGCTCGCGTTCGTCATGGCCGCCCATATTTCCATTTCCCCGGACCCGACCAATCGCATCAATTTCATCAATAAAAATAATTGATGGTGCAATCTTTTTAGCTGTTGTGAACAAATCTCGTACTCGAGATGCACCGACACCAACTAACATTTCCATGAATTCACTTCCTGCTATTGATAAAAATTGAACATTAGCTTCACCTGCTACAGCACGAGCCAGTAAAGTTTTACCTGTACCAGCTGGACCAACTAATAACACACCTTTTGGCGTACGTGCGCCAACTTTATGATATTTTTTCGGATTCTTTAAGAAGTCAACAATTTCTTCAAGCTCTGCTTTTGCCTCATCCATTCCACCAACATCAGAAAATTTTGTGTTTTGTTTTCCTTTAACAAAAATTTTAGCTTTGCTTCTACCAATTCCCATAATGCCATCTTGAGCACCACGAGCTTGGCGGAAGATAAAGAAGAAGACAACCAACATTAAAGTAATTGGTAAAATAGTTAAAACTAAATCCCAAATTCTCTCACCAGTTGATATACTTTCAACACGAACATCAATTGCAGTCAAATCAATTTCAGCTGAACTCAAAATACTGAGCGCTGATTGTCCAGTTTCTTTACGAGTAGTTTTTTCTGAGTTATCTACGTATTGAGCAATGATTTGATCTCCAGAAATTTGGATTTTTTCAACTTGTTTATCTCTGATTCCTTGAACTAATTGAGATAATGAAATTTCATTACTATCACTCTGATTTAAATAAGGGACTAGCAAAGAAAGAGCCAAGAAAGCAAAGAAAACATACATCAGCGGCTTACTGAACAATTTATTCATGTCAATATTAAATTCATATTCATGAATTTTGACTTTTTTTTGATCAGTTTTTTTTGATTGATCGGTAGTCTTTTTGTCTGTTTTTTCTGGTTGAACTGTTTCCATATCATTCATACATTATCCGCTCTGTTTTCTTAATCTAGTTCAGTATTGTAACACGATTTTTGTTATGACCAAGTAAGGTTAACGAATACTCAAGCCTGGTTCAATTGTGTTATTAACGGGAAGTAAAATTGGTTTTTCTGTAGAATCTGCCATCAGCATCATGCCTTCACTTACTCCATCGCCCATTTTCCTTGGAGCTAAATTAACTACAAATAAATAACAATTTCCTAAAAAAACATCTGGTTCACACCATTGCTTGACTCCTGATAGGATGGTACGCTCACCAATTTCCGCACCAAAATCAACGGTAAATTGTAATAATTTATTACTCCAGTCAGGAGCTAATGCTGCAATTACTCTGCCAATTCGAATATCTACTGCGTCAAACTGAGCGTAATCAATTTCTTGTTTCATAGTAACTTAACTTTTAGTATTGTTGAGAGGCATCAAGTATAGCAAACAATAAGAAAAAATTCAGCTGAGTTTTGAGATAAACGAACAGCTTAACCAAGTCCCATTTTTTGTTTGACTTCATTCATGGTTTGAGCAGCAGCTTGATGTGCTTTTTCTGCTCCTTGACGAATAACTTGGTCAATATAATCTTGATTGGCTTCAAGTTCTTTTCTCTTTTTTTGTATTGGTTCTAATTCTTGATAAATAGACTGGGCTAATTCTTTTTTCAAATCTCCGTAACGAATACCGGTTGACTCATACATGGCTTCGTACTCAGTACGTTTTTCTTTTCCTTGAAATAATTCAACAAATTGCAACACATTTTTAACTCCAGTTTCTGCATCGGCAATTTTTCCTTTTCCACTATCTGTTGGAGCCGCACCCAATCTCTTTTGAATTGTAGCAAAATCATCAGTCAAATTAATGAAACTTCCTTCAACTGACTTACTCATTTTTCCACTTCCTTGCAGTGACGGCACATACTCACCTTTAGTTGCAAAGCGTTTTGGCTCTGGGAAATCCATTCCATATTCTTGATTCATTTTTCTGGCAACTTCTCGAGCAATTTCTAAATGTGGCTCTTGATCAACTCCCACTGGTACTAAATCTGATTTATATAGCAAAATATCCGCCGCCATTAAAATCGGGTAGTTTAATAAAGCCATAGTTGCATGATCAGGATATTGTTTGACTTTATCTTTAAAGGTTGGTAAATGTTGCATTCGAGCAATACTCATCACAGATGAAAAGTAGAACTGTAATTCCGCGTGTTCTTGAACCATTGATTGCAAAAATAAAACACTTTTCTCTGGATCTAAACCTGCTGCCAAATAATCAATAATTACCTCTCGTCGATTTACCCGCAATTCATCTACATTGAATGGGGTGGTAATGGCATGAATATCTGCCACCATAAAGAAGGTGGTAATGTGTGGATAGCTCTGAACTTCCAGCATTCCTTTGACCGCACCTAAATAATTCCCCAAGTGCAAGCGGCCAGTGGCTCTAATTCCTGATAAGACTCTGTGTTGATCTGACATATTTCCTTTATTTTTTTATTGTAACCTAGTTTTTTACTATTTATATAATTGATACAAAAAAACTCCCCGTAGGGAGCTTACTATTTCTCATTTGAAGTGCTTTTATGCACACCAAGACTCCCGTTTGTTTTTTGAAACGGTTTGCCAAGAATTTTTGATTGCTACTTGGTTAGTAAACATATAGCAATTATACCACGGAAATAACTTTCTCTCACTTTTTATGAAAGTTGTTTGCAAATTATTTTAAACGAAATAAATATTTTATATTTTTTTTACTATCGACAATTGAACTTTACCACTATAATGAGTATCTTCAATTAAATTCATGCTCTGCCACCATCTTGATTGGTCTTGAGTATATATGTTGTGTTCATTAACAATGTACAGTATCCAGATCACCGTTTGTAGTGAATCTTCCATCTCAATCATGAGATCTTCAGAATCAGTATAGTGAAAGGCTCTAGAAATAATTAAGTGGCATTCCTGGATTTCAGGAGCAAAATACTCTAATAAAATTTTGAGACCAGGTTTATCTACTTCTAACAATCCCTTCTTCAACGTAACATGAAGATAATTCGCTGGTTCTTTATTAAATAAAGACGATAAAGCTGCCTGCATCTTATCAGTATCTTTTGGATGTAAAGGAATATAACTGAGTTTATCACTTGGTTGTAACAAATCTAAGACTGCGCGTTGCAATAGAGCTGCTCTTCGTTCAATTTTTGATAATGATCTCTGATCAACACAGCGGTGAAGCCCTGTTTCAATTTTTGCTTTCATAGCTAAAAAGGATTACAACTCTTCAATTTGTACGTTTGGTTGCATCTCGGGAGCTTCAATCAGCTTGAGGTATTTTTCAGTAGTGGTAATTCGTTTGTGACCAACTAATTGAGAAATATAAACTAATGGGGTACCAGCTTTAAGCTGCTCAACGATGAAAGTATGACGTAAGTCATTAACTTTAGCACCTTTGATACCAGCTAATCTGAAGTAACGATCAATTGCTGTACGAATGTTGCGAACTAAGAAAGGTCGGCAAGTTTTGGTCAAGAAAATTGTCTTTTCTCGAGCTCTTGGACGAACTTGTAAGTAATCCATTAA
>Ga0163154_10008404_pt1 | contig 12047 bp, 10 predicted proteins | sample OliLakLV19MP9P1_FD_148649 | JGI IMG/M metagenome (GOLD analysis project Ga0163154, IMG submission 148649) | Freshwater microbial mat bacterial communities from Lake Vanda, McMurdo Dry Valleys, Antarctica - Oligotrophic Lake LV.19.MP9.P1 | ecosystem: Environmental > Aquatic > Freshwater > Lake >... | reverse complement strand
GGCACGGCGTCCACCAGTCGAGGCGAGCTGAAGAAGATTTACCGCGTAAAGGTGGAGTCGATTCCCACCAATCGCCCCCCCATCCGCAAGCAATTGCCGACGCAAGTCTTCGGCACGGTCGATCAAAAATGGGCCGCCATCGTCGAAGATGCGGTAGTCGAACATCAAAAAGGCCGCCCGGTGCTGATTGGCACGCGCTCCATCGACAAGAGCGAACACTTGGCGAATCTGCTCGTGGAGCGAGGCGTTGTACCCGTCGTGCTCAATGCCAAGCATGTGGCACAGGAAGCAGAAATTGTCGCCGTGGCGGGACAACAAGGCAAAATCACCGTCGCCACGAACATGGCGGGCCGTGGTACCGACATCCGCCTGGGGGAAGGGGTCCAAGCCCTTGGTGGGATTCACGTGATCTGCACCGAATTGCACGAAGCCCAGCGGATCGACCGCCAGTTAATCGGCCGCTGCGGACGCCAAGGCGATCCTGGCACCTATCGGCAATTCCTGGCGCTCGATGATGAGATTTTGCTGTTAGGCTACGGCCCGAAAAAGGCGACCCGCTTACGCGAAGTGGGCCTCCGCTCGCAAGGCCCCTTGCGTGGGATGGAGCAAATGTTTCACAAAGCGCAACGCCGGGTCGAACGCCGCCACTTCCGCGACCGCAAGGTGCTGTTGTATCACGAAAAAGAACGCCAAAAAATCCAGCGCGCCATGGGGCAGGATCCTTATCTTGATACGCCGGGGTAGGAAGGGTTAACGCAGAGTACGCGGAGACGCAGGGGGCGGCAAGGAGTGCGAAATCACTTGCGAAGTGCGGCTAAGAATTCATCGACACTTACTTCGGCTTGTTTGAGAATGCCATGAAGTGTTCCCAACTTGAGCTCGCGATGGTTTGGTACTGAACAACCTCGATCTTCACAACGCATGACCACATGGCTGCCGCGTTGCCGCGTTTGCACGAAGCCGAGTTTTTCCAAGGCCTTCACGCATTCTTTACCGCTAATGTGCGGAAGTTTGGGCACACGAAACCTCAAATGTGGTTAGCCAAGCTTGGCTACCGGCGAAATGGGGAAACTCTTCTAGATACAGCTCAGTGGCCTCTCTGAGATTAGCCAACGCTTCGGGCATCGTTTCGCCCTGTGACGTTGTTCCCGTTTCGGGATTGTAGGCTATGAAGCCACCTTCATCGGCAGGGGTTAGTACAGCGCTTAATGTCATATCCCAATCGTACATTCTGGCTGTTTTATGTCAATCGAAATAGATGTTACACTGAAACTAGCGAGCGATATCTCGAAAGAGGTAGAACGAAGTTGATTCAAGGGAAACGCACCGGAGCCGAAGACTTCCTTCCGTCTTTACAACCAGGAATCGCAACTATTTACCAGTCGCCCCCCAATTGTAAGCAAACGCCACTTCCGGAATCGCGACATCGCCCACCTCGATGGCTGGAAACGATAGTCGGAAACCCTTGCGGTCGGCTGCCACTTGGTAATCAGCGGGCTGTTGATTGATCGGACTCACTGGAAGCTGCCCGCCGAATGTTGCCTCCAAGCCGGACAAATCTTGCGGAAACAGTTCGCCCTCGCGCTCGGCACAAAGGACCAGCGCGACATTGAGCAGTCGGTGTGCCGCTTGGTGCGTGGCGTAAAAGGTGGCGATCTGTGCCGGACTCAGTCTGTCGGGATCACCGAGCCGGAGAAGTTGGTCAGCGAACTCCGCATGAACTTTTTGGCCCGCCAGGATGGCTTGCTCGGGGGGCAATGACAGCGCCGCCAACGTGCGGGCGTAGAACTCGCGGTAGATGTCGCGCATCTTCTCGACGTACTCGTCGAATTGCTCCTGACTCTCAAAAACAGATTCGGGCACGCCACGCTTGATGACTTCAGCCTTAGCAAACTCTCGCCAGTCAGTGACGCTGTCCGTTGGCAAAGGAGCGTTGGTCGCCGCGAGTAAGATTTCGGGCCAATTGCCATCAGGAAATGCCTCTTGCAATTGGGTGAGCCTTAAATCAACGACGGCTGCCTCGGTGGTCAGCGCCGCCAAGGGGGAGACCGACTCCGTGCCAATTGCCAACAGCGACTGGCGCGCGGCGGCGATGAGCTCACGATCAGGGCAATGAGCCGCCCAGGTGACCAGGCAATAGTAACCGGTCTCGAGGATGCGGATTCCTTTGGCTGATTCGCCCAAGGTGAGTTGTTCGGTCAGGTGGTGGCCCATACGTATTACACTGAGAAAGGTTCCTGCCGCATCTGACCAATTTTCCTCGCCTTGCTGGTGCATGCCGTAGAGTGCGATCAGATTGGCTAGGTCGTGCATTGGGCCTACATGGGGTAACAAAAGGGCCGCGCCGTAGGCACGTAGATCGGCACCAAAGTCAGCCGCATTTTGTTGAGACCCCAACATGCCAGAGCGAATCGCATGACGCCCTCCGTAGAGCAATTGCGTGATTGTGTTTTGTTGCTCGTCTGTCATCTGCGGCGTGACAATCTGCCAGATCGGCTCTGCCAACAGCTTCTTGCTCGCAGGGTTAACGTCACCGAGCAGCAGGATGGCGCGCTGATAATGCAAAGCCGCGTTGCTCGACCCGTTAGGCAGTGGTTGCCGCAGTTCCTGTGAAAATGCCGCAGCGATTGAGAACCATAGAATCGTGGGAACCAGCACTGCTTTGGTACACACTAAATTCTTGGCAAATCCCTTGAGACGGTCGCCCAATGTTTTGAAAAGATTCATATCTGCTACTACTTTAAAGTTGAGACATCAACGACTGGTTAAGTTGCTAGGCCAAACCGTTAAAAAACAGACCATGGGCCTAGGCCACGCAATATCTCGGCTCGAGCGACATCCTCGCTGGTGACCAGCGGTTGCGCTGCTCGTGAAAACTGCGGGCCAGAGAATGGTTTTTGAATGGGGCGTTGCGTGACGGTATTCGGATTCGGTCGGGCAGTCACGGGTTGCCCCGTAGAAACTGTCCGGCGATTGGCCAGCGGGTTTTGAAAAGCTCCCATGTTTTGCGCCGGCAGATTCCCGCGGTTGGCTTCGCGACGCAGGTTGGTCCAGCGCTCTTGCTCCTGCTGCACTTGGGCGCGCTGCTCTTGATGTTGAATCAGCCAAATCTGCATCTGGTCAGGCGACATGGCTTTCAGGTCGGCCATGTACTTTTCCGCCTGCTCAGGGGTCACCTGGGCTGATCGCTTAAAGTACAAGTCCATATGTGCTCGGGCTTCCAGCATCTCCCTACTGTTCCAAATCTTCTGGCGTTCGGCATCAAGCTGGGCCGCATCAGCCGAGGAAGTCGAGGCAGAATTGGTCGTCTCTACCGACGGTGGCTTTGGCGGAACTGGCTGAGCCTGCGACAAAGCGGAGAATAATTCTAACAGCAACGCCATAGGGCAAAACAATAGTCGATTCAAGCGGTATTCCATGACGGTCACCCGACGGCGATTTTGTGCAGATAAATGACTGAATGCTCACACGATCATGCGCGGACGCCCATCGTGCTCCAACGAGAGTTTAGCGTAATTCGCTCAGCGCCATGGCACAAGAGAGTGAGTTTATGAAATTGCTAGCCTACTCGCTAAACTCCTTCGCAAACGCCTTGGCGTTAAGCTCTTCCCCCGTGGCGTGTTTGGTGAGCTCATTCCACGGCAGAAACGCGCCGGGGGCAAAGACTTTTTCTTGCATAAACTCCCCCACGCGCGGGTCGCGGGTGTAGATCGCCGTGGCGGGGTCGCCGGGCAGCTTGAGGTCGTGGGCGATTGCGTCGTGAACCTGGCAAGCAAATAGCTCGCCCATCATGTAGTTGTGATAGTAGGCGGGGGCCGTGACGATGTGAATCTTGCTGGCGAAGTCGGGCGCATCGCGATCCGTGGGACGCTTCACAAGCTGGTATTTCTCGACCAAGTCCCACCACAGCTTGTTGAGGTCTTGATCCGGATTCTCGTACATCGCCATCTCGAAGCGGTACATCACCTGGCACCAGCGCGAGAAAATCAGTAGCTTGTCACGGCGCATGCGGTGGCTGGCGGTGGTGTAAGCGATAGGGTCGTCGACTTTAACTCCGTAGGCTTTGAGCCATTCCGCATCGGTGGCGAACCGCTCGAACATCATCGCCACCCCTTCGGTGGTAAGTATGTGCGAGTTCACGCGCAGCAAGTAAGGCAGGTCTATCGGAATAAACTTGCTTGTGTAAACCGCATGGCCCAATTCGTGCAGCATGGTGCCCATCCAATATTCATTCGGCACGATATTGGCCAAGACGCGAACATCCCCCTCGCGATCAATGTCGGTGCAGAACGCGTGCGGACTTTTCCCGGGTTTTTCGTAGAGATCACTGCGCTCGATCACGTCATCGATGGGCAGGCCAATCCCTTCGTAGAACTCGCGGCAAATCTGCAAAATGTCGGCATTGGTGAACGGACCGCTTAGGTCGACTTCATACACTGCCGGCGGTTCCTGGAAAAACGGGTCGTGATAGTGCCACGGTTGCAGTTCATCGACGGGAATGCTGCACTGCGCGGCGAGGGCCGTGTCGATGTCGCCCTTCGCCTTGGCAAAGGGTTCGCGAGTCAGCTCGTCGAGTTCGTCGAACAGGGCCAGCACCTGGGCGGGCTCTTGCTCGTTGATCGCCAGTTGCATTTCATGATAGTTCTTGAAGCCAAGTTGCCGTGCGGCTTCATTACGCATTTTTACGAGATCACGCAGATCATCGGCCACTTTTTGGCCAACGAGCTTGTAGCCTTCCCAAACGGCTTGCCGCTCGGCCGAGTCCTTGCTCTTGAGCAAGATTTCGCGGACTTGGCTATCGGTAAGAGATTTGTCCCCCACCGGAGCACGAAACGTATTAAAAGTTTTTTCAATCTCAGTGGCTTTCGACGACATGCGATTGAGCAGCGCGATGTCGACCTGTTTTCCCAAATAAAGCAGGTAGAGCAGTTCGATTTGCCGCGCGACTTGTGGGTCGGTAATCATGCCGGACTTAATGACTTTGAGCTTCGCAAAATCTTCCTTCGAGGCCAGCAGTTCGTTCATCTGTTTGTCGAGAGCTTCCTTGGCGGCGAAGGCCTCGTCGCTACCGGTAGTGTTAGCATCCCACCAAGCGCGGCTAAGCGAGATTTCGAGGGGAACCACGGTGGATTCGTAGCGACGGATAAAGTCTTGCGCGGCGGAGGTGGTGTCTTGTTGGCCTTGAACTGTCGTAGAGTTCACGACGATTATTGAAAAGAGGGCGACGAAACAAAGTGAAATCAGATTCGGCATTAGTGTGTCTTCCATGAGTTATGAAAAATGATGATCGCTAAGCCGCAAGCGGCGGATCGAGAGTTAATGTGATAATGACGCATTTGAACGCCGGGGTTTTGCTCGCCGGGTCGAGTTGGCGACTCACCAACACGTTGCATTCGGGATAGTACATCGCGGCGTTGCCGGGCCTGATTTTTGGAAACGGATGAATGCGTACTCCACTCATCGAACCTGCTGGGCCGTGGACCGTCACCGTCGTTGATTCTTCGAGCTCGAATCTCGCCACATCATCGGGGTGTAGCAGAATGACGCGTCGATCTTCCACACCTCGATACAAATCGTAGTCTTCGTAGACCACGGTGTTAAACTGCCCTTCACTACGGATCGTCATCAGGCGTAGTTCGCCTGGGGCGGTGCCGTAAAGCTCGGGCAACGTGTGCGTGTGGAGCACGGCCCGTCCGTCTGGTGTAGGAAAGCTTGCTTCGTGGATCGTGCGACCGGCGATTTGAAATTCTTCTTTCGTGCGGTCGATCTCTTTGATTTTGTCGAAACCAGGGACAATCGCGGCGATGGCTTCGCGGATGCGGCCCGTGTTCCGCATCGATTTCCAGTCGATTGTTTGGAGTCCATTGTTTACACCGCCCGCTGAAGCAGGCTCGCCTGCGGCGGTGTGGGCTATCGTGGCGATGACTTCGACTTCGCTTTTGGGGCCGGTATGTCGGCGGGGGCCGCCGTCGCTCAGCCGCACCAAGTTGAACATGGATTCCTGGGTCGTGGCCTGCGGTTCTTCGTCGCGGGCTAGCACGGGCAAAATAATTGTTTCCTGTGCCAGGCCATGCGCATGGCCGGTGTTGAGCGTCGTGCTGAGGTAAACCAGCATGTCGAGGTTTTCGAGGGCTGCCTGAGCGAACGTTGCGTCGGGATTCGAGCCGTACAGATTTCCACCCAAACACAAGCCGAATTTCACCTTGCCCGTGGCGGCGCTTTCCATGCAGCCCATCGTGTCGAGGCCGGGCGTGGTGGGGAGAGTCACGCCGAAGTGCGATTCCAGCCGCTCAAACAGCTCGTCCTTGAGTTTGGGGGTGACTCCCACGGAACCGATCCCCTGCACGTTGGAATGTCCCCGAATCGGCAACAGCCCCGCGCCCGGTCTGCCGACCATGCCGCGCAAGAGCGCGAGATTGGCGATGGCTTGCACATTCTGCACGCCATGGGCGTGATGGGTGATGCCCATGGTCCAACTGAAGACGGCGTTTTTCGCTTGGGCATAGCGCTGGGCAATCGCATCGATTTGATCGAAGGGGACGCCGGATTTGGACGTGATCTCTGGCCAAGTTTGCTCTGCTAAGCCGCAAGCGAAATTTGACCATCCGTTGCAATTCGTTTCGAGAAACGTCGTGTCATGGGCGTTGAGCTCGACGATCCGTTTAGCAATCCCCGTGAGCAAGGCGAGATCACCGCCGATGTGGGGTTGCACGTAGAGGCTGGCGATCTTTGTGCCGAAGAACAACGAGCGCAAATCACTGGGCACGCGGAAATTGACGAGGCCCGTTTCCACAATCGGGTTGATAACGATGACCTCGCCCCCGCGCCGGCGTACTTCCATGAGAGTGCGCATCAGCCGGGGATGATTGCTCGCCGGATTGCCTCCGATGACGAACATCAGATCGGCCGTGTCGAGGTCTTCGAGCATGATCGTGGCTGTGCCGCTGCCGGTGCTGCTGGTGAGACCCACGCCGCTGGCCTGGTGGCAGTAAAAACTACAATTGTTCACATTGTTCGTGCCATAGAGCCGGGCGAACATTTGCAACAAGAACCCCGCCTCGTTGCTGCTGCGGCCACTGAAGTACCAAAAGGTTTCGTCGGCGGAGAGTTCACGCAGCTTGCCGCCGATGCGCTCGAACGCATTCTCCCAAGAGATCGGTTGGTAGCGACGGAGCTCCGGTGTATAGAGCAGCGGTTGCGTCAGCCGGCCACAGTTTTCTAATTCGCGGGGCGTGAATTGTTTGAGATCGTCGAGCGCGTATTGTTCCCAGAAGTCGGTGCTAATGGCCCCCTGCATGTCGGCGACCATTGCTTGCAGCGATTTCTTGCAGACCTCGGGGAAGTGGCCTTGCTCGTTGACCATGCCGCCGCGTTGGCCACCCATGCCGAGCGCGCAGGTTTTGCAGGCGTTCTTGGAGCGCATGGCTTTCCAGAGCTTCCACAGGCCGCCAGCTTCGCGCCCTTTGCTCAGCGTGTACCAGATTGCCGGCCAACCGCCGCCGGAGGTCACTTTTTTCATATCAAATCAAGTCGTGTGAAATGAGGTGCCAAGTACCAGATTGCCGCTCGGGTGGCAGAGGAGACATCATCGCGATATTCTGGACTTAAGCATACCTACCAAGAGTCGATTGACCAATCGCATGCGATGTTCCGGGTTCGCAACAATTTCCAAGAAATTTTATGACGGAAGCCCTCGAAATACAGCCTGCCACGGGACCGGTTCGGGGGGAGATTCGCCCGCCGGGGTCGAAGAGCATCACGAACCGCGCGCTCGTCTGTGCTGCATTGGGGCAAGGAGATTCCAGACTTACTGGTGCCCTCGATAGCGAAGATACCCGTGTTATGATCGAAGGCTTACGCGCGTTAGGGATCGGCGTGACCGTGAGTGACGCTGGCGAGACGCTACAAGTGACCGGTTGCGCGGGCCAACCCCCGGCAGCGCAAGCCGATATCTTTGTCGGCAACAGCGGCACGACGATCCGCTTTTTGACGGCACTGGTGACCTTGGGCCGTGGCAATTATCGGCTCGATGGCATCGCCCGCATGCGCGAACGGCCCATTGCCGATCTGGCGGACGCGCTCAATCAACTCGGGGCGAATGTCGCTTGCACGGGTGCCAACGGGTGTCCGCCGGTGTTACTGAAGTCCAAAGGTTTGTCGGGCGGGGAGGCCACCGTGCGGGGCGACATATCCAGCCAATTCCTAAGCGGCCTGCTGATGGCGGCCCCGTGTGCAAAACAACCGGTGACGCTCAAAGTCGCTGGCACGTTGGTTTCGGTTCCCTACGTGGCGATGACGCTGAGTGTGATGAAATCATTTGGCGTGAGTGCGGTAGCTGCCGCCGATTTCTCGCGGATCGATATTCCCAGTGTGGGGCACTACAAGTCTGGCGACTTTGCGATTGAACCCGATGCCTCGGCGGCGAGTTATTTTTGGGCCGCGGCAGCGGTCACGGGAGGCGAAGTCACAGTCCGAGGCTTAAACCGCGAGAGCCTGCAAGGTGACATAGCCTTCGTGGAATGTCTCGCTCAAATGGGCTGTAAAGTTCATTACGAGAGCGATGCAATCACCGTAATTGGGATGCCACTGCATGGAATTGATGTCGATATGAACGCCATCAGCGACACCGTCCAAACTCTTTCCGTGGTAGCATTATTTGCCGAGGGAATAACTCGAATTCGCAACGTGGGCCACATTCGCCACAAGGAAACAGACCGGATCAGCGCCGTCGCCACCGAATTGCGTAAGCTCGGCGCGGAAGTCCGCGAACACTCCGAGGGACTGGACATCAACCCAGGCAAAATAACCGCTGCCGAGATCGACACCTACAACGATCATCGCATGGCGATGAGTTTTGCCATTGCCGGCTTGGTTCAACCAGGAATCGTCATCCGCAACCCGGAATGTACCGCGAAAACGTATCCCGATTTTTTTGCAGGTTTAACCCGGCTCACAAAACAGTGAACAAAATCACCGGAAAAAAAGCTCCAGCTAAACGCTGGCGATCCTCACCGACTCGATAAGTTCGTCAGCTCGAGCCAATAAGCTCAGCGACGACTCACTCGCTCCATCAGAGTAGTAAGGGGGATCGCTGGTATCGAATTGTGCCGAGCAATGTTGGCACGATACCATCTTCCCCAGGTATTCGACTCGCACTTCGAGAGATCTGCCGCAAGTTGGGCAACTGCGAATGAAATAAGCTCCACTTGGCATAGATTACCTCCTGTTAAGTTTGTTCATCCAGAAACAATCCATGGCCGCTCAGGAATCAAATTAACCGATGCGACCCTGAATTGCAATTCCTGACAGCAGAAACTTAATAGTGATTAAGTACCCGAGAAAAATTGGTTAAAATCCATCCAGCGCGTAACAATTCCGTCCACCCTCAATCGTTTACGCAAGCCGGTAAAGCAATTGAGCTAGCTCCCGTTATTAGCGGTTAAGTAAAAGATTCGACAGAAGAGCGGAACGCACGGTTCGCACTCTTAGCAAGAATCGGGCCAATTATCTGCGGATAAAAACCGACTATTAGCCAAAGTGATGCTAGAGCCATTGACTTGGCGCGAGAGCGGCCACAAGTTGCCAGGACGGGCTTTTTTCATAGCTTCTTGACAAACACTGATTGCCGTATGTAATATGCAAACGCTTTCATATCTTGCCTTTCTGACCAACCGATTCCGGAACAATCATGGTCGAGGCGTTAGTTCACCTTCAGAACTGCGACAACCTAGCGGTTGAACAAGGTGAGTGTCTAACTGTTCTGATCCCGTGCCACAGCGAAGGAGCGACCCTCGGCGAACTGCTGAGACGCACGCGCGATGCTTTGCCGCTGGCCGAAGTTATCGTCATTGACGACGGTTCCGCCGATGACTCTGCGGCAGTCGCCGAAGGATTGCAAGCGGAACTCGACTTGATCGTGCTGCGACTCGCCGTTCGCAGCGGCAAGGGGGCTGCGGTCCAAGCGGGATTGCAGCAAGCACGGCGTTCCTGGGTCGTGATTCAAGACGCCGATTTGGAATACGACCCGCGAGACCTGCGGCGGCTGGCGTCAACGGCCCACGCCAATCCCCAGGCCGCCGTTTATGGTTCGCGGTATTTGCAGCAGGGCAAAGCCGCCGGCGGCGCGTTGGCTCCCTATCTGGGAGTGAAGTTCCTGGGCATCATCGTCAAACTCCTCTATGGCAGCTCACTTTCGGACACCCATACTTGTTACAAGATGCTACCCACCGCACTCATGAGGCGGCTCGCGCTGCAGTCGACGGGATTCGAGTTGTGCGCGGAGATCACCGGCAAACTGCTCAATGAGCGTATCCGCATCATTGAGGTTCCAATTGCTTACCTGCCGCGATCCGTGGCGGCGGGCAAGAAGATTCGCGCCCGCGATTTCTTCAAGGCCATCGGCACGTATTGGCGTTGTCGTTTCGTAGCGACAGGCGGCTCGCCTGTCGTTTTCTCCAGCAACCGGACAGGCGAGCCCCCCGGTCGCCACGGTTACGGTCTTCTACGTGCTCACTCGCTTTCTGATCGGTGCCCTCTTGGTGGTGGCTGGGGCAATGAAATTAGCCCCTTGGCGGGCAGTGGCGCTCACCCATTGGCTGATACTCCCACCTTGGGCCATATTTACCATCGGCTTGGTCGAATTCATCCTGGGCTGCTTCGTCTTGAGTTTTCTCCCCTGGCCAGCTATTCACCGCGCCTGTGCGGCAGCTTTTTCGCTCTACAGCGCCGTGCTCGTGTTGCAGTTGTACTCGGGCGAGAGCGTCTGCCAATGCTTGGGAAGTCGGTCACTACCGCTGCTGTGGATGTTGGCCCTCGATGCGAGCTTGCTGGCGACGATGTGGCTGCTGCGTACTTCGTGGCGACAATCTTTGCCACGCGGTCCGCAAAACTTCCTTGGCGAAATGCTCTCCCATACGCGATATGCCCTGCCCGTGCTAGCGCTCGCAGGCACCGCCATGTTCGGTTCGCTCGACGCGGCGATAAATTACGTGTCTGGGGCGCGATTGATTGCGACCATTTCGACCCAATACGTGGGTCGCATTGCAGGGGGAGAGATTGGTACGGCGTCCTTTGAGCTCACCAACTACAGCGACCAGTCGATACAAGTCCTGGGAGCGAAACCGACTTGCAAATGTCTGGCTTTCGACGATCTCCCACTGACGCTCGGCCCTGGCGCGAGCGACCAGATTCGCATTCGCCTCAAAGGGAGCGCGTGGGAGCGGCCCCAATTACAGCGCGAGGCTGCGACGCTCATTTTCGATGATCCCACGCGGATGCTCACGTTGTCGGTGACGGCCAGTGTAGCGCCTTCACCTTAGTTTTGTTGTCTCGTTTTCAGGAGGATTTGTGATGTTGAATCGACTCTTGGCCTTTGTGGGTGCTTGTGGCTTGCTTCTAGCGGTGACGGCGATGATGCCGATGGAGGAAGCGTGGGCTAACAGTTATAACTGCACAGACGGATGTCCGAGTGAGGATAGATGTCCATCAGGCTCAAGTTGTGGATCATACCCTTGCAAGTGTATAGCGAATCCGATTAATGAGACAGGCTGCAAGTGTAGATTTTGACCTAAGTCCAATGCGATTTCTGCCAGCTGCGCAAATCCAGTGCGCAGCTGGCTCTCGCTTGCTTCATCCAAATGCTTTCTTGCGAGTCGGCTGTTAGCTCTTACAGTCCTAGACCCCACTCATGCGAGTCACAAAATCAGATTAAGGACACCAATGACGAGACGAGTTGTGAGTCTGTTGGTTGGGATACATTTTTATACGGGGATGTGTTGGTTCACGGTTCCCACTACTCTTGCGGGAACCACTACACGCTTACCAGAGGAAGTGTTAACAGCAGCACACACTTTTATACACAAAGCAAGAAAGAATCGTATCGACAGCTATGGCAATCTGCATGTAACCATGATCGAAACCATCGAAATGAAATGGGAGAAGAAGCCACGTTCTTCCAAGGTAAGCAGAATCGATTTCTATTCCGAGAATGTCCCCCGTGTAGTTGAAAAGCATGGCGGTTCCTCCGCCCAGAAGATACATTCTGGGAA
>Ga0163154_10008403_pt1 | contig 12049 bp, 13 predicted proteins | sample OliLakLV19MP9P1_FD_148649 | JGI IMG/M metagenome (GOLD analysis project Ga0163154, IMG submission 148649) | Freshwater microbial mat bacterial communities from Lake Vanda, McMurdo Dry Valleys, Antarctica - Oligotrophic Lake LV.19.MP9.P1 | ecosystem: Environmental > Aquatic > Freshwater > Lake >... | reverse complement strand
AAATGGATTATGGATATATGGGGGCTACTAATACTATACAAAGTATTACGGCGACGATGGGTTCAATCGGTAGCAGCGATCAACCGACAGATTATTCCCAATACAAAAGTGCTTTAGAGAGGATGGGCAGTGTGGTTCGGGATGTGTGGAATGTCACACAGTTTGCTGATAATGCTCAATCGCAATCTCAGACTCGGGATTATCCGACTGCTGTTACCCAAGCTGAACGCGATATGGGAGAATGTGGAGAGGAAAATAGTGATGCTTGGAAACTAGAAGTTGACAGAAGAAATACTGCAAAAAATACGGCATGTGCTGAGGTTTTTCGGAATTCTTGCAACAGAACGATATTGGCTACGGCTAGAAATGCGGGGATAATCTTGGATACGGCTGAGAGGCCGTTTGAATATACGGCTTTTGGGGGTATCCCAGCACTGACAGGCAATGTTGATCCCTACAAAATCTTCGATGAAGTGTCTTCAATCCACACTTATTGGGTGTTCTGTAGGGGAAAACCTGTTGTCCTTCCCACAGAGCAAAAGTGAAAAATGGATCGCCTGTTTAATATTCAAACGGCCTCTTAGTTATTGTTCTATAGGTGTCCATGAAATAACATGAGATTCGCCCATAATATGTTTCTTAATAGCTTTGTGTCTGCCTTCTATCTCTGCAATTTTTGAAATCTTGTCAACCTCAGTAAAAAATTCCCCCATTTCTGGATATAAAACGTTATAGAAGTCTAGAAATTTTTTGTGGGATCCCCTTGCCTCTGTAGTGGCGTATAACTCAACAACTTCAATAATCCATAAAGCATACATATGCTTAGGTATTGAATTTGCCTTATAAAAATAGAACTCTGATGAGAGTAAGCTCCAGTATTTATTTGCCCACTTTGCTTCTTTAATCAATTCCTTAATCTCTTTTTCTGTATCTTTAAAAAGTGAAAAATACTCCTGTGTAAAATGTAAAACAGTATTTGCTTGTGAGGTTTTTACGTTTTCTTGATATTGCTTGTGTGTTGAATAAGCAGTCATTATCGCGACAGAAAGTGCGATAATAGATATAAATATTTCCATGTTATTTCCTCAAGAAGTACAATAATGATAATTATACTACATAGCGCCTAATGTGGAAGGATTCTTAGGGACGCTAAATCATCCAGATTGCTTGAGATTCTGGAGATATTCGGAGATATTCAAGGATAAGGTGATATTCATGTTTCTGGTTCTCCGCTGCCTTGACCTAAACATTTCGCGCCGATTCTATGAATCCCTCGGTTTGACGTTCACTGAGGAGCAGCACGGCAAAGGGGCGATTCATTTTGCTTGTGAGGGTGGCGGGATGGTGTTCCCTGTCAAATATGGCGGTTCTGATGAATTGGATAATCTGAGTTTGTCGTGCGCGAAATGTAACGGTTAAGGGGTCAAACGTCGCTGCGCTTAACCCCTTAACCGGCGATGCGGCAAATGTTATGCTGATGTTAGCGGGTGAATACCCCTGTTAGCGCTTACCCGATAGAGGTCGCCTCTGGGAGTTCTACCCAGAAAACCGAGCCGCCTTCCGGGGGGCAGTCTACGCCGACCATGCCGTTTTGCAGCATGACCATGTGCTTGACAATCCACAGACCCAAGCCGGTACTGCTCTCGCCCGCCGTCGGACGCGGAGTCAGCTTGCTGAATTCCTTGAACAGCTTTTCGCGCTCATTTTCGGGGATTCCGGGGCCTTGGTCTGCGACGTAGACCCGCACCTTATCCCCATTGGCCTCAGACCACAGCGTGATGGTGCTTTCACGCGGGCTGAATTTGATGGCGTTGCTGACGAGGTTATTGAGGACTTGTTGCAGCCGCGCTTGATCGGCGTGCGCCACCCCCGCGATTTCCCCCGCTGTCAATTGGATGCTCTTCTTCATCGCAGTGATGCTGTAATGCGCGATGACCTCCAAGATGGTCTGGTCAAGGTTGACCGGCGCGAGGCTAATCTGGATATTCCCGCTCTGACTGGCGGCCAAATCTAAAAATTCTTCGATGATTTCATTCATCTTGGTAATGGTGCTGAGCATGATATTCATGACTCGCGAGGTTTCTGGCCGGTCTTTCAACGCTTCTTGCAACAGGCTATGCCCCATCAACAGCGTCGAGAGCGGCGATTTCAAATCGTGCGACGCGATGCCGAACAAGCGGTCTTTCAACTGCTGCGCCGCCTCCAGTTCGGTGATGGATTGCTTATAAGTATCGGTCATGGTCTTGAGCTTAAGCTGGGTTTCCACCCGCGCAATCACGACATCGACATCAATCGGCTTAGGGATGTAATCGTTGGCCTCGGTTTTGAGGCCGCGCACGATGTCGTCATTATTCGACAGCGCCGAAATCAAAATCACGGGTAAATCCACCGTCGCGGGCGTCTTTCGGATAATCTTTAAGACCTCTAGCCCGGTAATCCCCGGCATCATAATATCGAGCAGCACGAGGTCAAAACTTTCCCGCGCCAATAAGTCTAAGGTTTGCTGACCATTTTCAGCTTCGATGACCTGCCCGATGCCTCTCAGGATGCGTTGCAGCAGCAGCCGATTGACCGATTCATCGTCAACCACGAGGATACGAGGTAGGGTATGTGTTTTGGCGGCCATCAAGGATTGATAGTCCATACTGGGTGTCAAAACCTCCGGTGAGCAAACGCAACCCTTATTTTAACGCACTTCCGCGAATATTAAAAAACATGTTCGTTTGAAGTGTTTCCGTTTGTGCGTGACCAACTCCGTCGGAAAGGGTTAAGATACTTAGACTCGTTTCATAAAGGACATCCCGTATGACCAGCCCACAGACCAAAGCCGACCTGATTGCCCGCCTAAACGAGGTCAATACAGGGGTCGCCGCAAGCGTCCAAGCCCAATCGCCTGAGCAGTTCAACCGTGGCACAGAGACTGAGTGGTCGCCCGCCAATTACCTCAAGCATCTGCTCCTCAGCAACAAACCGTTTGTGAAAGGGTTGGGCAGATCCAAAGAACTCTTGGAATCAGCCTTTGGCTTGACTGATCGCCCGTCACGCACGTTTGAGGATGTGGTCAATGAATATACAGCGCGGATTGCGGGCGGCGTTCGCGCTGAGGATAGCCCGACGGTAGTGCCTATCACGTTTCGGATACCGGAAGGCATCGCGGACGAACAAGCCTATTTGATTGAGACATGGAACGCCACGCACGCCAATCTGATTGATGTGCTGGGGCAATGGTCGGAAGATGAGCTAAACCGTTACCAGATTCCCCACCCGGTCATGAACCTGATTACCGTGCGCGAGATGCTGTTTTTCACGCTGCATCATAACACCATACACTGGGACGACATCCAAAAAGGCAGTGCCGTATAGGGGGAATCATGACCGCTGTCTATCTCGCCATGTGGTCTGGCCCGCGCAATATCTCTACCGCGATGTTGCGCTCATGGGGCAGTCGCGCTGATACCGCCGTGGTCGATGAGCCGTTATACGCGCATTATCTGGCAAATTCGCCGTACCGTCAGCAGCACCCCGGTGCGGCTGAGGTGATTTCGACCTATGATTCCGATTGGCGTAGCGTCGCAATAGGGTTGACCGGCGACATCCCCGGTGGCAAGCCGATTTATTATCAGAAGCACATGACTCATCATATCCTGCCGCAAATCGACCTCGCGTGGACGGACGCGCTGACCAATTGTTTTCTGATTCGAGAGCCGAGTGAGATGCTCGTGTCACTGGATAAAGTCATTTCGGGGCCGGAACTCGATCAGACCGGCCTGCCGCAGCAACTTGAACTGTTTGAACGCGCCCGCCGACTCACCGGCAAAACCCCGCCCGTGATTGACTCCGCCGACGTGCTGCAAAATCCGCGCCGGGTGCTGACCCTGTTGTGCGAGGCCGTCGGCGTGCCGTTTGACGAGGCGATGCTGGCGTGGTCGGCGGGTAAGCGTGATACCGACGGGGTATGGGCGAAATATTGGTATGATGCCGTCGAACGTTCCACCGGCTTTGCGCCGTATCAGCCGCGCATTGAGGCCATCCCTGACCGTTTGCGCGATCAATACCAAGCGTGCAGCACGATTTATCAACAACTGTACCCGTATCGGCTGAGGTAGACCCCATGAAGCAAACATTTTTTGAGCAGAATCGCGATTTAATCGTCAATATCAACGGAAATCTGGTTCACCGCGACCAAGCCGCCATCAGCCCATTTGACTCGGCGGTGCAGAACGGCGATGCGGTCTGGGAGGGGCTGCGGCTGTATGGGGGGCGCATCTTCAAGCTGAACGAACATCTTGACCGGATGCGCGACTCGGCGCGGGCGCTGGCCTATGGCGACCTCCCGACCCATGCCTATATCACCGAGCAGATTCGGCGGACGCTGGCGGCCAATCACATGACCGACGGCGTGCATATCCGCCTGACCCTGACACGCGGCGTCAAATATACCAGCGGGATGGATCCACGGGTGAATCTTCCCGGCGCGACCCTGATTATCTTGCCGGAGCATAAGCCGCCGGTCTATGAAAAAACCGGCCTGACGCTCATCACGGCGGCGACTCGGCGTATCCCGCCGGAATGCCTCGACCAGAAAATCCACTCGTGCAATATGCTGAACTCGATTCTGGCGAAAATTGAGGCGAACGCGGCGGGCGCGGATGATGCGCTGATGTTGGATGTGCGCGGATTTGTGGCTGAAACCAACGCCACGCACATTTTCATCGTCAAGCACGGGGTGGTCATCACGCCAGAGGCCGAGTCGTGTCCAGAGGGCATCACCCGCGCCACGGTCATTGAGTTATGCCGCCGCCACGGAATCCCGCACGAAATCCGCGATATGAGCCTGTATGAAGTCCACACCGCCGATGAGATGTTCTGCACCGGCACGATGGGTGAACTCGCGCCGATTGCCCGCGTGGATGGTCGGACGATTGGCGACGGGGCTATCGGCACGACGACCCTCCGACTCAGCGCCCTGTACGCCGACTTGACCCGGACAGAGGGGGTGGAGGTGGTGTGAAAAATCCTTTATCGGCCATCTTCCCCATACCAATCTTCACGATATACCGAGGGTTCTTGAATTACTTCCACGTCGATTTGTGCCGCACGCAGCTTGCGCTGGTGTGTCGCCTTTAGGAGATGTGCGGTCAGGCGAGTTTGTTCTGTCGGGGTGAGACGGTCTGCCAATTCTAGGACTTTTTCAAAGCTCACATCTACCATGAGATTCTCTCTTGGCTAATGAAAAGTGGGTTGGTTTCAGTATATCTCAGCTTAAACTCGGATAGAAAGCACTAACGTGTTTTTGTAACTACTCAGCCTCTATTTGAGGGAAGAAATGAGGGCTGAGTAGTTACCCCACAACTTGAAATGCACACGGCATCCCCGCCCAATTGCCACCGACGGCCACGTTAGAGTACAATGCCGTAAAATGGAGTTCAGCGCATGGTTTTCATACCCGTCACGGCTTATGACGAATTTGCCGAATTTATCGCCCTTCCACCCACTTTAGAAGCCGTTGCCGAATTTCGGTTATCGGATGAATTAGAAGCGCGAATTCACGATTTATTGGTGAATAATCGCAGTCGCGCCCTCACCGCAGAAGAACAGGCAGAGCTTGACGAATATGTGCGCGTTGAGCATATGATGCGTATGGCGAAACTCCGTGCGATTGCCAAACTGAACGATGACTTATCCCTATACTTGTGAGTATCTCTTTGGGGGATGACTGCTTGTTTGCTCAAGTATTCATCCCCCTACTTATCTCATCAAACCATTTCTAACCGCGCTGATTCCCTACTCCGCCAACTGATATACGCGGACGTAATCGACCAGCATTTGCTGCGGCATGACGGTGGTCTCATCCGGCATCCCCGGCCAATTGCCGCCGACGGCCACGTTCAGGATCAGGAAAAAGTCGTGGTTGAACACCCACTCGCGCCCGTTCAGGTCGTTGAGGCTGACGATTTGGAATAATTCACCGTCGATATACCAGCGGATGGCGTCCACATCCCAGTCAATCGCGTAGATGTGGAAATCATCGGCGTAATCAACATCGCTGGTGAGTCCACTGCCGCCGATGCCGTTCCCGCCCGAATAGCCGGGGCCGTGAATCGTCCCATAGACGATGCGTGGCTCTTTACCGACGTTTTCCATAATGTCGATTTCACCGCTGCCGGGCCAACCGACTGTGCCAAAATCTGCGCCCAACATCCAGAGCGCAGGCCAGATACCCTGTCCACGCGGGATTTTGAGGCGGGCTTCAATGCGGCCATAGGTGAACTCCATCTTGCCCATCGTCACGATACGCGCCGAGGTGTACTCACACGCCCCGTAATGGCACGAATAATCGCTGGGGTTTTCTTGAATCGCGTTGATGGCAAGATTGCCTTGCCCGTCCAGCGAGGCGTTCTCTACGCGGTCTGTGTAATATTCCAGTTCGTTATTGCCCCAGCCGTGGCCGCCGATTTCCGCCGTCCAAAATTCGCTGTTGATGGGAGTCCCCGCGTCGCCGTCGAACTCATCTGACCATAACAGAGTCCACTGACGCGAGTCCCACGTTATGCTGTCATCAATCACGACGGCATCCACCACGATTCCACCGTCCACCATCAATGCTGAGGTATCAGCGACGGTGGTCAGCGCCACATCATCGAAATAGGCCACATGCGCGCCCGCGCCAGCCGGAAAACCGAAGGCATAACCGGAGACTTCATTCAAGCCGAGGCCGTCATCGGGAGCGCCGTTGGGCTGGAAGTCTGTGCGGCGCTTGAACAACTCAAACGGGATGGTGAATTGCACCCAGCCGCCGAAATCGTCGGTCAGGCGATAATACCAACGCTCGGCGGTATCGCCGGGGCCGCTGCGATTGTCAAAAATATCCATCTGGATGATGCCGTCGGTTTCCGTCCCATAAAGCCAGAAGCTGACCGCGTTATAGGCCGTCCAGTCTTGACTCGTCCACTCCACGCCATCGGTGAAGGCGTGGGTGAATCCGCCCCATGAGCCGATGTCATACGCCACCGCCAGCACATTGTTGACTGATTCGTTTTTGCCGGGGACGGCCATCTTGGAGAACGGCGCGAGTTGGCGTACCGATAGGGCGGTATTCTCGCCGGTATCGCCCCACGCCACGAATCCGACGCCGCTGCCATCGGGGGCGAAGGTCATATTGAATGCACTCTCAAAATCATCGACCACTAAATCGGCGCTATCTTGCGCCGCCGCCGGTGTGAGCGCCAGTGCCAACAATAGCACGCTCAGCAGCATCCCCAGACCTTTTCTAAAAACCGACATCATCCTATCCTTTTCAATGCTAAACCCTATCGAACTGGCGGCTTTAGAGGTTATGAGAGCGCTCTCAGAGCCAGTTAACGCAAACTATGACACAGAATCAGAATTTTGACCACTGCCGTTGATGTTCGGCTTTTGTTATATTGGGTGTACAGAAAATCAAAGTTCGTTAAGATTGTTTTGTCAGTTAACTAACGGCGGATTAGCGAGGATAGACCTGTGAGAAAAACACTATTACTGGGATTGGTTTTGTTGATTTTTAGCATCGGCGTCAGCGCACAGGCGGAGGCTGCCACCATCATCAGCGGTTTTGACGTGAATGGCATGGACGGCTGGTGGACGTATAGCGACGACACCGGCACGACTTTCACTGCCACTCTAGACCAAGAGGTGGTCTATGACGGGGCAAATTCGCTGCGGATGGAAGTCTCGGCGGTGGCGGGCGGATTCGCTGGGGCTGGTTTTGATTTTGGCACGCCGTTCGATTGGCGCGAGGGCGAGGGGATTGTCTTTCAAATCCGCGCCTCTACTCCGGGCATTCCGGTAGCGTTTGTGCTGCATCTGCGTGATGAGACTCAGACTTCACAGATGACACCGGGGATTAGCCCATTCGCCTCGGTCTTTACGACCCCCGAAGGCAGCGAATCCGACTGGGTAGAAGTCACGTTGCCGTGGGATAGTTTTCAGCGCCTTTTCTGGATGGGCGACGCCGGTATCACCGAATTTACCGCCGAGTCGGTTAGTTCGTTTGAAATCGCCTTTGAAGGTTTGGACGACGGGACGAACGCGGGAACACTCTGGTTTGACAACATCCGCGTCATCTCGGAAGTAGACCTGAACCAGCCACCCTCGTATGCCGAGGTGCGCGGCTCGATTCAGCCCGTGCGCGTCAACAATCTGGGCTATCGCCCTGCCGACCACAAGCCGTTCATTACCAACCAAGATTTTCAAACCTTCAACATCGTTGATGACGCCACTGGCGAAGTCGTGTTCACTGGCGAAGGCGAGTTCTACTGGGGCTTTGACGCAGACAGCCAATCGGAGGTCTATCAAGGTGATTTTGGAGACTTCCAGACCCCCGGCACATATCGCGTGGTGATTGATGGGGTAGGCGAGAGCTATCCGTTCGACATCGCGGATGATGTATACGCAGAAGGTTTGTATGTCGGCACACGCGCCCTGTACCTCCAGCGCAGCGGAATCGCCATTGATGACGCGACCATCAGCGGCGTGACCTTGCAGGCCGCCCATCTCGCTCCCGCAGTGCTATGGGATGAGCCAGACAGCGCCCCGATGGATGTCAGCGGCGGGTGGTATGACGCTGGCGACTATGGGCGCTATATCCCGACGGGGACGTTTGCCGTCAACCAATTGATGCTGGCTTATCACGCCAACCCGGGTTTGTTCCCTGATGGGTCGCTGGACATCCCCGAAAGTAGTAACGGCGTCTCTGACCTGTTGGACGAAATCCGCTGGGAATTAGAATGGCTGCTCAAGATGCAGCGCGAGGACGGCGCGGTACACCATAAAGTGACGACCCGCAGCTTCCCCGGTTATGGCACATTGGCGCAGGATGACACGGCGCAGATGTTCGTGTTCGGCGTGTCGAGCGCGGACGCGGCCTATTTTGCTGGTGCGATGGCGCAAGCCTCTGTCACTTATGCTGAGGTTGACCCCGCGTTTGCCGCCCAGTGTCTTGAGGCGGCGGTGCGGGCGTGGGAATGGCTCTCACAACACCCTGAGCAGTTTCCGACGGGAGGATTCCAGAATCCGCCAGTTGACGAGTACCCGATGCAGGGCGGCTATGACTTTGTAGGCGTCGAAACCATGCCGCGTATGTGGGCGACGGCGGAATTGTTCAAAGCGACGGGCGACCCCGCTTATCAAGAGGCGTTCGCGGGCTTCTTCACCGGATTCGACGGCGGCCAAGCGATGTCTTGGGCGAATTTCTATCCGATGGCGCTATATGCCTACCTGACCAGCGACGGCGCGGACGCCGATTTGACCGCACAAGTAGCCGCCACCTTCCAAGCGCAAGCCGCCGAAATCCTTAGCGTCACCGAAATGTCCCCTTATCAGATCGCGCTCAACGACAGCGTAGAAGGTTACTACTACGTTTGGGGGTCGAATCAGGTTGCGCTGGCGCACGGCCTGTATATGATGATGGCCTCAGAGTTGTTCCCAGACAGCGATTACAGCGCGGCGGCGAAGGCGCAGGTCGATTATCTGTTTGGCCTGAATCCGCTGGCGTATACGTATGTCGGCGGCGTTGGCGAAAATTCGGTGTTGTACCCGCATCACAACGTCAGTTTCCACTATCAGTCGTCTATCCCCGGTTTCGTGACTGAGGGGCCGAATAGTCAGGGCGCGGGCGGCGATGCCGTCCTGATTGCGCTGCGCGAATCGGGCGCGCCCGCCTCACACAGCTATATCGACAATTGGGACTCGTGGGCATCCAATGAGCCGACCATCGACGCCAACGCCACCTTCACCGCGCTGATGGCCTACCTGTCGAAGTAGCCCCATCCCATATCGTAGGGGCGACCCACGGGTCGCCCTTCCGGTTTATCGTATGAACTATCGTAGAGGCGACCCACGGGTCGCCCTTCCGGTTTATCGTATGAACTATCGTAGAGGCGACCCACGGGTCGCCCTTCCAGTTTATCGTATGAACGGTTGGCGGATGACCGTTTTGATCTTTTCCGGCGCGACTTTGCGCGGGTCGCTCAGGTAGATTTCGTGATGTCTCTGACCCAATCTCCAACCGTTTTCCTCAATGTGCTGATGTAACCGCGCCACTGTCGGGCCTTCTGTGTTATACGACCCCAAGTGCATAATCTGCACCGCTTCGCCCTCGTGATACGCCTCAAACCGAACCTGTTCTAATGCCGCTGAAGGTTTTTTCTTGCCGACGATTTTGCACGATTTTGCATGTTTTTGCACGATTTTGCATGTTTTTGCACGATCTTGCATGTTTTTGCACGATCTCGCATGTTTTTGCACGATCTTGCATGTTTTTGCACGATCTTGCATGTTTTTGCACGATGTTACACGGTATCGCGGCGCGTCCCTAAAACCAATCCGACCACGAACGCCGATGCGCCCGTAACCAGTGTGACGCCCAGCATAATCAGCCCTTGTTTCCGGCGTTTTGGCGGGGCGATGATGATGGTTGAAGTCCCCTTGCGCCCGGTCATATACAGGCGATTTGCAGGCGGGCGATTGACGGGTGGCCGCCACGTCCGTTCATACTTTGAGCGTTTGTTCAGCTTGGTGATTTTATGGGCGGGGAGCATACCGGCTTGGGCGCGTGCTTCGGGCGTGACTGCGACGGCGTTATTGGCTGGCGTGATGAGTGAGCCGTGTCGGCGTGCATATACTTGCGTGAATTCCGCGCCGAATAACAGGATTTGCGCCGAATAAAAAATCCAGATCAGGATGATGATGAGCGAACCAGCCGCCCCATACGTCGAAAGCACGCCGCTTCTGCCCAAGTAAATCCCCAGAACCGCTTTACCCACCGCGAACAGGATTGAGGCCAATATCGCGCCGCCCCAGACATCGTGCCAGTGAATTTTGGCGTCCGGTAAGACTTTGTAGATGATGGCGAACAACAACGCGATGAATGCCAGCGAGATCACCAAATCCAAGATCTGAAGGAAGGGGCCGGTGTCAGGAGACAGCGTAAGCAAGAGTTGATGGACATAGGTGATAAAAGAACTCAGGATTAACGAGACCAGCAACAGGAACCCGACCCCCAACACCATACCGAAGGCGAGGACGCGGCTTCGGATGATGCGGCCAATACCGATTCCCGGCTTCACTTGCACGCCCCAGACCGTGTTTAACGCATCTTGAAGCTGCCCGAACACGCCGCCCGCGCCGATCAGAAGCGCGATAGCGCCGATGATGGCCGCGATGATGTTATCTGAAGGTCTGCTGGTGTTTCGGATGAGTTCTTGAACCATATCAGCGGCTTGACTGCCGACTAAGCCGCGAAGCTGCTCATCAAGCTGCCCCTGTACCGCTTCACGTCCGGCGATCATGCCAGCGATAGCGATCACGACGATCAGGAATGGGGCGATTGAAAAGGTCGTATAGTAGGCTAACGCAGCGGCCAACCGGGGCGCACGATCTTTATTCCACTCTTCGAACGTCTCTTTGATGAGTGGAATAAACTCTTTGACTCTGGACATGATTCCCCTATAGTCATCTGTTTTCCTACATCAATTTTGTAACTTATCTCTATTATACCAGCCACGCTCTAGGCGTCATCAGTCGGCGTACCTATATTTGGTAGCCGCACAAATTGATCTTGGCTCATGTTCAGACTGTGTGAAATGATTACCAATGTAGGGACGCCCTTCTGGGCGTCCGCCTGTTCCGAAAACGGACGGCAAGAATGCCGTCCCTACAATCAATACCTTCGCCAAAATCCGATTGATACCATCCATCATCAGCGGACGCGGCAGGCCGTGTCCCTACAATAAAAACCCGTCACGGGAGAATTTGTAGGGACAACGCCCGCGTCGTCCGTGATAATCAAAATTGGCGAAGGTATTGACAATTGGTCGTCATTTCACCCCGTCTGAACATGAGCCTTGATCTTTAATGGGCGGGGGAGTAACCCCGCCCGATTGGTTTTGGCCTTAACCTGTTGGGTCAGTGTTGGTTGCCACCGGAGCAGGTGTGCTGCTTGGCGCTAGAATCGCCGTCGGTAAGGGCGGGTTGGTCGCTGTCGGTGGGACGCTGGTCGGTGGGACGCTGG
>Ga0163154_10008401_pt1 | contig 12055 bp, 17 predicted proteins | sample OliLakLV19MP9P1_FD_148649 | JGI IMG/M metagenome (GOLD analysis project Ga0163154, IMG submission 148649) | Freshwater microbial mat bacterial communities from Lake Vanda, McMurdo Dry Valleys, Antarctica - Oligotrophic Lake LV.19.MP9.P1 | ecosystem: Environmental > Aquatic > Freshwater > Lake >... | reverse complement strand
TCCTGCGGCGAGCGGAGCGAGACCGGAGGACCCAGCGGCGCCGAAGGCGATCTTTTCAGGCAGGGTATTCGCAACAGGTTCGCGCTCTCGCGCGCCGCTGGGTTCCGGCCTTCGCCGGAATGACGAAAGAAGAAAGAGGGAGGCCGGGTTGGCGTCCCTGTAATGCCCGTGGCAGACAGGCGGAATGCTCGTTCTGACACCCCATCCGACTACGCGTTCGACGCCGGTGGAACGGATTGAGGTCGAAGTCGGACGATCGTTCGAGGGGACGCTCAAGCTAGCCTATACGGTGTCCGGTGACGTCGCGGCCATCCGTCTGCCGCCCAAGTGCCAGCCGGGCCGGGCCGACGAGCTCTGGCGGCACACCTGTTTCGAGGCATTTATACGTAACGGCGACGCCGAAGGCTATGTCGAGCTGAATCTCACGACCTCAATGCAGTGGGCCGCCTATCGGTTCAGCGGCTATCGCGCGGACATGACGCCGGCGAATATCGAACCGCCCTGGGTCATGGAGGGCCTGCTGGCACCCGAACTGGAATTGCGCGTCGAGATCGACCTGGGGCGGATGGCGAGACCCGATCTGCCCGCAGATGACTGGCGGCTCGGGCTTGCCGTCGTAATCGAGGACATCGACGGCGGCCTGTCCTACTGGGCGCTGGCCCATCCGCCGGGTAAGCCGGACTTTCATCATCCAGACTCGTTCGCCTTGACCCTGCCGCCTCCGGAGCCCGCATGAAATTCGGCATCGACCGCCTGATCTCCGAACCTGAACTGCGGGCACCGCTAAAGGGCAAGCGGGTCGCCCTGCTGGCGCATCCGGCGTCGGTGACCGCGGACCTGACGCATTCGCTGGATGCGCTGGCGGCCTGCCCGGACATCACCTTGAGTGCGGCCTTCGGACCGCAGCACGGGATGCGGGGCGATCTGCAGGACAATATGATGGAGAGCCCGGACTTCACCGATCCGCGGCTCGGGATTCCGGTGTTCAGCCTGTACGGCGAGGTGCGACGGCCGACCGGTCAGGCGATGGGGACGTTCGACGTCATCCTGGTCGATATGCAGGACCTGGGATGCCGCATCTATACCTTCGTGACGACGCTGCTCTATGTGCTGGAAGAGGCGGCGAAACACGGCAAGGCGGTGTGGGTGCTGGACCGGCCCAACCCCGCCGGGCGTCCGGTCGAGGGCACGACCCTGCTGCCGGGCTGGGAGAGTTTCGTCGGGGCCGGACCGATGCCGATGCGGCATGGCATGACCTTGGGCGAGATGGGGCGCTGGTTCATCCATCACTACAAGCTGGACGTCGAATATCGCGTCATCGAGATGCAGGGCTGGGCACCGGAGCAGGGGCCGGGCTTCGGCTGGCCGCTGGGCGAGCGCAGCTGGATCAATCCGAGCCCGAATGCGCCGAACCTGTCGATGGCGCGGGCCTATGCCGGGACGGTGATGCTGGAGGGGACGACCCTGTCCGAGGGGCGGGGCACGACCCGGCCGCTGGAACTGTTCGGAGCGCCAGACATCGATGCTCGCGCGGTGATCGACGAGATGCAGGCGTTCGCGCCGGATTGGCTGGCGGGCTGCCGGTTACGCGACTGCTGGTTCGAGCCAACGTTCCACAAACATCTCGGCACGCTGTGCCACGGGGTGCAGATCCATGTCGACGACCCGGCCTATGACCACGCCGCGTTCCGGCCGTGGCGGTTGCAGGCGCTGGGGTTCAAGGCGATCCGGCGGCTGTATCCGGACTATCCGCTGTGGCGGGATTTTCCGTACGAATACGTCTTCGACAAACTGGCCATCGACGTGATCAACGGCGGTCCGGGGCTGCGGGAGTGGGTCGAAGATGCGGCGGCGACGCCGGGTGACCTGGAGGCGCTGGCCGGGCCGGACGAGGCGGCGTGGGTGGAGGAGCGCGGGACGTTCCTGCTTTATTGATCGTTGTCAGAGAAGCAGGGTGCGCACGCCGATCAAGACGCCGGCCGCTGCGAAACCCCTGTCCAACGTGCAGACGCGAGCGTTCACGGACTGGGCCACAGCCATGTGCAGGGCATCGCCTGATCTTAGCTTGGTCTCGATGCGATCGGCGAACCGTGCAGCCATGTAGAAGTGGTGGTCGCGGATCGGCTCCATGATCAGGATCTCATCGACCAGTTTGTCGATGGTCGAAAGCGCCCTTTGTCGGTCTTCCTCGGTGATCGTCCCGGCGCGGAGCTTCATCGCCAAAGCCGACGAGGCTTCTGTGATCGCCCACGGGCTGGTGCAAAGACGGCCCGGCGCCTGGGTCGCGAACCACACCTGCATATCCGGTGACTTCAACTCTTTGCTGACGGCTGCGACGATCAGGGAGGAGTCGAGATAGTCCATCAATAGCGGTCGGAATCGCGCATGGCGCGGACGAAGTCACCCGCGCTGACGTCCTGGTAGGTCATTCCGTCGGTGGCGGCGCGAAGTTCGTCGACGGTGATGGTTCGGCGCGGCTTCTCATACGGTACGAGCCGAGCGACGGGTTTGCCCCGCCGCAGGATGGCGATGTGCTCGCCTGACCCGGCACGCGCGACCAGTTCACTGAGGTGAGCCTTGGCGTCGGCGAGGTTGACGCGGTCCATGACGAGCTTCCTGACCAGTTGGTTGGTCAGATATAACACACCAAGGCTGTTCCGGCTACGCGGGCTTCTCGGCCAGCCGCTTGTCCAGATAGAGCCCCACGCGGCGTTCGACGGCGTCGATATGGCCCTGCCAGAAATGGCTCGCGCCCTCTTCCAGCTCATAGTCGATGACGATCCCTTTTTGGGTGCGCAGCTTGTTGACCACGCGCTCGACCTCGACCGGCGGGACCACGGTGTCGTTGGTGCCATGCAGGAACAGGCCGGAGGCCGGGCAGGGGGCGAGGAAGCTGAAGTCGTACATGTTGGACGGGGGCGAGACCGAGATGAAGCCGTCGGTCTCGGGGCGACGCATCAGGAGCTGCATGCCGATATAGGCGCCGAACTGATAGCCGCCGACCCAGGTCTGGGAGGCGGCAGGGTTGTTGGACTGCAGCCAGTCCAGGGCGGTGGCGGCGTCGGCCAGCTCGCCGATGCCGCTGTCGAACTCGCCCTGCGACTTGCCCACACCGCGCGAATTATAGCGCAGGGTGGCGAAGCCACGCTTCTGGAACAGCTGGTACAGGGTCACCGCGACCGGGTTGTTCATATGCCCGTTCGCCTTGGGGTGCGGATGCAGGATCAGGGCGATCGGGGCGTTGGGGCGCTTGCCGGGCGAATAGCGGCCTTCGATACGGCCAGAGGCGCCGGGCAGGATGACTTCAGGCATGAGCGGCGAAAATCCGTGTTCAACTGTCGTTTCGCGTCAGCATAATACTTGACCGCAGCGGTAGGACTTTCTAAGTCCCGCTAGCGCGCCGACGCCTTTGCGAAGGCGCGGGTTCTAGCACAGGACCCTCGAAAAGCGCGCGATTTTTGAAGGTGCGCGATGCGTCTGTCGACCAAAGGACGATACGCCGTGATGGCGATGGCCGATCTGGCCCGGAACGGCCAGGCCGACGGCGTGGTCCGGGCCGTGTCTCTGGCGGAAATCGCGGCGCGTCAGGAGATTTCGCTGAGCTATCTGGAACAGCTGTTCGCCCGGCTGAGGAAGGGCGGTCTGGTGCAGAGCGTGCGCGGACCCGGCGGCGGCTATCGGCTGGCCAAGGGGGCGCAGGAGACGGTGATCGCCGAGATCGTTCTCGCCGTCGATGAGCCCATACGCGCGACCCGCTGCATCGGCCATTCGTCGCCCAAGGGCTGTATGATGGCCGGCGAGCGCTGCATCACCCACAATCTGTGGGAAGACCTTGGCGACGAAATCCACCGCTATCTGGCCGGGGTGTCGCTGGAGGACGTGGTGATGAACCGCACCGGCGCGCGCCGGCGTGCGACCGCCGAAGAAGTCGGGGTGGCGGCGTGAGTGGGGTTTATCTGGACTACAACGCTTCGGGTCTGGTGCGTCCCGAGGTCCAGGACGTGATGGCCAGGGCCCTGGCCGACAACGGCAATCCGTCGGCGGTGCATGCGGCCGGCAGGCGTGCAAGGGCGCGGATCGAGACGGCGCGGGCGCAGGTGGCCGATCTGGTCGGGGCCGATCCGACGGCGGTGATCTTCTCCAGCGGCGGCACCGAATCCAACGCCCAGGCGATCGCCAGCGCCATCGCGGCCGGCTGCGAGCGGCTGATCGTCGGCGCCACCGAACATCCGTGCGTGGCCGAGGCGGCCATGGTCAGTGGTCTCCCGGTCGAGATACTGCCTGTCGACGAGAACGGGGTGATCGATCTGGAATGGCTGGCGCAGGCGCTGGGTCGGCGGGGCCGGGCGGTGGTGGCGATCCACCATGCGAACAATGAGAGCGGCGTGATCCAGCCGATCGCCGAGGCGGCGAGGCTGGTGCGGGCAGCGGGCGGCTGGCTGCACGTCGATGCTATCCAGTCTGCAGGCAAGATCGCGGTCGATATGCGCGCGCTGGACGCGGACACCCTGACCCTGTCGGCGCACAAGCTGGGCGGACCGCAAGGGGTCGGCGCGCTGGTCATGGGTGTGGCGCGTGAGGCGATCCGTATCGTCCATGGCTCCGGCCAGGAACGCGGCCTGAGAGCCGGCACCGAGAATATGCCCGGCATCACGGGTTTCGGTGCGGCGGCCGTCTGCGCGGCGCGTGATTTGGCGCAGGCCGGGGCGCACGGCGTCTGGCGCGACGCGGCCGAGGCGACGGTCAAGGCGGCCGGAGCGACCATCATAGGCGGGGCCGTGGCGCGTTTGCCCAACACATTGTTCATGGCGGTCGAGGGCTGGGACAGTCCGCAACAGCTGATCACGCTCGACCTTCAGGGCGTGATGGTCTCGGCCGGTAGCGCCTGTTCGTCGGGCAAGACCAAGCCTTCAAAGGCGATCTCGGCCATGGGGCTGGAGCATCTGGCCACCGGCGGCGTGCGCGTCTCGGGCGGCTGGGGCACGGTCGAGGACGATTGGTCACGGTTCGCCGAGGCCTGGGTGACCTCATATCAGCGACACCGTTTGCGTCACGCCGCGCGCGTGAAGGAAGTTGCCTGATGGCCGCCGCTCAGAAAACCATCGACGCCGTCGCCGCTCTGGAGAAGTACGAGCACGGCTTCATCAGCGACATCGAGATGGAATACGCGCCCAAGGGGCTGAGCGCCGACATCGTGCGCTTTATCTCCGAGAAGAAGGGCGAGCCGGCATGGATGCTGGAATGGCGTCTGGCCGCCTATGAGCGCTGGCTGGCGATGGAAGAACCGACCTGGTCGTCGGTGCGGTACACGCCGGTCGACTATCAGGACCTGTTCTACTATGCCGCGCCCAAGGAGAAGGTCGGCCTGAAGTCGCTGGACGAGGTCGATCCGGAAATCCTCGCCATCTACGCCAAGCTGGGCATCCCGCTGAAGGAGCAGGAGGTGCTGGCCGGGGTCGAGGGCGCGCCGCGCTATGCCGTGGACGCGGTGTTCGACAGCGTCAGCGTGGTCACCACCTTCAAGGCCGAACTGGCCAAGGTCGGGGTGATTTTCATGCCGATTTCCGAGGCCTTGCGCGAACACCCCGAGCTGGTGCGGAAATATCTGGGCTCGGTGGTGCCGGTTTCGGACAACTATTTCGCGGCCCTGAACTCGGCGGTCTTTTCGGACGGGTCGTTCGTCTACATCCCGCCGGGCGTGCGCTGCCCGATGGAGCTGTCGACCTATTTCCGCATCAATGCGTCGAACACCGGCCAGTTCGAGCGGACCCTGATCATCGCCGACAAGGGGTCCTATTGCTCGTATCTGGAGGGCTGCACCGCCCCGATGCGCGACGAGAACCAGCTGCATGCGGCGGTGGTCGAACTGGTGGCGCTGGACGACGCCGAGATCAAATATTCGACGGTGCAGAACTGGTACCCCGGCGACGCCGAGGGCAAGGGCGGCATCTACAATTTCGTCACCAAACGCGCCGACTGCCGGGGCGACCGGTCGAAGGTGTCGTGGACCCAGGTCGAGACCGGCTCGGCCGTGACCTGGAAATATCCGTCCTGCATCCTCAAGGGCGAGGAGAGCTCGGGCGAATTCTATTCGATCGCCATCACCAACGGCCATCAGCAGGCCGACACCGGCACCAAGATGATCCATCTGGGCAAGAATTCGAAAAGCCGGATCATCGCCAAGGCGGTGTCGGCGGGGAAATCGGACTCGACCTATCGCGGGCTGGTCTCGGTGCATCCCAAGGCGACGGGGGTGCGCAATTTCACCCAGTGCGACAGCCTGCTGATCGGGGGCGACTGCGGCTCGCACACCATCCCCTATATCGAGGCCCGCAACGGCTCGGCCCAGCTGGAGCATGAGGCGACCACGACGCGGTTGAGCGACGACCAGTTGTTCTACGCGCAGCAGCGCGGGCTGTCGCAGGAAGAGGCCGTGGCTTTGCTGGTCAACGGCTTCGTGCGGGATGTGATGCAGAAGCTGCCGATGGAGTTCGCCGTCGAGGCGCAGAAGCTGGTGGCGATCTCGCTGGAAGGGAGTGTGGGGTGACAGATGCGCCACATTCGCGCCAACCCTCCTTCGCGCCTGTCTTTGAAGCAAGTCCTGAAAATGCTCTCCATCTCCAACCTCCACGTCGCCATCGGCGACAAGCCGATCCTCAAGGGGCTGACGCTCGACGTTCCGGCGGGCGAGGTGCCCGTCCTCGTGGGGCCGCACGGGGTGCAATCATGAACGTGGACGCGGTCATGGACGATGTTCCGATCCTGCCCGAGGACGCCGACGCGCTCGTCGCGGAAGGGATCGCGGCGATGGAGCGGGGTGACGTGATTGATCAGGAAGAACTCTTCGCGCGCTGGCGTGCGAAATACGGTCAGGAGGAATGATCATGGAAACCATCGCTGTATCGTTCGAGGCCAACGCTGCGGATCGCGTGAAGAAGGCGGCCGCCGAAGTCGGTTTGCCGCTAGACGAGTTCATCGCCACGGCGGCTGAGCGCGTCGCTGATGAGCAGCAGGCCTTGTCTGCTGTCGCGACACCGGAGGAAGAGGCGTCGATGGCGCGGGCAATGGCCGATATCGAGGCCGGACGGTTGGTCTCGCATGACGAAGTGTTCGCCAAGCTCGACGCCAAGCACGGCTGGTAATGAGAGTTCGCTGGACCGAAGAAGCGGAGACCCATCTCGCAAACTGGATCGACCAGTTGATCGATGTGGATTCGCGTCTGGCCCGGCGCGTGCGAAATGAATCCAAGGCGGCGGCGAAGCGCCTTTCGATCCGCTTCCACATCTATAGCGCCTCGCTTCGTTGGCCGGGCTTTCAGGAGCTTCCCTTGTCCGATTGGCACAAGATCATCGTGTATCAGGTGGCCCCCGATGAGGTGATCGTCACCGCCCTTTTCGACATGCGTCAGGACCTGGCGCTCGTTCAACCGAAACCCGAATGACCATGCTCTCAATCCATAACCTCCGCGTCACCATCGCCGACAAACCCATCCTCAACGGCCTGACGCTCGACGTTCCGGCGGGCGAGGTGCACGCCATCATGGGGCCGAACGGGGCGGGCAAGTCGACGCTCGGTTATGCCGTGGCCGGGCGGCCCGGCTATGAGGCGACCGAGGGGGCCGTGTCGTGGAAGGGCGAGGACCTGCTGGGTCTGGACCCCGCCGAGCGGGCCGCGAAAGGCGTCTTCCTGTCGTTCCAGTATCCGATCGAGATTCCCGGCGTTCCGGCCCTGACGTTTGTGCGCACGGCGCTGAACGCCCAGAAGCGGGCGCGGGGCGAAGACGAGGTCTCGGCCCCCGCCTTCCTGAAGATGGTCAAGGCGGCGGCGGCGGCGCTGAAGATGGATTTCGACATGCTTAAACGTCCTTTGAACGTCGGCTTCTCGGGCGGCGAAAAGAAGCGGATGGAGATCCTGCAGATGGCCCTGCTGGAGCCGTCGCTGCTGATCCTCGACGAGACGGATTCCGGACTCGACATCGACGCCCTGCGGATCGTGGCCGACGGGGTCAATGCAATGCGCCGTCCCGACCGGGCCATGCTGGTGATCACCCACTATCAGCGGCTACTGGACTATATTCGGCCGGACCAGGTGCATGTGCTGGCCGGGGGGCGGATCGTGGCGTCCGGCGGCCCGGAACTGGCGCATAAGCTGGAGGCGGAAGGGTACGACAAGTATCTGCCGGTCGCGGCTTGAACGCGCCGGTCCGCATCGATCTGAAGGACGTTTCCTCCTTCCCGACCCGCCGGGTTGAGGCGTGGAAATATACCGACCTTCACCGGGCCTTGCGCGAGACGCCGCCGGTGTCGCCGCACGCCGAGGTGGCGCCGGGCGGCCCGTTTGCGGCGCTGGGCGGGGATGAGTGGGCGGTGGTCAACGGCCGTTGCGTCGGTTTCGCGGGTGTGGTCGCGGATGGGCCGGGCGAGCAGGTCGCGCGCCTGCGTTTCGTCTCGACGGCGGACGGTGCGGGGCATCAGGCCCGGGTGACGGTCGAGGTCGGGGCGGGGGCGTCGCTGCTGCTGCTGGAAAGCTACGAGGGTCAGGCGGCGGCCTATGTGTCCAATGTCGCGCTGGCCATCAGCCTCGGAGCCGGGGCGCGACTGCACCGGGTGGTGATCGAGGACGATGCGGCGGACGCATTATCGGTTTCGGTCGCCGAAGTGACGATGGGCAAAGGCTCGCATTTCGCCCAGACGGTGCTGACCACGGGCGCGAGACTGCAACGGCACGAGACGCGGCTGGCCCATCCCGGCGAGGGCGCGGAGGTCCGGATCGACGGCCTGTATTTGCTGGACGGGGCGCGGCACGCCGACCTGACCAGTGTCGTCTCACACGCGGGCCTGAACGGCGTCACCTCGCAGCTGACCAAGGGCGTGGTGCGCGACACGGCGCGCGGCGTCTTCCAGGGCAAGATCATCGTCGAGCGCGGGGCCGACGGCACCGACGCGCGGATGGGCCATCACGCCCTGATCCTGGGCGAACGGGCCGAGGTGGACGCCAAGCCGGAGCTGGAAATCTATGCCGACGACGTGCAGTGCGCGCACGGCAATACGGTCGGCAATCTGGACGAGGCGGCGCTGTTCTACATGCAGCAGCGGGGCCTGCCGGCGGACGAGGCGCGGGCGTTGCTGACGCAGGCCTTCCTGATCGAGGTCGTCGACCGGATCGAACATGACGGCGCGAGAGAGGTGGTGCGGGAATGGCTGACGGCTCGGTTGTGAGAAATCCTCCCCTATCGGCGGAGGGCGACCGCTCCAAGGGCGGTGGTGGGGGCTCGCCCCTGACACCGTCGTTGGGTCAGGCCCCCTCCACCGCGAAGACGCGGTCCCCCTCCCCCGATGGGGGAGGATTCGACCCCTACGCCGCTCGGGCGCAGTTCCCGATCCTGTCGCGGCGGGTGAACGGCAAGCCGCTGGTCTATCTGGACTCGGCCGCCTCGGCGCAGAAGCCGCGGGCGGTGATTGAGGCCATGACGGCGGCGATGGAGGGCAGCTACGCCAACGTCCACCGCGGCCTGCATACGATGGCCAATGAGACGACCGAGGCCTTCGAGGCGGCGCGCGAGACGGTGGCGCGGTTCCTGAATGCCGAGAGCGCCGACCAGATCGTCTGGACCAAGGGCGGGACCGAGGCGATCAATCTGGTGGCGGCGGGGATCGGTCAGTCGATCCAGCCCGGCGACGAGATCATCGTCACCCAGATGGAGCATCACGCCAATATCGTGCCCTGGCACATGCTGCGCCAGGCCCGGGGCGCGGTGCTGAGATGGGCCCCGGTGCTGGACGACGGCGCGCTGGACATGGCGGCGCTGGCGGCGCTGATCGGGCCGAGGACGCGGCTGGTGGCGGTGACCCACATGTCCAATGTGCTGGGCACCATCAACGACGTTCGCGCCATCGCCGACCTCGCCCATGCGGCGGGGGCTCTGGTGCTGGTCGACGGGTGCCAGGGCGCGGTGCACTGCGCGCCGGACGTCCAGGCCCTGGGTTGCGACTTCTATGTCTTCACCGGCCACAAGCTGTACGGCCCGACCGGCATTGGCGGCCTTTACGGGCGGCGCGAGGCGCTGGAGGCCCTGCCGCCGTATCAGGGCGGGGGCGAGATGATCGCCACCGTGGAAGAGCACCGGGTCACCTATGCGCCGGTCCCGCACCGGTTCGAGGCCGGGACGCCGCCCATTCTGGAGGTCATCGGCCTGGGCGTCGCGATCGACTGGATGACCGGGTTCGACCATGGCGCGGTCGCGGCGCATGAGCAGGCGGTTTACGAACATGCCCGCCAGAGGCTGGCCGGACTGAACTGGTTCCGCGAGATCGGCACGGCGCAGGGGAAGGGCGCGATCATGACCTTCACCGTCGACGGTGCCCACGCCCACGACATCGCCCAGGTGATGGACCGCTACGGCGTCGCCGTGCGCGCCGGCCTGCACTGTGCCGAGCCGCTGTCGAAAAGGTTTGGCGTGACGTCGAGCGCGCGCGCCAGCTTCGCCCTATATAACACCACAGAGGACGCCGACGTCTTCGTCGATGCCCTGATCAAGGCCCGTGAGTTCTTCGCATGACCGACCCGACGACCCCGATTTCAAATGACGGTGGCCGCGCTGCGGCGGTGGCGGCGGGCGCGATTTCGCAGCCCGAGCTGGACCGGCTGACGGACGAGATCATCACCGCCCTGAAGACGGTGTTCGACCCTGAAATCCCGGTCGACATCTATGAGCTGGGGCTGATCTACAAGGTCGACCTGTCGGATGAGTTCGACGCCCGGATCGAGATGACCCTGACCGCCCCCGGCTGTCCCGTGGCCGGCGAAATGCCGATCTGGGTCGAACAGGCGGTGATGACGGTCAAGGGTATCAAGTCCGCCACCGCCGATCTGACCTTCGATCCGCCGTGGGACCCGTCCAAGATGAGCGACGAGGCCAAGCTGGCCCTGAACATGTTCTGAGTGAGCGCATGACCGAGCTTCAGACCACGACCCGTCCGCGCCGCCCGCGCCCCAAGGCCGTCAGCCTGACCGACGCGGCGGCCGAGCGCGTGCGCGACATCATGGCCAAGCCCCGGAAAGACGGGGCAGACAAACCCTATGTCGCCCTGCGCGTCGGGGTGAAGAACGGGGGCTGCGCCGGGCAGGAATACACCTTCGCCTATGCGGAGGCGGTCGAGCCGTTGGACGAGGTGGTCGAGGACAAGGGCGTGACCATCCTGATCGACCCCAAGGCGATCCTGTTCCTGATCGGGTCCGAGATCGACTATGAGACGACGAAGCTGGCGTCGAAATTCGTGTTCCGCAATCCAAACCAGACCGACGCCTGCGGCTGCGGCGAGAGCGTCACCATCATCCCCGCAAAGGCGCTGGACGCCGACTGATGATCCGGCTCGAGGGTGTGACGAAACGCTTTCGCAGCGCGGCGGGCGAGCGCGTGGCGCTGGACGGGATCGACCTCGACGTCGCGGCTGGTCAGGTGTTCGGCGTGGTCGGCCGATCGGGCGCGGGCAAGTCGACCCTGATCCGGACGATCAATCTGCTGGAACGACCCGACGCCGGACGGGTGACCGTCGACGGGCGCGAGATGATGAAGCTGTCGCAGGCCAAACTGCGGGCGGCCCGGCGGAGGATCGGCATGATCTTCCAGCATTTCAACCTGCTGAACTCGAGGACCATCGCCGAGAATGTGGCCTTTCCGCTGCGGCTGGAGGGGCGGCCCGCAGCGGACATCGACCGGCGGGTGGCGGATCTGCTTGAACGGCTGGGCCTGGCGGAACACGCGCGCAAATATCCGGCGCAACTGTCGGGCGGACAAAAGCAGCGGGTCGGCATTGCCCGAGCCCTGGCCTGCGAGCCCGGCGTGCTGCTGTGCGACGAGGCCACCAGCGCGCTGGACCCCGAGACGACGGACGAAATCCTGTCGCTGCTCGACCAGCTGAACCGAGACCTGAAGCTGACCATCGTCCTGATCACCCACCAGATGGAGGTGGTGCGTCGCGTCTGCGACCGGGTGGCGGTGCTGAAGGACGGGCGGGTGGTCGAGGAGGGGGCGACCGCCGACGTCTTCCTGCAT
>Ga0163154_10008396_pt1 | contig 12062 bp, 11 predicted proteins | sample OliLakLV19MP9P1_FD_148649 | JGI IMG/M metagenome (GOLD analysis project Ga0163154, IMG submission 148649) | Freshwater microbial mat bacterial communities from Lake Vanda, McMurdo Dry Valleys, Antarctica - Oligotrophic Lake LV.19.MP9.P1 | ecosystem: Environmental > Aquatic > Freshwater > Lake >... | reverse complement strand
GATAGAGGGGAAGACGATTGGCAAGCCGCAAGGCACTTCAGTAATCCTCAGTGAGCCTAGTGCGCTTTGCTCACGGACTGTCGGCATACATGGGTTTACCCAACTTTGCCTAGGTTTTCAATAGCGCTTCAGGGTTCTCAGGTACGGTATTTTCCCAATAGCGTTGATTTCAGGGTGGCGTAATCGGTTCGGGTGACCAGTCTATTACGCTGGATTGCTGGGTGGGATTGCTGAATTGAATTAAACCTTTCTCTTTTCTGGATAAATCTACCATGCTAGTTCTAGAGCGAAATCAGCCTGCGTGCCCCACAATTAAATACAACGTGATTCCCAATGACCAAGGCGTGATGCTCTGCATTTGGGAACCTGCCCAAGTCAGTAAAGATCGAGCCAAGCCTTTCCTGTATATGGTGAAGCACCAGCTGCTTTCGGAAACGATGGTGCCGGGTATTTTGCATCAGTACGTTCAAATTCAAGCTGGCCAAACTGTTTCGACCTGACCGCGCTGAAGAGTTTACCGAGAGTGGTGTACCATCATGGGATACGAGGGCGAACGATTAGCCATAGGAGTGTTTCATGCTGTTCGGTTTAGGCTGGCCCGAAGTCACTATTATTGCGATTGTGGCGATTCTCATTTTTGGCCCCAAAAAGATTCCTGAGCTGGGAGGTGCTTTGGGCAAAACGCTGCGTGGATTTAAAGAAGGGATTGCAGAGGCAGACGATGAGGCCACCGATCACGATTCAGAACGCGATGGGTAGGTAGTGCCGTCGAAATGTTGATCCGATCCGGCAAAGCGGCAGTACCAGATCGGTGCTGCCGCTTTATATTAGGCTGTTGCTACAGTTAGGCTGTTGCTAAAGCATCAGAGTTACAGCAAGCCGCGAGAGTTGACGTATTCTTCCAAACTCGTTTCGGTGGGTTGCGATGGGGGTGCCTCTGCGGCAGGTTCAGCGATGGGTTCGGGTTCGGTGGCAGCAGGAGTGGTTGTCTGGAGGGCGATCGCCTCTTGCAACGGACGACGAGCATCGATTAGGGCGATCGCGCGGGTCACGGTTTCGGGCAAAATCACCACCAGCGAGTCTTTTGGCGCTCTGTCTAAGGCCGTATTCACCGCTTCAGTTTCATTCAAGCACACCTCATAATTCAAATTAGGCTGAATTTGGCGGATACCCTCAACAATCAGCTCAGCGGCATTGCCTCTGGGGCGGCCTCTGGTGTCGTCATCTTCTTTCACATAAATCCGGTCGAAGATGGCGGCAGAGAGCCTGCCCAGTGTGATGAAGTCCTCATCGCGGCGATCGCCAGGCCCACCCACAATGCCGATCCGTTCGCCCTGCCAGTTGCGCACAAACCCTCCCAGCGCCTCATAGCTATGGGGATTGTGGGCATAATCTACCAGCGCGTGGAACTCACCCAGATTGAACAGGTTCATCCGTCCGGGAGTTTGGTTGGCCGAGGCTTGGAAGGTGGCTAGTCCGGCTCGAATTTCTTCAATCGGCACCCCTTGAGCAAAGGCGGCTAAGCAAGCAGCTAGGGCGTTGGCAATCATGAACGGAGCGCGTCCACCCATCGTCAGCGGCACATTCACGGCCTGCTCAATCCGCAGCGTCCAATCGCCCTTCAAAATCGAAATATAGCCACTTTCGTAGACGGCGGCTAGCCCACCCTGTTGGGTATGGGTTTTCACGATCTCGTTCTCTGGATTCATTGAGAAGTAGGCAATTTGCGCCTTGACTCGCCGCGCCATTGCCGATACGAGTGGGTCATCTGCATTCAGCACTGCATAGCCATTAGGGCTAGCCGTTTCGACGACTACACTCTTCAGGTGTGCCAGGTCTTCTACGGTGTCGATATCGCCAATCCCGAGGTGGTCAGCGGCGACGTTCAATACCACGCCCACGTCGCATTGGCTAAAGCCCAATCCTGAGCGCAGCAGCCCTCCGCGTGCCGTTTCCAAGACGGCCACTTCAACGGTGGGATCTTGCAAAATTACCTGGGCGCTTTGAGGACCCGTGGTGTCGCCCTTTTCGACCATGTAGTCGCCAATATAAATGCCGTCAGTGGTGGTGTAGCCCACAACCTGTCCTGTTTGCCTAAAAATATGGGCAATCAGGCGGTTGGTCGTTGTTTTGCCATTGGTTCCCGTGACTGCAATCAGCGGTACTCGGCTGGGACTGCCCGCCGGGAACAGCATGTCAATAATGGCCTCACCCACGTTACGGGCTGTCCCTTCACTGGGCGAGAAGTGCATCCGTAGACCGGGAGCCGCATTCACTTCCACAATCACCGCATTGACCTCACGCATGGGCTTGGAGATATCGAGGGTAACCATGTCAATGCCGGCAATATCTAACCCGATGATGCGGGCAACCCGCTCAGCGATCCAGACATTTTCGGGGTGAATGTCGTCGGTGCGATCGATCGCTATCCCGCCTGTACTAAGGTTTGCAGTGGCTTTGAGATAACACATTTGACCCGGCGGCAAAATGCTATCGATGCTGTAACCCTGCTGCTCTAGCAGTTGAAATGCAGAGCGATCAAGCTCAATTTGGGTTAACACGTTCTCGTGCCCAGCCCCTCGACGGGGGTCGCGGTTGGTGATTTCAACTAGTTCGGCCACGGTAGATTTGCCATCGCCAATCACGTTGGCAGGCACGCGTTCTGCTACAGCCGCCAGCTTGCCGCCCACTAGCAAAATCCGGTGGTCGCGCCCCACATAAAATCGCTCGACAATCACCGATTTAGACTTGGACTCGTCTTGTGCCGCTTCGTAGGCTTCTTTCGCCACTACCAGCGAGTTGATGTTAATGGTGATGCCGCGCCCGTGGTTGCCGTCCAAGGGCTTAATCACAATCGGGAACCCACCGACATCGGCGATCGCTTGCTCCAGTTCATCTAGGTAATAAATCACGGTGCCACGCGGCACGGGCACACCCAGATCGCCTAACAGACGCTTGGTACCTTCCTTGTCGCTGGCTAGCTCTACCCCCAAAATCCCGGTGCCGCTGCTCAAGCTGGCCTGAATCCGCTTTTGATGTACGCCATAGCCCAACTGAATCAGGAAGCGCGTACTCAACGGGAACCAGGGCACGCCCCGCGCTTCGGCAGCTTGCACAATGTGATCAGTGCTGGGACCCAAGGCTGCTTCGAGCGCCAGCTCGTGCAAGTCAGCTAAATCTTTCTTGAGTTCTTCTGCCGAATAATGCCCGGTATCGGCAAGGCTCTGACAGATGCGAACAGCCGCCCGCGCCGCATAGCGCCCTGCCTGTTCGTTTTGGTATTCAATTACCACCTGGTAGACACCGGGGGTGGAGGTTTCGCGGGTGCGGCCAAACCCAACGGATATGCCTGCTAGGGTTTGCAATTCGAGTGCCACATGCTCGGCAATGTGACCCATCATGGTGCCTTCATGCACGCGACTCAGAAAACCACCCCGGCAACCGGGCGAGCAAAAATGTTCTACCAGGCTAGGAAGCAGCTCGACTAATCCCTCATAAAACCTTGGAATCTGGTCAGAGGGCTTTTCTGCCAACTCCTCTAAATCCAACCGAATGATCACCAGCTTTGGATATCGAATACTCCAGAAGTTTGGACCTCGCAGGGTTTGAGTTTTAAGGATCTTCATAACGGTAGAAATTCCACGTTAGGGTGCGGCGGCAGGAGAAGCACAGTAGTCTAGTGTCGAGCTTGATAATCACCATAAACTGTTTGCCAGGAACAGTTTGGGAATTGTTTTTGCCTTTCGACGAAGAAAGTTGAATTGGTTTATTTTTAACTGTCTACTACATAGATTGGCTAAGCCGTGCTTTAAAGCTAAACGGAAACCTTGGGTTTGGGCACGCAAACCCAAGGTTTAAATTATGGAGTTTAGGGTTTTTGGATAGAATCAATGCCAATCCAAACACCAATGTAACGGCAAGTGCAGTGAGTATTTCTGTGCCAAAAAAATTAACTGCCAGACGATCGCAGCCGTAGTTTCTCAGACATATTTTTCTAGGCATATTTTCTAGGCATATTTTTCAACGCGCCTTCGGCAAGATGGCTCGCTTGTAGAAATCGAAGCGATCGCCGGGACTCAAAATATGCACCCGCAGATTGTGAATGCTGAGTGGATCGGTATTTTCCACGTCGGACTGGTTCGTATACGAGATTTGACTTGGATCAATCACCGTGATCGTGCCCTTGCCAATCACCTGAAACGACCCATTGCCCGCAAACATGGCGCAGGTATCTTCATCGATCCCAATCCCGAGTTTATCAGGATAGGCGGCGATCGCACTCATCAGCCGCGCCATCCGGTTACGGTTGTGAAAATGCTGATCCACAATTACCTCAGGAATAATATTCAAACCCGCCGTTAGATCCACCAGCGAGCGATTAGGAGATTCGCCACTGCCGCCGCCCGCAATCATATGCTGACCCATTACTGCCGCCCCGGCACTGGTGCCTGCCAGCGTAATTTCCCCTAGCTGTGCCCGAATCCGCACTTTTTCCATTACAGGCGTATCGGCCAGCAGCGCATACAGCCGCAGCTGGTCGCCCCCCGTCATAAACACACCCGTACAGGTTTCCAGAAAGGCTTGCCACTGGATGTTTTTCCCTTGCTCTCGATCCTCAATATTGAGAATCTCGATGGTTTTGGCTCCCATTTCGCCAAAAATCTCGTGGTAGCGAGCACCAATGACTACTGGTTCACGCGAAGCACAGGGGATAATGGCGATCTGGGCATCTGCGGCTCCAGAGCGATGGTAGAAAGCTTGCAGAATTTCGCGTCCGTGAATTTTATCTTCGGCTCCGCCGATGACCATAACAGCGGTTTCAGTAGACTGGGGCATCCGTTGAGGAAGGAGTTGAGGGTTTGATTGCAACATCATAGGGCTCCGGCGAGTTCGGTGAATTAACCGCTCCAGCAGTTTGCCAAGTCCGTAGTTACTCTTACTCATTCGTAGAATGGGTTGCCGCAGTGTTTTCGGTCACGCAAACGCTATAAACCCACGTTAAACTCTGGGTCTTGTCTCTCCGGAGGGTTTAATCTAAGGATAAATCAGGCAGTTTAATTAAACCCGATTGAATTTGAGCGAGATGAATGTAGATTCTAGGCGTATTTATTTAAGCACACTCTCAGCCGCTTAACCTAGCTTTTGACCAACTTTTGGAGCCTTCTAGCCCTGTGCGTTTCGATATCTTGACTCTATTCCCTGACTTTTTTACCTCACCGCTGAGTTCGGGTCTGTTGGGTAAAGCGTTAGCCAACCACATTGCCGCCGTTCACCTGACCAACCCGCGCGACTTCACCACCGACAAACATCACCGGGTTGACGATGAACCCTATGGCGGCGGTGTGGGGATGTTGATGAAGCCAGAACCCATTTTTGCGGCGGTAGAATCTTTGCCTACGTTACCGCGCCGTCAGGTGCTGTTGATGACTCCGCAAGGGCAACCTATCACCCAAGGGCTATTTCAGGAATTAGCGACCAGTTGGGATCAGCTGGTGGTGATTTGCGGCCACTATGAGGGGGTAGACGAACGGGTCTTAAATTTGGTGACGCGGGAGGTGTCTCTAGGAGATTTTGTCTTGACCTGCGGGGAAATTCCGGCTCTGGCGCTGCTGAATGGGGTGATTCGACTGCTTCCAGGTACGGTTGGCAAAGCCGACTCGCTCAAATTTGAAAGCTTTGAAGATGGCTTATTAGACTATCCTCAATACACTCGCCCCGCCGAGTTTCGCGGATGGCATGTTCCCGATGTGCTGCGCTCAGGCAATCATGAGGCGATTGCCCGCTGGCGACGCGAGCAACAATTTCAGCGTACCCAAAATCGGCGACCCGATTTGTGGAAAATATGGCAAAACCGAGAGTAGAGACGCGATTAATCGCGTCTCTACATCTAGACGATTAATCGCGTCTCTACTTTAGACGTAGTGATCAATCACGAGGGCAGCGGCCACTGCAAAACCTGTGATTCCAAGTGCAAGTAGCGGGTGTTGGCCTTGGCTAATGGCAAAGGCGGTGACAGCCCCAGCCCCCAACGAAGCGGTGATTGCGGCACTGACCCAGTCTTTCTTAGAATTTTGATTGAACATAGGTTTTATAGCGGTTAGACAAATTTAGTGGTTAGACTTAGTGGTCAGACAAAGCTAGTGGATAGCGGTGTGAATGTGTCTACTAACGCTATCACCCACTGTTTGCCTTAAGAGAAGGGGAAAAACAATTTGTAACTAAGACTGAGACTGAGCCAATTTTCTTAGCTACCGTTCTTATAGTTTAAAGCCTCAGAGCATATGCCCTTCAAGCCTTTAAGCCATTTGGGTAAAGAGTTCTGGTAGTCAAGAATTGTGAATTTTTTATACAGGCTGACCTGCGTGTCACAGCCTCATTCGATTGGTTGCGTATTGCCCGCTTTAATCCAACCTTCGCCGCCATCATTTAAGCGAACGCGCAGCCATTCTCCATCGAGGCTAGATTGGAGCACAACTACGTCTTCGTTATTTTCCAAGCCGCCCAGAGCTTCAGATTCACGGCTGGGTTCTGCCCGCAACACTAGCCCAGCGGGCTGGGTTACCCGAGCGCTATAGGCTTCTATCTCTGCGGCGCTTGGGGGGGCAGATGGCACGGGTGACGGCTGTCCGGTATCGGGAACGGTAGCATCAGGGGGCGCGAGCGTGTCTGAAGCGGGTGCATCATTGGGAAAGATGGGGCGAGGCGGCAGCGCACTGAGTCGATTGATCAGGTATCGAGCCGTACTCACGCCTGCAAAAAATAGGATGGCGATCGCCATCAAAAAGCCGATTACAAACTTTGCCAGTCCTTGTAATTTCATCGTATGAATTTTACAGCGGAAGTGGATCTGATGGCACAGTTTAATTCTGCCTAGCCATGGTCGCGGTGCTTAGCGGTCAAACTGTGTTCAGCTATCAAGAAGACTAGGGTTGAGTCCGTGGGAGGATGCTGCCCTGCCGCGACGCCAGCCGCGCCTTGCCATCGGCGGCAAATTGCTGCAATGCTTGGATTTGTTCTTGAGCAGTGCGGGCTAGAGGAATGATTTGACTGGCGGCCTCTAGGACATCTTCAGAGGTGAAGTCTCGATTTTGGCTGAAGCCGATATGCATGGCTTCTACCAAAATTTGCTCAATTTCAGCTCCCGAAAAATCGGGCGTTTCGTAGGCCAGTCGCCCTAAATCGTAGCTCTTGAGGTTGTGGGGACGCAGCCGGCCTAAATGAACCGAAAAGATTTCTTTACGCTCGTCTTGGCTGGGCAGCCCGACAAAGAAGATTTCGTCAAACCGTCCGCGTCGCAGCATTTCGGGCGGCAAGGCGGCGATGTTGTTGGCGGTGGCCACGACAAACACAGGCGAGGTTTTTTCGGCTAGCCAGGTGATAAACGTGCCAAATACCCGGCTGGTGGTGCCAGAATCGCCGCGCCCGTCCATGCCCGCAAAGGCTTTATCGATTTCATCAATCCACAGAATACATGGCGCTAAAGCTTCAGCTAGCTGAATCATTTGACGGGTGCGGGACTCTGACTCGCCCACTAGCCCCGCAAACAGCCGCCCAACGTCAAGCCGCAGTAGCGGTAGGTGCCAGTGATGGGCGATCGCCTTTGCCGTCAGCGACTTGCCCGTGCCCTGAATTCCCACGAGCAACAGCCCCCGAGGATAGGGCAACCCATACTGCCGCGCTTTTTCTGAAAAAGAGCTACCTCGACGCAGCAGCCATTCTTTTAGGTTATCTAGCCCGCCAATATCGGAGATCCGTTCGGTAGCAGGATAAAAATCTAGAATTTGGGTTTGGCGAATAGTTTGACGCTTTTCTTCGAGAATCAGATCCACATCATCGGGCTGAAGCTCTCCGTGGGTGGCGATCGCCCGCGCCAGCACGCGCCGAATCCGCTCCATTGACAGCCCCTGACACGAGCGCACCAAATCATCTAACACCCGGCCTTCTAGGCTGTGCCCCGTCGCCCCCATTAGCCGCTCTAGCTCTAAGCGAATTTCTGCCCCACTGGGGAGCGGAAAATCGATTACCGTCAGCACTTCACTTAAATCATCCGGGATGGTGATCTGGGGCGACAGAATCACCACATTTTTGGGTTGAGACTTCAGCAGCCGCGCCAGGTTTTTTAACTTGCGCGCCACCGCTACATCGTCCAAAAACCGATAAAAATCTCGCAACACAAAGACCGCTGACACCGACGTCGGCAATTTTTCAATTAGCTCCAGGGCTTGAACTGGATTGCGTTTGCCAAACCCGGCATCATTCGGGTTGCCCTGATAGCCATCGACAAAGTCCCAAATGTAGACGCTGCGGTTGCCCTGCTTGGCACAGAGAGCGATCGCCCCTTCCACTCGCTCCTCCTCCCGCGTGGGAATGTAGATCAGCGGATAGCGGGCGCGCAGCAGTAGTTCAAAATCAGTGCTGAAACTCATGGCTGAAACTCATATAAGAGTTCGAGGAGAAGGGGGGCTAATTCAGCATTTGCTTCTTGATGGCTTCTAAGGAAGCCCAGCGATGATCGATCACCAGAGCTGCTGGAGTGGGGAGTGCATCACTCAGCTCAATTCCTCCACATTGCTCATCGCAGAGTTTGCGGAGCGGAATGTCTAGACACAGATGCTCATACAGCCACTGGTCGGGGTGAAAATAGCCTTGAGGAGGCAGGCTCTCGACCAGTTCATCGTAGGTCAGCTCATGTTCTACTAGATCTGGCTCAATGGTTTCGACCGGGTCTTCTAGCCAAATGATCTCAGATGCTTGTAGCAGCACACGGTGGTTGTACTGTTGCAGACAGCGATCGCACGTTAGTGTCATGATCGTTTCCGCCTCACCGATCACTTCCAAATAATTGCCACGATGCGTCACCTGCACAGCCCCTTGCACAGGAGTCAGCGTTTCTAACCCATCCAAATGACCCTTGATTTGAATTGTCTCGCTCTGATCAGACGCTCGTGTGAGTTGGGGGATATGAATTGCATCCATTGGGTTAGTCGTCTCCTCACCTTAAAACCGCCTTGACCCACAGTCAGGCTTGTTCTTCAGTTTATACGGTCGGGGAGTGGGTAATGTCTTGAAATATAGACTCAGGATTGATATCGAGGATTATTTGCGCCGTACGACTAGGCGACGATCCGGTTCTTGACCTCGGCTAGAGGTTTCTAAGTCCTCGTAGGGTTTAAGGAACGCGTGTACCTGCCGCCGCTCTGCGGACGAAAGCGCCGTCATTTCAAATTCTTCTCCAGTCTGTCGCACCTGTTGAGCAGCTTGTTCAGCCATGTTTTTAAGCTCCACCTGACGCCGCGCCCGGTAGCTAGCGAGTTCAATCGTATAGGGCTGCTGCTGATCTTCAGCCCGACCCATATTTAAGGTGGTATTGATCAGGTATTGAATCGAGTCCAGCACCTCTCCTTGGGTTCCTAGCAGGGCGCTGATCTGTTCTGGCGTTAAGGCACTTGCCCCAATTGTTAGCCAGCAGCTGCCGTCCTCATGCGCCTCAATTGGTTCAGCTTCAGCTGTGGATGGGAGGCTAGCCAGTTGCAGTAAACTAGTAAGCCACAATTGCCCTCTTAGCATGTGCTCGGTACTCATGGTTTCTGCCCTGTTAAACCTCGATTTGCTTGGTATCAATAGTACTCGAATTGCTGGTTTCAGACAGAGACAGCACTGTCACATTTTTACCCAACTAAAATCAGACACCCGTTAGAGTGAAATCAGGTGTGTAATCGGCTGCATCGTCCGTTTAGCCCTGCAATCAAGCAACCTGCTACCATTAATATTCCTTTTCCCCTACATTGCATGGCTTCTGTCGCTCGCAAGAACCTATTTGAAGATATTCCTCGCTTTTTGGTAGCCCAAGCCGGGATTGTGTTTGCGGTGAGCCTAGTCACGATTCAAACTGGCATTTTGAATGGGTTTAGCCGCTCTACTGTGACGCTAATTGATCGTTCTCAGGCCGATGTGTGGGTGGGTGCCAAAGAAATGGTCAACTTGCAGCTCACCTTACCGATCCCGGCGGGGATGGTGGCTGAGGCGCAAAAAGTCGAAGGAGTAGAGCTTGCAGAAGCCATGCTGACCCGCGCTACAACCTGGCGCAGCCCAGATGGTGAAATTGCGCCGATGCAGATGTTTGGGTTTGACCCGACGGGTGAGTTATTTAATCCGGGTCAACTGTCTGCTGAAACGCTTCAAGCCTTAGAGCAGCCATACACCATCATGCCCGACCAGGCTAATAAGGCATCGATTAACGTCGAGGCGATTGGCGATACAGGCACAATTGGTTCGCTGTCGGCTACGGTGATTGGGTTTACCCAAGGGACTCAATCGATCGCTTCTAGTACCTACGTATTTGCTTCTTTGCGCAACGCAAACGCCTATTTGACAGCGGGCTACACCACCACTACAAACTGTCGCCTAGAGTCCGGTAAGCTGCTGTGCAACAACGTATTTGAGCGGACTAAAACGCCGAATGCGATCGCCACCCCGGCCTCTGTGGCCGCAAGCGACGCCATTACCTATGTTTTAATCCGGGCACAGCCAGGAGCAGACTTGCAGGCGCTGAAGCAACGGCTAGAGGCGGCGCTGCCCAATACCCGAGCCTTTACGCGCGCAGAGATATCAGAGCGCACCCGCAAATATTGGGTAGAGCGCACTGGAATCGGCTTTGTGCTGGGGCTAGGGGCTGCGGTAGGCGTGATTGTAGGAATGGTAATTGTAGGACAGATTCTTTATTCCTCTGTCGCCGACCACATTCGTGAGTTTGGCACCCTTAAAGCAATGGGAGCCTCAGATTGGGTGATCTATCGCATTATCATTGAGCAGGCGCTATGGATGGCTGTGCTGGGATATATTCCCAGCGTTGGGTTATGCATTGGGTTAGGATTTTGGACTTTTGCCACCCAGGGCATCACCATTTTGATCACGCCCGTCACGGCTGTAGGGGTACTGGGGGTAACGGTGGGGATGTGTGTTGTCTCGGCGCTGTTTGCCATTCAAAAGGTGACCCATGTGGATCCGGCTATTGTGTTCAAAGCTTGAGATTTAAAGCTTGAGGCTCAAGGATGAGAAAACTGAATCTTTAACGAAAACTAAGGACTTAATCAGGAGGCTAAACCTCGTCTAATTTGAAACCCAGAGTTTCCCTCACCCTAAATCCCTCTCCCTGGGGAGAGGGACTTTGAAAGCTTTTCTGGCTCCCCTCGCCCTTGGGGAGAGGGGCTGGGGGTGAGGGCTAAAACTACAGTTCTCAACATGGACTTGGTTTATAAGGATGTTGACCCGCTTAAAATTATAAGATTTGGGTAAAGGTGGAGCGCTAACCCTGGCTTAATTCTTAAAGTTTCCGTAGATTGAGGAGATTGAGTGTCGCTGGCTACGGAGAAATAAAAATTTATCAAAAAAATGGGTCTAAAACCCTGCCCTTCTAGGGCGGCTTTTAGTTAAAATGGAAGCGGTTGAAATCCCCAAGGTGGGCGGTTGTGAAGCGGGCACCCTAGAACCTGAAAGCTTCTTGAAAGCACAAAGAAGGGTAGCGAAAACCTTGTAAAACAGAGCTAGAGAATCACCGCATTCTCACACCAGAAAATACATAATTTGGTTCCATTGATTTAAGTAGGGCGGGGCACGCCCAAACTCTAGGGCATATCCTAGTACGCTTTTGGAGATAGACCCTCTGGGGTTGCTGTAAATCAGGCTCGTCAATTGGTGTCTTTTCACGGTTGAAAGGTTTGAAGATTGCTCACAAGAGATACGGCGCTTAAAGGTCAGTCGCTGAATTAAGAATCCCCGTGCGGTCACGCCGGGGAGTGTCAACTGACTAGATTGAATCAATGCTTAGTAAATCTATATTGCACAATCCGAATTTTATGCTTTGCCGTATGAGGTAATGAAAAGAGGTAGCTCGTCTTGAGTTTTGCAGCCAGTCTGTCTAATAGTTTCTCGGTGTCCGACTAGATGAACCAGGCGGGTGAAGCCATTTCTTACTCGTTGCTTCTACGCTGTAAGGCTAAGAGCTTAGTTCTCTCCAAGCCGTTCACCCACTGGGAAACTTCTAGAATGACTCAGAGGTCTGA
>Ga0163154_10008395_pt1 | contig 12063 bp, 19 predicted proteins | sample OliLakLV19MP9P1_FD_148649 | JGI IMG/M metagenome (GOLD analysis project Ga0163154, IMG submission 148649) | Freshwater microbial mat bacterial communities from Lake Vanda, McMurdo Dry Valleys, Antarctica - Oligotrophic Lake LV.19.MP9.P1 | ecosystem: Environmental > Aquatic > Freshwater > Lake >... | reverse complement strand
CCATTTCGTTTTTCATAATTATAAAAAGTCATCCCATTAGATTGAAAGGAACAGTGGTTATTATCAATTTGCTTGAGCAATTCATCTGCATGACCCCACACACATGAGTCGATAAATGTGTCTAAACCAAAATGTTCATTTAGCCAACCAGCTAAACTTATAGCAATATTCTCATCCTTGTGGGAATGAGAAATAAAAATATTAGAATTTATACTAGGGAACCAATATTCCTGTATTTTATTTCCGTTGAGCGATCCATTCGTATTTATAAAACTATCAAGTGATTTCTTTATATTCTTACTGTTCTCCGAATACTTTAATCTGCCTCGATTAAAGTTCTGTGCATTAAAAATATTCTCAGAAATTGTAAGATTAAATCCTCTAAATATACATACTCCTATTTATTTTACTTTTACTCTTTGATGTAGAAATATCGCTTTGAAATTAAAGTGCGATCGCATCCAATAAACTAAAGTCTTTTGGTAATTGTTCTAAACCCAGACATAAAATAAAATCTAAGTCAGAAATATATTGATTAAATAACCATAAAAAAAGTTTGATGAAATAAAGGGCTTTCTATGCGAATGCCCATATTACAGGGAAGTTAGCTATTCCTCTTTCCTTACACCTTTAAACGGTTTACCATCTTGCTTTATTATCCATAAACTTACCTGTCTCAGTGTCACGTTTTATATACTGGTCAGTTTTAGGATTATAGGTTTGACTGCGATTGTCTACAGCACCTTTTCGATAACCTTTACCTGTATTCTTAGCCATTACTTCATCACCTCTTTTATTCTTTTAAATCCTTCTCTATAAACCTCTTTTGGTTTACAATAGATACTATAATACAAAAATGTAAACCATATTTATTATGATAGCTTCTCGTATAAAGTTAGCTCGAAAGAAAGCTGGCTACTCCTTGCGCGGTTTAGCTGATGCTCTTGGCGGTAAAGTCTCCGCACAAGCGATCGGTAAGTATGAACGCGCCGAAATGTTGCCAAGTTCTGATGTTTTACTTACCCTTAGCAAAGTTTTGGAGGTTTCTATTGCTTATTTGCTCGATACTCAAAGTGTTGAGCTTACTCAAGTTGACTTTCGTACTAAAGCCAATACCAATGCTAAAGATCGCGCTTTTGTTGAAACTGAAGTAATCGAATGGGTTGAGAGATACCTGCAAATAGAACAATTTCTGGAGTTAGACAGTGCTGACTGGGAAAAACCTATGCCCAACCAAAAGATGATTAATTCTATTGATGATGCAGAGGAAATTGCCAGTCAGGTTCGCCAAAACTGGGAACTTGGGCTTGACCCTATTCCTAATATGACTGAGCTACTAGAGGAAAAAGGATTAAAAGTCTTAATTGTCAATCTTTCAAATCGAGTATCTGGTTTTACCTGCCTTGTCAAAAGAGATAATTTCCCCGATTTACCAGTAATTGTAGTCAATCAAAATTTCTCCTTAGAACGCCGTCGGTTTACTTTGGCACATGAACTAGGTCATCGCTTGATCGACCCTCAGCATTTGTCTGAGCAAGATGAAGAGAAAGCAGCTACTCGCTTTGCCAGTGCCTTTCTAATACCTCGTCCTCATGTGGAACGTGAAGTTGGCAAGCATCGCAATTCTCTGGGCTATAACGAACTTATTAGCTTGAAACGGATTTATCGAGTTAGTGGTGCTGCCTTCCTTGTTCGTCTTAGGGATATTGGTATTATCTCAAGTTCACATCTTACCTACACCTTTCAGTCCATTGCTAGAAGTTGGAGAACTATTGAACCAATAGAGATTGAGCCAATAGAAAAACGAGGACAATATGAACGACCTAAGCGTTTTGAGCGGCTTTGCTATCGTGCTTTAGCTGAAAATCTAATTTCACTTCCCAAGGCCGCTGAACTTCTACGCCGACCAGTCAGTGATGTTGAAGTTGGACTAAGAGGACCAGAGCAGTAGATGCGGATAATCATTAGCGATACCTCTTGCCTTATCGATCTAAAAAAAGCTTCTTTAATAGAGGCTTTCCTCCAAATTCCATACGAGATTGCGATCCCAGATGTTCTCTTTGAGGAAGAATTACTGAGCTTTACACAAGATGAAAAAACTTTATTACGTGAAGGTTTGCAAATATTAGGCTTATCTGGCAAGGAAATTATTAGGGTGCAATCAGTAGCAAGAAGTAATCCAAAGTTGACCATAAATGACTGCTTTGCTTTTGTACTTGCTGAAAGCATTCAAACCAGTATTTTACTCACGGGTGACAGTGGACTAAGAACTTTGGCTGTTACTTCTAAGATTGAAGTTCATGGAGTACTCTGGGCTTTGGACGAGATGTATAATTCTTGCGTTATTGCTCCCGATGTTATCTATAAAGCCTTATTGAAATTTGATGCTGATCATAAAGTAAGGCTACCTGATAAGGAAGTAAAACGATTTCTAGAAAAATATAGATTGCTATTAGAGTAAGATTGCTGTTTTTGCGATCGCCCTAAACCGATTATGGCAATATCTTACTCAATAAAACTAACTAACTTCATTTCAGACCACTCAGAAGGGGTGCGATCTTAATATAATACACTTATTGGGTAGCAACGGGAAAATCATACTGATTGAGCTTGTCCCAGAATTGATCCCAACGAGTCGAAGTTAAAATTAAAGCTCTTAAACTCAGAATAATGCTTGCTCCTTTTTCCTTCCAACGCATACCAGAACAACATAGTTTTTGCTTTATTAAAGTCTTACAAGCTGCTTCTGTTCCCCCAGAGCCAATCAGATAGTTTTTTCTAGAAATTGAGCATACTCCATTTGCGATAGATGATTTCTAAAATAAGTGATAGAAGCTTGTAGCTTTGCCCATAATATTTTCTTCCACTATTATCAGTTGTAACATCTGGTCGTAGAGTTTCTGGGCAGCACCTAATTCATGTTTAAGTTGATAACAACTGTCTTTAAGCCATTCTTTTTGTGCTACAAGTTCATTAGGATATAAAACCTCTACTACTATCCCCAGTATTGGGTAAGTCTCTAAATACTTCTACGATGGCTAAAGTATTAATGATGGGTGATGCCTTAATGAGACTGCTCACTTACTTTAGAGGGTTTTGCCCTCCACTGATTAGAATGAAATAACCCTGTAAATAGATTGTAGTGGCTTTATTCCCATCCAAAATATCAAAATCTACATTTTGACTAATTCTGATTTCGGATTGACTGCGGTAATCAAGAGCGGTAAAAGTGTAGCGATAGCCTGCGATATTTTTGATTAGTCCGTCTTTAGTCGTGAAATTGGAGTATAAAATTGTACCTTCCATTATTTCCCTATCCTTAAGATTCGTAGCCAGTATGATTCGGTTAGTTCTGTTTGTAAAATAAGTAAATTTCAAATATTATAAAATAACCTAACGAACTTTAAATGGAAGAAAACGGCCAAAATTAATCAAACTCGCTGGCGTAATATTATTGCAGAAATTACTTCTATTAATGCCGTTAAAAAAAGAATCTAGAGACGCTATCGCGTTAAAACTTGCGAACAAATCGTCTACCCCTTGAGGAAAAAATTAATGGCAAATTCTACTAATTTAATCGTTGTTTCAGGATATATCGGATCTGTATCTGATACCCGCTATACCGCTGGCGAAAAGTCCGTGATGGACTTCAGCATTGCTGTAAAACCTACTCCGCGCAAAGACAAAGCGGGAAATTGGCTAGACCAAAAGCCAGTGTGGTTTAAGGTGGTATGTTGGAACGGAACTGGCGAGTATGCTACGGAACGCGCAGAGAAAGGAGGCTTTGTCGAAGTGCAAGGTTCGATCACAGCCCCAGAAGCCTATACGACTAAGAATGGTGAACCTGATTGCAAGATGGTAATTAATGCCAGTAGCCTAAACTTCATTGATGTAGTCAAATCTGATAACAAAAGCAAGTCTGAAATTGACTATTATGATACTGATTTTTAAGTAAAAATTTAGAAGAAAAAATTAACTAAAAAGTTGAGATTCTCTTCTAATAATTTTTTTGATAAATCTCATATATTTTTCTCTAACGAGAAGAGGAATGTGTAGATATCTGGAATTAAAATAATCATGTCAAAAAATCTAGAGATTGGGTATCTTTGACTAAAACCCCGAAATGTCAATTAGCAGATCGCCCTTCCCTATTGAAAACCTCTAGCCAATCCATAATCGCAACAAAACAAAAGCGATCAAGCAAGCCAAGATGCAAGAACTGCTAACAGGCAGAGTTAGACTGATTGATAATAAGCAATAACCTCATATATAACCAACCATGCAAATCACCCTAAACCTCAATGATGCCCTACTTCAAGAAGCCAGAAATCTCAACCCTGATATAACCATTGATAAAGCGATCGAAATAGCATTACAGGCTTATCTCGAACAACAAAAACGGCTTAAAATTGTTAACCTATTTGGCACAATTGACTACGACCCAGACTATGACTACAAAGAACAGCGAGCAGTGTAATGAATGTAATTGTAGATACTGTCATTTGGTCACTCGCACTACGACGGCAGACATCGAATAAACAACAAGACATAACTAATCAACTTCAAGAACTAATTCACAATAATCAAGTTTCGATCCTCGGTGCAATTCGTCAAGAAGTATTATCTGGAATCAAATCTCCAGAATAGTTTAACCGACTGCGTAATACCCTAAGAGTATTTCCAGACATTTCCCTAACATCTGAAGATTATGAACTAGCCGCCGAATTTTTTAATACTTGTCGACAGCATGGTATTCAAGGCTCAAATACTTACTTTTTAATTTGTGCAGTTGCCTATCGTTATGGCAGCCAAATTTTTACAACCGATCAAGATTTCCAATACTTTCAAGCGCATATTCCAGTCAACCTGTTTACCAAAAACTAGCCCCAGTTCTCTCAGAAATGGATAAATTGTCTCCGTATTGAGTAGACAATCTACTCCTGTCAAGGATCAGCCAAAATTAACTGACAATCAACAAAATCAGGAATATTCCGAGTCGTCAACACCGCATTATTTGCCAATCAGTTTAAAAATTTCGCATAAACATAGGCTTGCGCTATCACGCCGATACACGCGATCAATTACATAAAGCAAAGGTTACTATGAATATCAAATTCTCTCATAAAGGTTACAAATGCACAATTTCTCGGAAAAGCTATTACTTAATAGCAGAAGTGCAGGTATCAAGTATAAAAGAAGAAAAAGCATTTAGAGAATATGCTGAATCAAGGTTATCAGAAGTGCTAGTAGACTTAACGGTTGAGATACTTAAAACACAGTTCATCTACCTAGTAGAAAGATTTCTCCGAACCTATAAAGTAGACTATCCGTTATATCCAAAGCCCGAACTGCCAAATGCCAAGATTGATGTTACAGCAAATGAAGGAATTTACTTAGTTCCAGATAACTATGGAGTGTACCGAACCTCGAAGTTTAGAGTGTTTCCAGAATCCAATCTTAGGGTACTACCGTTGCATTTACCAATTCCTGTAGGTAATAAACCTAAACGCAACCGTAGACCAGTAAAACGAGCTGCTTAATGTTAATTAAAAGTAAAGTCTTCACTACGAAGATTTTACTATTTTTTTTCAGAATATATAGGTACGGCTTGCGCCAGTGCTTGTGTAAAAAGCCATAATTCTACGGTTATAAAAATCCATGACAAATATTGACTTAGATAAACAACGAATAGTAATGTGCATTGAATTTTTACCTGAGACAGAAAGCACTGAAAGAATGGTAATAATTTCAATTAATGGAGAGATGGGAATGCCCACGATCCGCAAGATTGATCTTGCCGCATTTACGCCAATCCCATTACCAATCGCAGAGATCATGCAGGACTATGCAGCCAGTTTATTGGTATTACCCGTCCAAACTGAGACAGTAAAGCCCGAAAAAGAAATAATCAAAACACCAATCGTATCCTCACAAATGACATTACTATGAACAAAACACCTAACTATTTCATCAAGATTGAAGGACAAAGAATTCCAGTGCCATCCGATATTGGCAGCAATGACGAGCAAATTAGAAATACTTTCAGTCTCCACTTTGAAGGAATTAGAGACGCGAAGATTGAAAGAAAAACCCAAAGCAATGGGGATGTTGTTGTGGAAGTCTGTAAACTAGCTGGACCGAAAGGATAAGTATGAGTGAAACAGCAATTGGCAATTTGATCGCTGCTCCTGAGAAAATCAATCCCTTGTTAGAAATATTATGGGACATTGAAAAATTAGAGGAACTAGGCGATCACTTAATAGAGCAAAGTGGGGTGTGTATTGAAGACCTTAAAGCAACTATAGAGGCATCTAATGAAGATACCTCGCTAATGGAGAGAACAATTCGCATATTAAAAAATGCAAGTCCAATCCCATCACCTTGCTTAATTAGAGGATTCTAAGGTGGACAAAGCCAAATTTGAGTGGTTAGCGCATAGCAAGACAGGTATGGCTGTAGCATACCTCGAAACAATTGAGCATCGAGCCACAATGCTACAACTGTATAAACACTATTATCCAGAGGAATATAGAGAATCAGCAGCTAGTACAAAGTCTACGAACTTTGAATTTAGTGAAAAAGAAACTGAATTTATAAATTTAGTGGATGAAAATTTCTTTCCAGTTTCTTACTTAATGTGTGATTCAGAACGTATTCGAGAGATACCCGTGGAACCGTTAGGTACCTGGTGGTATTTCGATGAATTTGATGGTTTAGAAGTAACAGAAAAGTTTTTAATGTCGCTAATTCACAGTATTGAAAACGATTTTGATAAAGATATATGGATTGATATTGGAGATGAATTGGATAGGGATTTGCAAGTTCCAACAGATCGGATCAACTACTCAAAATTAGTTGAGGAAACCGAAAAAATTGAAGGAATGCTATCGCAATTTCCTATAGCAATAGATATGCTCACTCAATCCACAGGTAATGTTTGGCTCGATATCACAAATGAAACCGATGTTATGGATTGTGAGTGGAAAGTGGAAACGATTGAAGTGCTAAAGGAATCATATAAAGAAGCAAAGGAGATCATAGAAAAGTATAAAAAATTCGTTGACTGGTTGGATCAAGATGCCGAAAATTGCGTGAAAGTTTTACGGTTGTGGAATAGCTGTAAAGAAGTAGTAGCAGAAACAGAAGAAGAGTCTAAATACTTAATAGATGTACTGGAGGATTAAATGCTTGTTATAGACCCAATTGCGGATGCCCTGCGTCCAGATGGCTATCCTTTGATTAATGCCGAAGCCAAACTGCTATTTCTAAATGGTGGGCACTACTGCCTTCAATATCGAGAGGGGGAAAAAGAAAAATACAAATTTCTGTCACCTCAAACTGTGAAAGCCGCATTCCAAAACGAACGGATCGACTCAGGCTGGATACCTGATGGCATCCAACGATTAGGCAGCTCTAAACAAGGAGATTGGTTTGTACGATTTATGCCACCAAGGAAAAGAACATTTAATTTCATTGGTGCAGGTGGAGAGTTAGAGACATTGACTATACCGATGATTGGTTTGGTTTTTATGTTAAGCGGAACTAACTGCTATATCTGGGGTACGACAGAAAGAAAATTCAATCCAAGTGCTCCTATCTACCATGTGCCATTGCCTAATATCTATCAGAATGGCACGATCTGTATGGGCAGTGAGAATAACCTAAGTTCTAATCCCAAAGGTCTGGAGATGTTAGATGAAGCATGGGAAACGTTCGTGAATGCACCTTTTAACAACCATCTAGTCGATGGCAAGTCAAATTCAGATCCAGAAGACATTCGGATCAAGCTAAGGCAATTGCAAAATAACAACCGCTATCCGATCAACGATCTAGTCCAATGTGGCAAGTCGGTTGAGGTAGCTATAAATATGGTGATACACAGATGAAATTATTAGAACATATCCAGAAACATGCGACTACATCAAGCTCAATATTGCCAAAACCCACTTATGGCAACGAACTAATCCAACATATCGTGGCAAATCAAGTCTTACCAAAAATCAGAGAAACATCTATGTATGAGTATATATATGCAGGTAATGGCACCTTTGTCAGAGCCAAGCGGGAGGGATTAAAAGCGATCGCACCTGTAGTATTTTACAAAGCAAAAGGGCTGAAATCAATATCGGCAGCCGTAGAAATGGCATATTCACCAGTCCCCAGCTCGCTGGTACAGAAAATGCTAGAAGCATCCCGCTCTGTTACAGATATTGACGGCAATCCCGTAGAGATTGTATTTCACCTATGCTTTGAAAACGATAATTGGCAGCTTAATATCCCAGAACAAGACCAAACTGCGAACTCGTGTAAACCCTTAGATAATAATTCCTATCAAAAAGCATTGATTGAGATACATTCCCATCATGGGATGAAAGCTTATTTCTCACCACAAGATAATGCTGATGAAACAGGATTTAGGATATACGGAGTCCTCGGTGAAATTTTTACCAATCCTCAAATAAGGATGCGAGTTGGGATTTACGGTCATTTTTATGAGACGGTAGCCACTGGAATCTTAGAATTACCCGACCAATTAACTGATTGTCTAGCGGAGGATTGGTGATGACAGCTTTATCATTACCATTTGCCGAAGCTGTACCAGTCCTGCTCCCAGCCTACGATCAACTTAACTTAGTTTTGATAGGCTGCGGGGGAACGGGGGGATGGTTAGCGGTAAATTTACCCCGAATTGCCTATTTACAAAAACTGGCTGGAAAAAAAGTAGTAATTACTTTGATTGACCCAGATATCGTAGAATCAAAAAATATTCCCCGTCAAAACTTCATTTCAAGCGATCTTGGATTGCCCAAAGCAGCAGTTTTAGCAGCTAGATATGGGTTGCAATGGGGCATGGAAATTAATGCGATCGTCGCTCCATTCAAAGTAGAGATGGGATATCCAGACTGGAAAAGCATGACGATCTGTATTGGAGCTGTCGATAACCCCGAAGCAAGAGTGGAAATTGCCAAGGTTTTACAAGATAGAAAGTCAACATTCTGGCTTGACTGTGGCAATCACTTCGAGTCTGGGCAAGTGTTATTAGGCTCACGGAGTAGAATAGTAGACATGAAAGGGGCATTCCAAGTGCCTACCTTTTGTACGGGTCTACCATCACCAGGAATCCAGCATCCAGATTTGCTAGTAGAGCAAAAAGTTAAAAATAAATTAATGTCGTGCGAAGAGGCAGCGATCGCCAACGCTCAATCAATGTCAATAAATCAGCGCATCGCTAATGAAGCATTGGATATGTTATTGAGATTGCTGAGCGGAACCCTTACCCGTTTTGCTAGTTATGTAAACTGCAAGCATGGCACTGCATGGTCGAAATTTATTACTCCTGGCGAAGTAAGTGGTGTTATAGGAAAATCTGAAAAATTCTTAAAAACAAAAACAACTGGTTAGGAAGTTAGATATCATAAAGCCAATACGTAATGCTGGGAAGCAACGTAGGAATGAGCATAGCCCCACCAGAAGGTTCTATAATAGACGACTATGGGGTTTTGTTTTACGCAATCGCTAATCTCCTACTATTGCGGCTGCGCTGAGATTTGAGGCTAAATATTACCGCAGTAAATAATTAAAAGGAAATTGTAAGTTATGGTCGCTATACAAGAAAACCCAAAATTCACCCCAGAGGAATATTTTGAATGGGCAGCCAAACAAGAACTGCGCTATGAATATCTAGATGGTGAAGTCTATGCCATGTCTGGCGGCACCGTTAATCATGGACAAATTGCTGCCAACATGATCATATTGTTAGGTAATCATTTGCGTGGTAGTGGTTGTCGAGTACTTAGTTCTGATGTCAGAATAAAGATTCAAAAATCTAATAAATTTGTTTACCCCGATGTCAGTGTTACCTGTGACGATCGCGATAAAACTACCACCAATTTTATTAGCCATCCCTGCCTAATCGTAGAAGTCCTATCACCCAGCACCGAAGGCTATGACCGAGGCAAAAAATTTAACTTTTATCGGCAATCTGATACCCTACAAGATTATATTTTAGTGAATACTGACGAAATTGAAATCGACGTATACCAGAAACTTGAGGGTGATAAATGGAAAATTAATACTTATTTAGAAGGTGACCTAATCGAGTTAAAAAGTATTAATTTGACTTTTCCTATTGAACAAGTATTTGAAGACATTTTGAAAGGTAATTAAAAAAATATAGGAATTTTGATAATGAATACGACGAATCGTAGATTATGGACTATCGAAGAACCATTAGACGACAATTAACTTGTCCAGTCGCGACAACTAACTGAAAGACAGATTCATTTGGAATTGGGATTGTGCATCTAATATTAGTTCCAAAAACAAAATCAATGGACTAATTGAAAAGCTAAGAAGCAAAATAGAACAGGAAACAGTTCTTGTTTATAAATTTCCCAAGTTAAGTCGTCCAGAGATAGAAAATATGTTTACATTAAGCGATTTGAAGAATACCCGCGTCTACAAGAATGCTAAACAAGAAGGTATTGAAATAGGTGAAGTTTTAATGCTAAAACGTATACTAAGTAAGAAGGTTAGAAATTTAAGCCCTAACATAAGCGATCAAATTAATAACCTAAATAGAACACAGTTGGAAAGTCTATCTGAGGTAATTTTCGATCTTGAAAATCCAAGTCAATTGTAAGATTGGTTGGAAGATAATTCATAAAAAGAATAGTTTACGCCGAGGAGGATGTCAAGATTGATCATCGGATATAGCCATGCAGAAATAGCACTACACTAAATTAAAGTACATCAGCAGTAAAGTTATGGTTCAGATCAATCTTCCCTTTGAGCAACTTATCCAAACCGTAGAACAACTAAACCCCCATTGAGTTGGAGCAACTGATAAAACAAGCAATCAAAGTCCAAACTCAACACAAAGTTCAAAGACTTTCCAATGACCAATCTGTAATACTACAAAAAATTAACCAAAGCATCTCTTCAGATCTCCAAGAGCGTTACCAAATTCTTATCACCAAGCGAAACTACGAAATCCTCACTAACGAAGAGTATCAAGAACTATTAAACATAGGAGAACAAGTTGAATCCATAGACGCTGAACGGATTGAGTATTTGACTGAATTGGCAAGCCTCCGCCATACTTCGCTTGCCGCTCTAATTCAAGAATTTTAACTACAGCCTAAGGCTATATGACCGTTAAACCAATCAATAGACAACTTAGGCATACGGTCACCGAGAGAGCTAAAGGTTACTGTGAATACTGCAAAAGCCAAGAAATATTTTCTACCCAAAACCTCTCAGTCGAACACATCATACCCATCAGTAAAAATGGCTCAAGGATAAGCTTGAAGGGTATAGAGCCGTCATTAGGGATTACAAAACCTTAGAAGCGATTCTCAGGGCACGAATTGAAAGCATCACGGGATAAAGATTATCCAAGCGATCGCACCGTCATCAGATTTTGCAGGAGCTAACCCCACTGCTGCTAACTTGTCCCTATTGGAAAGCTTACTGTCCTCAGAATTAGCATTAAAAGCAGCTTTAGCCCAATCGTAGAGATTCTGCACTGTACCCACAAAACCGAAATTTTTTGCGATCGCTAAAGCTTCAGGACGGATAAGAATTTCATTTGTGGCGATCGGCTCAATGCTTTGAATCTCCATTTCGTTCGGTATATTGGAGTCAGTATCAGTTATAGATTCTTCAATTGATGGAGATGCGATGTGACTGGTAGCCGTCTCAATCTTATCCAAATTCGATTGTATGGGGTCTTCGAGAGCCTCAATTCTAGCAAGCAAGGGTGCGATCGCATTATTGATGATTGCCTCAAAATCAGGCTGACTTACATTATTAAATGTCGTTTGAATATCAGTAATCCCATTGATCCTAGTACGAATAGCACTAATAATGGAACCACCCATATTAGGCTTACCCGCTCTGAATAGATTATTATCAGTCGCATACTTCCTTAACCAGTTGGCAACGTCAGTAGGTAAGCGCACGGATACGAATTCTGTATTGTCGGTCATTGTTTAACTGTATGTTTAACATTTATAAAATATTATAGCGTTAGTATAACAATGTGTAATAAAAGTGTGACAA
>Ga0163154_10008394_pt1 | contig 12063 bp, 11 predicted proteins | sample OliLakLV19MP9P1_FD_148649 | JGI IMG/M metagenome (GOLD analysis project Ga0163154, IMG submission 148649) | Freshwater microbial mat bacterial communities from Lake Vanda, McMurdo Dry Valleys, Antarctica - Oligotrophic Lake LV.19.MP9.P1 | ecosystem: Environmental > Aquatic > Freshwater > Lake >... | reverse complement strand
CTGAATGTTGTCGAGTTGTACATAAAAAGGATGGCTACGGTTATGGCTACTAAATTGGCTGTTTTCAACAGCCGCTCCTATCCCTCCCCATGTCTGAAGCCAGGGGCTTCTCGGAGGTTCTGGTGATAGCCATGGATACAAACGAATTAAAAGCGATCGCCCAAGCAATGGTTGCCAACGGGAAAGGCATCTTAGCTGCCGATGAAAGCTTCAGCACTGCTAATATGCGTTTTGAGAAACTGGGTATTCCCCAAACCGAAGAGATGCGCCGCGCCTATCGGGAGATGCTATTTACAGCGGCCAGTGTGGGGAAATTTTTTAGTGGCGTCATTTTATTTGATGAAACCATTCGTCAGTCTACGCAAGCTGGTGTTCCGTTCCCGCAGGTACTAAAACAGGCGGGGATTATTCCGGGCATTAAGGTAGATTTGGGCGCAAAGCCGCTGGCTCTAGCACCGAGAGAGTTGATTACTGAAGGCTTAGATGGACTGCGCGATCGCCTGATTGAATACTACAAATTGGGTGCCCGGTTTGCTAAATGGCGCGCTGTGATTAGTATTGGCAATGATCGCACTCCGTCTCAACGGTGTATTGAAACCAATGCCCATTCCCTAGCTCGCTATGCCGCACTCTGTCAAGAAAATGGCATCGTCCCCATTGTTGAACCCGAAGTTTTGATGGACGGCTACCATACCCTAGAGCGTAGTTTCGACGTTCATCAAGCCGTATTAAAAACGGTCTTTCAGCAGCTCTATATCCAGGGTATTGCGTTAGATCAGATGATTCTGAAGCCGAGTATGGTGATTCCGGGTCAACAAAGCCCTGAGCAGGTCAGTGTGGAACAAGTTGCTCATGCCACGGTACGCTGCTTGCTAGATTGTGTGCCTGCTTCAGTACCGGGCTGTGCGTTTTTATCGGGTGGGCAGGGTGATGAACAGGCCACAGCTCACCTGAATGCGATGAATGCGCTCTATAAAGGGAAATTGCCTTGGGCGCTGACCTTTTCCTATGGTCGGGCACTTCAGCAAGCCGCTATGCAAACCTGGATGGGTCGAGCCGACCAAGTGGCGGCGGCTCAGCGGATTCTATATCATCGCGCCGAGTCTAACAGTATGGCAGCGTTGGGCAAATATGCGGGAGGCTAGAACGCCTATAGGGGCATGGCAGTGCCGTGCCCCTAGCCAAACATCTGCCCCAATTGCAATCTAATTTCCCCTATCACAATCTAGCTGGTAGCAAATAGCCGGAACAGGAATCAATCCCTATCCGTTCACTATTTCACCGCCATTGGGATGTAAGATTTGACCGGACATGTACGAAGAATCATTTGAAGCCAAAAATACATAGCTAGGCGCAACTTCTTCAGGCTGACCAGCTCGTTGCATGGGAACTTGAGCACCAAAACTAGCTACTTTATCTTCAGAAAACGTAGATGGGATGAGTGGTGTCCAAATTGGCCCTGGAGCTACTCCGTTCACCCGAATCTCCTGACTGATTAAGGCTTGAGAGAGCGATCGCGTGAATGCAACAATTGCTCCTTTGGTGGTGGAATAATCGAGCAGTTGAGCGTTACCTTTATAGGCAGTCACTGATGTCGAGTTAATGATCGCGCTACCCGCTTTCAGATGAGGCAAGGCAGCCTTGGTCAAATAAAACATGGAAAATACATTAGTGCGGAAGGTTCTCTCTAGCTGTTCTGCACTAATCTGCTCAATGCTTGCTTGAGGATGCTGTTCAGCGGCATTATTGACTAGAATATCTAACCGTCCCAGCTCGTCCACGGTCTGCTTGACGGCCTGCTGACAAAACTGCTCGTCCCCAATGTCACCCGCTAGCGTTAAACACCGTTGACCTATTTGCTCAACTAAATACTTGGTATGTTCAGCGTCGGTGTGCTCATTCAGATAGACGATGGCGACACTGGCTCCTTCTTTGGCGTAGGCGATCGCTACAGCTCGCCCAATGCCGCTGTCTCCTCCCGTAATTAAGGCAACTTTCCCTTTCAGCTTATTGCTACCTTGATAGTGATGGTTTTCAGATTGGGGTAGCGGCTTCATTTCAGACTCAATCCCTGGGCGATGGGATTGATGCTGCTTCGGTTGCAGATTTTGGTTGAGGCTATTTGACATGACTCTCTCCTATTGTTGTAAATGTCCAACCCTTAAATGGTCAAATTGGGTTCCCACAGGCGGTAGGGATGAATTGAATATAGCATTACCTCACAAAAGCTTGGATTCAAATAGTATTTTTATATCTAAAGATATAGCTAATTCAAATAAAAATAAAACTGACTTTAGATAGCCTACAAAAACAAATCAGCATCTCAAATCAGGCTTTATCTCTCTGAATTGAAGGCTTAAATTTTATTGTCTAATCAAATTGTTTTAATCAGCTTATTTATAAATTAAATCTAACAGATTTAATCAACTATACCCAGAGTATTAGACGAAAAAATGATGCTTATTTCATGTGGCAGAGGTAGAGCATATAGGGCTGTCTTAGGATAAAACGTATGCAATAACACTTGTAATAGTTGAGTGAGGTTCTAAGGTATGAGCAACAATTCAACGCCTCGGCCACCAGAGGACGTAATTCAACCGATGGCTCCAGGAGAGGTTGATCAAGAGCAGAAACGAGAGCAGAGAGCAGACCTAGAGCAATCGGGAAAACGATTGACTGTCAACCCAGGCGATCGCATTGATGACTCTAAGACGCTTGAAGAAAAGGCAAAACAGGTGGCAGTAGATGCGCCTGATATTACGGGAGACCACATTGTAGTCCCGACCTATTTTGTGGTTGACATGCCAGATGGCTCTCAGAAGGCACTTCATCATGTCAAAGATGCTGAAGAGATTTCTGACGTAATTCGGCAAGCCCGAGTAGATGAAAACGGCAATCGCATCTGGCGGTAAAGGACGATAGAGAGCAATGGAGATGGGCTGCTGGCGTTAAGGCGTACGTAATCTGTGAGCAGTTTAATCACAAAACAAACATCAGATCTGACGATCTACCTAGGAGTTACGCAATGTTTTTTCACAAAAAAGAAACGATTCATGCTGTTAACGTGAACGAGCCAAATCCAAAGTTTGCCCAACTGTTGTTAGAACAGTTTGGGGGAGCCACAGGAGAGCTATCTGCGGCGTTGCAATACTGGGTACAATCCTTCCACATTGAGCATGCTGGCATTCGCGATATGCTGCAAGACATTGCAGTCGAAGAATTCGGCCATTTGGAAATGGTGGGCAAGCTGATTGAATCTCATACCAAAAATGTAGATCAAACTGACGCCTACAAGAGCACCTTGTTTGCGGTTAGAGGCATGGGTCCTCACTTTCTCGACAGTCAAGGGAGTGCTTGGACTGCAACCTACCTCAACGAAGGGGGAGATGTGGTTCGTGATCTAAGAGCCAATATTGCCTCAGAAGCTGGAGCGCGTCAAACCTATGAGGCGTTGATTAAGCTATCGACGGATGAGGGCACTACGAAAACGCTCACCCATCTACTGACTCGCGAGATTTCCCATACTCAGATGTTCATGAAAGCGCTCGATTCATTGGGTAAATTGACTGAGCCGATGTTCGGCAATATCAAGCCCGATGAAACGGTTGATCTATATTACAACCTGTCTTCAAATGGACAAAAAGATGAGCGGGGACCCTGGAACTCTGAACCTACCTTCCGCTACATTGCAGATCCGCTGCAACAGAAGGGCAGCTAATTCCGGTGTTGCTGAATGCAGGTATGATTCTCGGACAGATATAACCACGGTAGGGGCGTTTTGCGTAAAGCCTGCGGCATCCGGGAAACTCGCAGCGTTTCTGCCAGAAATAACGCCCCTACCAAATTCATACATCTGATCAGCAACGCCAACTATCGGATTGAATTTTTAGCTAAAGGCAGCAAAACAGTTGGAGGAGAACCCAAACTCTCATAGAATTGGAAGGAGCTAATTTCTATTGCGAGTGTGGTGTATGCAACGTGTTCGATTCCCTAGCCTGAACGCTACTCTCAGAACTGTGTTGCTGAGCATCAGTTTAGCTAGTGGGCAGGCGATCGCCCAAACGCTGCCCCTCGCACCCGATCTAATTGCCTTTAACTCATCTGCGGGCGCAGAGCTGCTGCTAGAAAGTGAGGCTAAGCAAGACTATTGGAATCTGAGCATCCAATTTGTGACTCAGATTAACCAAGCCTATTGCGGCGTGGCCAGCATGGTGATGGTGCTAAACAGCATGGGAATTACAGCACCCGAAGCACCACAATATGCGCCATATCATGTCTTCACACAAGAGAATTTCTTTGACAATCCCGCGCTGCGGCAGGTGCTAGCTCCAGAGGTAGTAGCTCGTCAGGGGATGACGCTAGATCAACTGGGACAATTGCTGAATAGCCACCCTGTCAACGTGCAGGTTTATCATGGCGGCGATGTAACGTTAGCCGAATTTCGCAGGCTGATTGCAGAAAATTTAGATCAGCAGGGAAATTTCGTGATTGTCAACTATCTGCGGAGCACCATTGGCCAAGAGCGAGGCGGGCACATTTCACCAATAGCAGCCTATAGTGCGCAGAGCGATCGCTTCTTGATTTTGGACGTTGCCCGCTACAAGTATCCACCCGTCTGGGTGACAGCATTAGACTTGTGGCAGGCTACTGCAACCGTCGATCCCTCAGTGGGAAAAACCCGTGGGTTTGTCTTGGTCAATCCCCGTAATGGTTCAAATTAGCCAACTATAGCGGTACGACCTCTACTCAGGTCTACTAGATAAGAATTCGGTAATCGGCCCTGAGACGGATTGATGCTTGAGGTGAGTTTGATGGCGCGTCGATTGAAGTTTCCGAATGCCGCCAGCAACAGCTAATCCTGAGGTAGCACTTACCAAAATACATAACCCGACATTACGAATGGCTAAGCTCCGCTGCTGTTCACGGAGAGCATACTGCGGTGCGGCATCAATTGACGCAGTTAATGATTCAGTATTTGTTCTGATCTGATCAGTCACGATGATGCTGGTTAGTATGCTAAAAACGGTTCCAGCCGTTAACATCGCAGGCAGTAGAATGGTTCTAATGGGAGATTGGTTCATGACTAAAATTCCAAATAAAGAACGACGTTGATCAAGTGACAAAGACGTAGGTTCAGGCAATGCAGCTATCTTTAGAGCTGTCGGAGACCAAAGCTGAATTGTTTAGATGAGAGAGGCAGATGGCTGACTAAAACTGCTTTTATGTCGGAGAAGACTAATACATATGGCTGATTAACAACTAACTTAACTTTCCATATGTTATGAACAAGAGGCGATTAAAGTCTCGTAAAAATAGGCAAGTTAAAGCTATCTTTATAAAACTTCTGTAGTTCATCAAAATCAGATAAGAGATATTTCTTAAGTTTATTAAAGCTTTATCCAAACTATCCGGCAGCGAGGAAACCATACTACTAGTAGAAGACGGCGCAAGTTTAGCTACCGTAGGGCGGGCATCTTGCCCGCGCAGGCTGGAAGCCTGCACTACGAACGGTAGGCAGATTTACGCCTCATACTACTAGAGGTTTAGATTTACTGAAGCTTTATTTAATTAATCCGGCAGTCTTGCTTAAATTGTGAAAGATTAAGCAGGATTAGAAATGATGTAACTAAACTACGTCCAACCTTGAAATCTGGAGTTTGCCCACTGACACATTGTTGAAGATTCTGCGATAAACAGCAGTTTTAACGATTCTTTTATTCCTTCTTCTCAAGTGGTAGAGCAATGCAACGACGAAAAGTCTTAGTTTTATCTATTATATGTCTAGGTTCTGTATTAGCAGCCCTTCGCTTACCTCTATTTCATCCTTATATGAAAAGCGTGACCCAGGCTGTCTCTAGTAAAAAGATAAACTTATCGCATATTCGTCAGCGGAGCAACGTAGAACGCTTAAAATTAACTAGGAAATGTGTCAACTGTGATTTGAGTGGAGCAGATTTAAGTGGACTTGACCTCAGCCGAGTTAATTTGCAAGGCGCAAATCTGACTCGTGCCAACCTGAACCGAACCACTTTAATCAATGGCTTAATGGCCAGAGTGAATCTAAGCAATGCCAGCTTGAAAGAAGCCAATTTGCAGGGTGTTGATTTGCAAAATGCAAATTTAGCTCAAGCTAATCTCAGCAAAGCTCAAATGATGCATGCTAGCCTAGCGGGAGCCAATCTACGCCAAACCATCTTTGATTTGGCCGAACTGCGTGCAGCAAATTTAATGGAAAGTAAGCTTGAAAAAGCGCATTTAAGGCAAACTAGTTTGTATGGCGCTATTTTAACTCGGGCAAATCTGGCGATCGCTGATATGACGGGTGCCGACCTGCGGTATGCTAATTTTCTCGATGCTAACTTAAAGGGTGCTACTTTACGCAACGCGCAGCTAGAGTTTGCAATTATGCCCAATGGCAGTACCTACCAGGGTAATGTGCCCTATTAAATGTATTCTGCCAATGCTAGGATTACGATGTTATGACTTTGCTCAAACAGTACTTTTTCTCTACCAGGCATTTGCCGCTCAAAGCTGGAAGTATATTGCTCGCGCTGCTGGTAGCCAGTATCGGTGTTCAACAGCTGCGATCGCTATACTCTGCGTTTGCTAATGTCGATTTACAACTTACCGTTAAACCACAGGCTCTAGGAGTCTACGCGATCGCAGGCACGACCAACTTACCCGATCATACCCGGATAGTCGTATCTGCCGTGCGGTATCTATCATCTGCCGACCCCCATTCTCAACAATTGAACCCCAAACCGACCTACTCTATCCTGGCGTATCAATCCGCTCAAGTTATGGGCGGTAAATGGCAAGCTGAGTTGAACCTGTGGCAGGTGGCCCCAGATGGACAGTATGTAGAAGTTTGGCAAACAGAGCAAGCCAAGCTAAACCTGGCGCTTACACCGAGTGAAGATATAGTTTTTCTAGCCGCGCTGAATCCAGTCAGCGCGGTAGATCAGCTACCCGTATTAGAACAACAGCTTCGCGACAAAAAGCTCAGGCTCAGTGGCAAGCTAGTTTATACTACCGCCGAGGGACAGCAGTACGTGCAGGTGCAGCACATGCAGACGGTAGCGTTACCAGATAAAACAACGAACCCAGTCGCAATCGACCCTGAGCAAATTAATGGCGGCTGGGGCGCACGCTATTTGATGCCTGGAGAACCTCAAAACCCTTATCGATTAGAGAAACCTAAAGATCGACAAACGAACGCTCCAATGAGACGAGAAGAGTTTCTACAGTAGCTCAAAAAAAATCGTAGCTCAAAAAATATCGGTAAGTCAGCCAACCTCAAACAAACCCAAAGCCTAAAATTCAGTACCGTCCGCTAAGCGGGCGGCACTGAATTTTAGGTTGCCTAAATCGAGTCAAATCTGCTGGAACACCGACTTAAGTAGGTTTAAACAATGTTTTGATTGCAGTTAACAGCTCCTGCTCTAAGTAAGGCTTGGTAAAGTAATCTGTCGCACCTAACTGCATTGCTAGCCAGCGGTGCTTATCATTACTACGAGAGGTTAGCATGATGATAGGAATTTTAGAGATTTGAGAGTCTTGACGACGATAACTGAGAAATTCAAAGCCATTCATATTCGGCATCTCAATATCACAGATCATCAGATTTACCGATGAACGCTGACATTGGTCGATCGCTTCTCTACCATCTCGTGCCTGTAAGACTCGAAAACCAGCCCGCTCTAGAGACAATGCTAAGGTTCTGCGTAAAGTAACGGCATCATCAACCACTAGAATCGTCGTCACCTGAACAGAATGAATGACCGTTGATCCTTTCTGAATAGATGATTGACTATGACCATTCATCAGCCGTTGCGGAGCTTCGGCAGTAAGAGTTTCGGCAGTTTTTTGCTCTCGTTCAAATGCTAACAAAGCGCTGCTATCAATTACAGGAATCAGACTACCATCTCCCAAACTCGTGCAACCATAGAGATAGCTAGGAGGATCGATCAAAGAGCCAAATGATTTGACGACCAACTCTTGCTCCGTTATCAGTTGTTCAACTTCGATAGCAAATAGCTGATCTTGTTGGCGCAGGATCAACATGGGTGCAGCCGCAGTTTTGGGAGCGGTGGCGGTTGACCATGATTTAGCAGTAGGCACCTCTGGAATCAGGCAAGCGTAGTTTAGAAGATCAGCAAGACGATGGGCGGGAATAATCTGCTCTCGCCAGTATAAGAAACGCTGTGTTCCTGATTGCCGAATTTGATCGCTCCGGGGAGTCACAATTTCTTCGACGGTATCAAGCGGGATCGCGAGGGTAGTTGTAGCAGCAGTGCAAATAATTAATTTAGTGTTGGTTAGGGTTAGAGGCAGACACAATTTGAATGTTGTCCCTTGGCGGGGAGATGAGGCAACGACAACGGTTCCCTTAATTAACTGTAGCTGCGATCGCACAACATCGAGACCAATGCCTCGCCCAGACAGTTCACTCACCTGCGGGGCAGTGGAAAACCCTGGCTCAAAAATCAGTTCAAACAACCGGGTTGGAGAGATTGCTAGCAGCTGGTCAGAGGAAAGCCAGCCCAGTTCAAAAGCGCGATTGCGAATCCGATCCAGGTTTAGCCCCTGGCCGTCATCTTTAATCTCAATAATAGTTTGATTCCCCTTGTAGTAAGCTCGAATTTCAATTTGACCCTCTTTAGGCTTACCCAATTGCTCTCGAACCGGAGACAACTCAATGCCATGATCAAACGCATTACGCAGTAAATGTAGCAGTGGATCATAGAGTTTTTCTAGAATGGCGCGATCGACCAGCAAACTTGTCCCGGTCAATTTCAGACTCACTGGCTTATGATACGTAGCTGACAGGTCGCGCAATACGCGAGGAAAGCGATTCAGCACCTCTCCAAGCGGTAACATCCGGGCTTGAGTTAATTCACCGCTGAAATTTGTCAACATATATCTGTGCTGATCGAGCAATCGATCAGACTGTCTGGCCTGGTTGACTGACAAAACTAATCGGGGGAGCCGTTGTCGGTCTGTATTGTGAATTCCAGGCGATAGCGACGTTTGTCGTGCTGTTTGCGAGAAGCCATTGCCGGGTCAGGATCATAGTTGCCGACGAATCGGACTTGGTGAATGAGTTGCCAGCCGCACTCTAGGGCTGTTTTTACCCATTGCCAACCGATACGAAAATAGCTATTACCGCGAAACCAATGAGTATCGACCCAGCGACGTTTGCCAGTGGCGACGACCTCAACCCCTTGGGCGGTGACATAAAGGGTGGCGATCGCCAAAATGAACCAGAGTCGGGAGAGGGCACAGACGGAACGAATCTCAGATTTCTGGATATTCCAGCCATTGGACTGGTCATCGAGGAAATTTTCCTCAATATCAAAGCGCAAGCCGTATTGCTGAAAGGTTTGCAATGTGGTCTTTTCATCACTGACAATCGCCCAAAACTCACCATTGACGTTGTTGCGTCCCACAATCAGGTGAACCGGGCCATACCCCTGCTGCTTATGCAACTTCACGTGATGCAAGCACAGGGCTTCACCGCGATTGAAATGGAACTCTTTAAGCTGACACCAGCCTTTCCCTGCACGCCAAATCCAGGTGGTGCTCTTCAGCCGAATCCGATAATGCCACCCCAACTGGGTCGTTGCAGCTTGCATCAACTCGGTGTGGATAAAGCCTCTATCGGCGAGCAGGACGACTTTGACACCCTCAGGTAAACGTCCGACCGCTTGATAGAGCATCTCCCGATAGTCGATGAACGCTACCGACGCACTGCGGTGTTCCATCACCCGCCACACTATGGGCAAGGCTCGACCCCGATGGACAACCGCCAGCCGCACCAAGCAATACTCATCCCAAAACAGCGAGGTATCCAAGCTCAGATACAAACAGTCCTCTTGCCAATCCGCCAACGCCGCCTGAATCAACGGTTTATACAGTCGATGGACGTTGATGCGGGCATTACCCAGCCAGCGCCGCACTCGCCTCTGTTTACTTTGCGCAAAGCAGCCTCGGCACGGCAGATGGGACAGCCATTGCGTGAGGTTCACTTCACCCGTTTGAATCAACGCCACCACCATCCACAAACAGGTGGTCAGATGTCCCAGGTGGGCCCAGTCATCCGGTTGACTCAGCCATAGCTTCAAGGCATCGTAAAGAGGGGGAGTTTTTTTCACAGCATCTCTAGGGTTTAGGTGGTATCTAATCTTAGAATGCTGCCTCCCCCTCTAGCTTCCCTCTCATGCTCAAATCCCCAAGTGGTAAACGTTTCAAGCCTTGATCATCCACTTTTGTCAGTCAACCAGGGTGCTTTGTGTGGTGAGTAGGCCGTGAGTTTAGCCTCTTGCCATGATTGCCAACGCCGCTCAGCTTTAGCGATAATATTGTCTGTCTGAACTAAATTAACTTGTGATATGTGTAGATGATCATGCTGAATTTGGCTAGTTACATTTGCCGCTTGCTGGACATCAAACAACGCTTCAGCCAACGTTGACAGCACTACATCTGTTGCTTGTTCAGGAGTAATCTTTTGCTTTGCTACCCACATCTTTAACAACGTATAGTCCCAGCTAATGGAAAAAGCATCCGCATCAGCATCAGCATTCGCTAACTCCGCCTGCCATCCTAGTCGATGAGTTGATAACCGAGGGCAGTGTACGGCTAAGTTCCTGCGCCAGCGTCGCATTGGGTGAGTCCCACCAGTGGCATACATGCTATCGCCTTGGAATAGATGGCATACCCACTGCGACTCCATTGTGGAGATCCATGAAAGCTGGCCAGTAAATTTTAGCTGCTTTAGACCGCTAAAAAATTGAAAATGTTCCACCTGATCAGCCCTTGTAATATTGATCGATATTCAATTATGTCGATTGCCCTACTGCGACACCCTCCAGCAAAAGTCAGGTAGTGACCTATACTAGAAAACTGCGCCTTAAAAATATGAAATTCACTTTTTATGTCTGTTTGAGGTAATCGCTATACCTCTAAAGCTTCCACAGGAAATGGAGCCAGATAGATGCAACGTGCACAGTGTAAAAGGATCAGGAACATAAGCAATGAGTGAACTTTATGCGATCGCCATTACTTAACTTCTACCGCCTTGCGCTTTCATGTATTACTGAATAATGATCTTGCTCTACAACCATATTAGTTAAATAAAATACTCTCTAGCAAGCAAAAGTTCCCGCATTTCACTAAATCTTTAAAGGAAACGGACTATTAAAAAAGATTTATAATTAAGATTTACAACTAACGACCGATAAATAAATTGATTAATATCCAAGTTTACGGTCAGGCTTGGTTAGCCTAAGGGGCAAATCAGAGTTCACTCCTTCTGACGGCTCTCGCAACACTGTCGCTGAAAGTTGCGCTTATACACAAGCGGCTAAGGTTATCCGCTGGACTCCGGCAGATAGGATGAGAGTCTGCACAGAGCTAGGGGGGGGTACTGCCACCCCCCAGCGGAGAAGCAACCGTTAGACTTTCTTGATCGCCAGTCCCTTCAAGTAGGCATCGGGGTCGGCTGGATCAAACGTGACACCGTCAAAGAAGGTCTCTACTCCGCGAGAGGTGTCCTTGGGAATCGCGGCTTCCTGGCCAATGGCCTTGGCGGCGTCGCGCCAAATGTCTTCCCGGTTGACGGTATCGATCAACGCTTGCTTGTCCAACTCGGCAGGGAGGTAACCCCAGCGCGTTTCTTCGGTAAGAAACCACAAGTCATGACTCTTGAATGGGTAAGACGCAGCGTCATTCCAGAACTTCATCAGCAGCGGGCTGTTTTCTAGCTTACGCACACCCAGGTCAAAATTACCCTCGGCTCGTTCCACAATGTCTACTGCTGGCACCTTAAACCATTGCCGCGCCGAGATAATATTGCACATTTCTGCTTTGTTAGCCGGGTCGTCGCACCAAATCTGGGCTTCTTGCACGGCCATTACGATCGCCTTCGTGGCCTTAGGATATTGATCAACCCAGTCTGCCCGCATCGACAGTGCCTTTTCCGGATGGTCTTTCCATAGTTCACCTGTGGTGACCGCGCTGTAGCCAATGTTTTGGTTCACAGTTTGCGCATTCCACGGTTCACCC
>Ga0163154_10008393_pt1 | contig 12064 bp, 12 predicted proteins | sample OliLakLV19MP9P1_FD_148649 | JGI IMG/M metagenome (GOLD analysis project Ga0163154, IMG submission 148649) | Freshwater microbial mat bacterial communities from Lake Vanda, McMurdo Dry Valleys, Antarctica - Oligotrophic Lake LV.19.MP9.P1 | ecosystem: Environmental > Aquatic > Freshwater > Lake >... | reverse complement strand
TATATAGATTTTGCATATACTGGCAAACCAAGTTTTGCTCATTATGCGAAACCACATTTGACTACAAACCACTATATATTGTGGTTTTGCCGAATTACCATCCGCTATTTCGTGCCTGAATAGTTACAATAAAAGGGGAAATCAATGAACTACAAACGATGGGTTACTACATTTCTTGTCCTTCTAATTCTGATGTTTAGCTTCGCCACAGCTACAGCTCAACAAACGCCTATCGGTACTATCTTTAACTATCAAGGTCGATTGAATGATGGAGCCACTCCGGCAAACGGCTTCTATGATTTTCAGTTTAGCTTATATCAAGTAGCAACCGGCGGTTCCTCTTATCCACCGTTGGTGAAAGAGAACGTTTCCGTAACCAATGGAGCCTTCAAAGTAGATCTAGACTTTGGTTCTATCTTTGATGGCCGATCACTTTATCTTGAAGTAGCCGTGCGCCTAGGCAATAGCACCAATGCATTTACGACCTTGAGTCCACGCCAAGCATTAAATCCAGTCCCCTATGCCCTTTATGCCGATCATACTAACAGTCTAAGTGCAACGGACGGCGATCCATTAAAACCCGTCTATGTGGATGCAGATGGCATGTTGCATATACGTGATGGCAGCGCTGGGCAAGGTCGTATCATGCTTGAGAACCAACAAAGTGGGCAATGGGCACAATTCAATCGCTGGACAAATCGATTCGAAATCTTGGCATCTGATGCCATCGAGTTCGCAATTAAAGATGTAGGAGCGACCAAAATGACGATTGCCAGTAATGGTTTTGTCGGCATCGGCACCGTTCCTGCTGAAGCATTGCATGTGGTAGGTAACCGTATTCGCCTACAAAATGGGGTGAAAGTTTTAGATCTGCGCACCGACGGTGGCGATATTGATATTGAAACGGGTACGAATTCACTTTTCCTGCGTAGCGCTAATAACAATAAAATCATCATGAATCCTGATGCTACAGATGGAAATGTGATAATCGGCATGACTGGAGACCAGAATGCAAGACTAGCTGTCAACGCAGTTGTACCTGATTTCACACGGAATCCACAATTAAATGATAACTTATATGGAATCTCCGGCAGAGTTTCCTTTGGTTTTGTACCGTGTCTAGAGCCTATGCCTAATCCGCCGCCTCTCTGCTTTTGGCGACACACAACTGCAGGTGTATACGGAGAAACAACGGCTTATGGCTCTTCAGATTCTTACGGTGTATGGGGGCGCTCATCTGGTGGAAATGCAGGAGTTCTTGGCACCTGTAATCCGACTCCCTGCAAAGCAGGTGAGTTCAATGGAAATGTTACCATTAGTGGCTCGCTCAGTAAAGCTGCCGGCTCGTTCAAAATTGACCATCCGTTAGATCCGGCTAATAGGTATCTCTCTCATTCATTTGTTGAATCACCAGATATGATGAATATCTACAACGGTAATATCACTCTTGATACCAACGGCGAAGCCTGGGTTGGTATGCCAGCCTGGTTCGAGGCACTGAACCAAGAGTTCCGTTATCAACTGACAGCCATCGGCGCACCGGGACCAAACCTCTACATTGCACAAGAAATTCAGGGCAATCGTTTCAGAATTGCTGGCGGGCAACCAGCATCAAAAGTCTCCTGGCAGGTAACGGGCATTCGCCATGATGCTTACGCCGAGGCGCATCGAATTCCAGTAGAAGAGGAAAAAACCACTGCAGAACGTGGCACCTATCTGCATCCAACTGAGTTGGATCAACCTGCTGAACTCGGATTGGATTACCAACGCGACCAAGTATCTAATCAAGATGTTCAGATTTCCGAAATCACAACAAATGATTCAGAAGGGGAATGATAATGCCACCAAAATATATCCTTATTTGCATCATCTTGATAATCCTATTGTCCTCCAAGGGAGCGTTGGCGCAAGGTGGTTACACGCTAACTAGTGGAACAATCCATGGTGCCAGCATTATGGTAGGAGGGGATTATTTCCTTACCGGTGTTGCTGGTCAATCCGAGACAGGTACAGCAAATGGTGGTCAGTTTACTGTAATTAGTGGATTAAATAGTGATAGTGTACCTACCCACCCTATACAGACAAAGCTTTATCTCCCATTTATCGCCTTTGGTAAATGAAGATAACATAACTATGATCTGGGCTTACGAAGACCATGATTAAACTAGCTTGTGGAGAAGCGCTTCTCCGCAAGCTAGCTCCCGACACTGTGTAAGATGTACTAATTCAGTTCATACCAAGAAGAGAGATTGTGAAATTACTACATATATTGATGAACCGGCGTACATTTTTGCAATTCTTAGCTGCGCTCTCTTTAATTGCAGCCAATTTATCGATTAAGCCGACACTGGCTCATCAACTAGAGCAGATCAAATCGCAAGCGGGCGGCTATGGCCTTGGTGCATATAACCAGGACATCTATCCTGGAACAACGAACAAGGTCTATCTACCATTCATCAGCAAGGAGCAATAATAACATGCCACGACTACCAACACCCGGCAGCGATGCCGACAACTGGGGCGCGCTCCTCAATAAGTTTTTGCAAGTAGGCCATCGTGATGACGGCGCACTGAGCGGGATTTATACTGTAGCCAATGTGCTTGATTTTGGGGCCGGTAGCGATGATGGGGCCAACGATACACAGGCGATTATCAATGCCATTGCCTCGCTAACCGAAGGTGGTGTCGTCTTCTTCCCGCCAGGAAGATATAAACTACTCAGCACCATTGACATTCCCAATCATTCCATTGACACTCCCAATTATTATGGAATTACACTCCAAGGATCAGGCCCATTTGCCACTATTTTAGATAACTACTCAAATGGACCTGCGCTTAGATCAGCGACAGGTGGCACAATCGAGGTGAGCATGACGGTTGCCGATCTTGGCATCACTGGGCAGAATAATAGTGGCGAGGGGATACACCTCGAATATACCTACTTTTCTCACTTGCGCAATCTCTTCATCCGTAACTGTCGCAATGGCGTCTATGTCAGCAAAGGCTTCTACAACACTTTTGACCATGTGATCTGCTATGAAAATAACGAAACGGGCTTCAAAATTGGTGCCATCGGCAATGGCAATACATTTTTGGGTTGTACAAGCAAGATGAACAAAAGCCACGGCTTTCATTTCACTTCCGAAGGCGCAGCAGACAAGTTACATGGGTGTACCGTCTATGGTGGGGTGGTTGAAGGCAATCTTGTCCATCAGTTCCTCATGGAAGATGCTTCGTCGATCCGCATTAGCGGCGTTTATATGGAAAATTACAATGGCTTGCCTTTGGTCAAGATCACCAACCAGAGTAACTACTGCACTATCTCTGAATGTAATCTGGACTGTTCTGGCACCGCGATTGAAATCGAACAAAGTAGGGGCGGTTATATCGCTGGCTGTACGATCGATGCGGATATAGAAATAAAGGAAAGCGCCGAAGATTGCATTATTGGTCCCAACCCTTTAATTGCCGGTGTAGTTAAAGACAAGGGCAAGGATACAATCGTTGGTACATTGATCAATCAAGGACCCGTGAGCCGCCGTATCAATGTCTTTTCCTACGTGTATCCCAATACTGATCCAGTTGGGACAGAAGGCAACCCTCGAACTATCCATATTAAGACGCCTGATACATTTCGCAATGGCGAGATGTGGCGGCATGACCTGACAGGCTATGCCTATGCCATCGCACAACCACTGAGTTTTATGTGGATGGGCTACCTTTATGCCGGCGCAACCTTAGCACAACCAATTCTCAACGGCGCGGCGCTAAATCACGAGCAGAATAGTATCCCGGTCGCTCAATATCTAGGCACGGACAATCATTTGTATCTAAAGTTTGGACCATTGAATCGATATTTCTTCAGCTTTTCATTGGATTACCAAAGTGGTGCAACCGGTGAACAAGTGCTGCATAGTCCATCAGGTTTTCAGGTACTTGAGCGAGAGGATGATGGTAATTTTTAACGCAACGTAGCTTAGGTTTAGACGGACAGTTAGTAACAAGGAGAAATCATTATGCCACGACTACCAACACTCGGCCGCAATGCCAACTGGGGCGCGCTCCTCAATGAATTTTTGCTTGTCTCGCATCGCAAAGATGGCACGCTGAAGAACAGTTATACTCGCTTCAACGTGCGAAATTTTGGGCCAAAGGCGATGGACATACCGATCATCGAGTCGCGATTCAGGCCGCGCTCGATTCTGCCAGCCAGTGATGGCACAGTTTATATCCTGACTGGGACATATAATTTGTCTATCGCAGATGATATCCTCTTATCAGCGTCGGATCAGCCCTGTATCCCCTGTTGTTTCAGGATTGACAGCTTCGCCTAGTCTTGCTATACTAAATCTGCCCATTTTACTGGGCAGATTTAGTATAACAATTACCGTTACTTTTCAAACAGCGCGAAGGCCAGGCAAACAGCGATGTCACAAACAATCAGTGTCACCGAAGCCAGAGATAACTTTCCCGCCCTTGTACGGCGCGTGGCCGAACAAGATGACGCGGTGGTGGTAACCAGCCATAACCAGCCGCGGGTTGTGTTGCTGCGTTGGGAAACCTATCAGGAACAACAACGGTTGCAAGCAGAAGGGGCGCAGTATCGATTGCAAAGTTTGCTCATGGATATGGAACGTGTAGCCGCTAGTTTACAGGAAGCGTTTCTTCCCCATAGCCTTGAGATCGTGCAGGGTGTGCAAGAACTAGCAACACTGACCCATGATGCTTGGAAAACCTGCCGGTTCTTAGATCGCGCGCGCCGCCATCTGGCTGGAATCTTATCCGATAGTTTGTTGAATGCGACGGAAAGTGGCGGTCAGTTGACGCCTGAACAATTGGCCCAATGGATGACCTTCCTGCCTCTGTTACGGCAAACTGACTTAACCAATCAAGTGGTGGCAAACGTCGATCTCACCTTGGCAGAAGCGGGCTTGCGTTCTGTGTTTCCCCTTGGCAGTGAATTAGTGACCTATTATCATACCGTGCATGAGGAAGCGGTGTGAGCAAGCCGTCCCTCTTTTTGGACACGACGATTCAAATTGAGCGCATCGTTGGTGACCGTACACGCCAGCGCGCGCTATCCAATGAACTGGCAAATTATCGCCTTGTCACCTCAAGCTATGTGCTTGGCGAGTATTTACGCACAGTGGTGAAGGATGCGATCCAGCTGCATCGGCTGGTCGCCCAGCATACACATCTCGATGAAGTCATCAGTTACCTGGGCCGCCATCTCAACAAACGCGAAGCCAGCCGCATGATGCTGATTTTAGGCGCGATGTTGCGCATTGGGCGCACGGCTGAACCAAAACACGATGCGCAAGCGCGGCTCGACTTGCTGGACAGGCTGTCCCGTTATATCGAGATTTCATTGCTGAGCCACTTTATGGCGGGGGTCGACGAAGTGCTCGATCTCACACAATGCGGGTTAGCGCGTGAACGACCGCAGGATTACCCGATCTTGCCCAGCAACACCCAATCCTATCGCCTGCGCAGCCAGTGTGTGCGCATGGTACGCGAGTGCAATCTAGCGGAACGAATGGCACAGTGGCAGCCAGAGCTCCGGGCATTAGCCGCGGGTCTGATCTTCGAGCCGGATCCGGTTTTGGTACGCATGGGTCAATTAGCCCAACAAATTGTGGATCAGCCTGTCCTAGCGCGCGGGCGCAATTGTACTTGGTATTTGGGCGATCTGGTGATCGCGCTTGAATTACCCGTAGCCATACCTTTATATACCACCAACCGGCGCCACTTTGTGCCCCTGCTTGCCATTTTGGGTAAGAAACTCCACGCAGTTGCCGTGAAAGATGAGTGATGAAAATGCCGTCGACGTTCAACCTAATTTTTCCAGATCAGGACGCGCCCGTCGTACCGCCGACCACTGGTGGGCCGGTTTGCGTGCGACTTGCGACCTAGCCCTTGAAATGCCTGGGCTACCAGAGATGATCGGTCACGATTGCCAAAATCATAGCGGTGTTGCGACTTCGAGGTGAGATCTGTCGAACTTCCTATTTCTTCCGCAACAGCCCATAACGATTTACAATCTCATCCCACGCCAATTCAAAATCACCAATTGGAACAGCAATCGCAGCCTCAACTATACCTGGATCGTTTACAATCACCGAGCTTTCATCAATGCCAATAACCACAACGGCATGGGCTGTTGCTTCATTCCAATAGCGAAGCTGGCTTGTATTGACAAGTGTAATCGCCGGAACACCTTGGTCAAGCGCGAAACGCAGGTCATCAATGACACCGCTTTGGTAGGACACGTCTAGATTAGTAGAAGCTAGAAAGCGAAGATGAGAACCAGGCGTCCCAGCTTTGGGAATTGTCTTTAATCGACGTGCAATCTTTTCCTGATCCAATTCTATCTTCCAATAGGCCAAAATCATTTGCACACAGGCCGGCAAACAATAGCCATCAATTAGCTGGCGCCGATGCGGAACTGCCAATATGTTCGACATTATATAAAATCTGCTTACGTAGTGTGTTGCTATTATGTAGGCTGCCCGTGGTGGCATCTACGTCAACCTTGCCCACTTCACCGACGACGCCCGCAAGGGAGGAGGTGAGCAACACAGGCACACGCCAGACTGTCCGCTGGCTAATGACTAGTTGCGGTTTGCCACCGATCAGCATATTACCAACTTCATCTACTAACCAGCCTGTAACTTTTCGGCGTGCAGTTTGGGCATCGATATCGATACTGGCTTCCACCAAAATGTGAATATCAAATCTTTGCGACTCTTCTATCCCTTTGCCTGTAAGGGTTACCGTTGTCATTCCCATCGATTTATCTTCCTTCCCGCCCAGCGCTATAGCCTGTAAACTTGCTGATAATTTATTATAGCACAGGAGACTTGGATCTAATTTAATCGGCTACCACCTTACCCAGCGCCGTCTCGAAAATCCCCAACCCCTCGTCCAGATGGCCCTCATCCACGATCAGCGGCGGAATCCAGCGGATCACATTGCTGTAGGGGCCGCAGGTGAGCAGCATCAGGCCGAGGTCCTGGCATTCGTGGACGACGGCCTTAGCGGTTTTGGTGTCTGGTTCGCCATTCGGATGGGAAAATTCGGTGGCGACCATCAGGCCCTTGCCGCGCACATCACCGATGATAGGGAAGCGCTTTTGTAGCGCACGCAGCCCAGTTTGTAGCGCTTCGCCCATCACACGCGCATTGTTGATCAAGTTTTCGTCGCGTAGCACTTGGATCGTGGCGGTGGCCGCGGCACAGGCCACGGCGTTGCCGCCATAGGTGCCGCCGTGGCTGCCAGTCTGCCATTGGGCCATTAGCTCGGGCCGTGCCGCAATGCCACTGAGCGGAAAGCCGGAGGCGATGCCTTTGGCCATGACCATGATGTCGGGTTCGATATTGAAATGTTGATGTGCAAACCATTGGCCCGTGCGCCCAAAGCCCGATTGCACCTCATCGACAATGAGCAAGATGCCATGTTCGCGACAGATGGCTTGCACACCTTCCAAAAAGCCGGGTGTCGGTGCGACATAGCCACCTTCACCCAACACCGGCTCGATCAGAATGGCCGCGGTTTCGCGCGGTGCCGTTTGCATGACGAGCAGGTCGCGCAATTCGCGCAGACAAAAAGCCGTCGTCTCGGCTGCGGACCAACCATAGCGATAACGATAGGGAAAGGGGGCGACAAAGACACCGGCCATCAACGGCTGGTAGCCGACACGATAGATGGTATTGGACATGGTCAGCGACATGGCGCCAATCGTGCGGCCGTGAAAGCTGCCCTGGAAGACGATCAGATTGGGGCGGCCGGTCGCCTGGCGCGCTAGCTTGATTGAGGCTTCGATCGCCTCGGCGCCGCTGTTGCTAAAGAAGAAGCTGCTCAGATGCGCGGGCGCCACTTGCAGCAGTTCGCCCACCAAATCCAAGATCGGTTGGTGATAAACGATGTTGATCTGGCCGTGGATCAGTTTGCCAATCTGCGCCTGGGCGGCGGCCACTACTTTGGGGTGGCAATGGCCGGTGTTGGTGACGCCGATGCCACTGGTAAAGTCCAGCAAACGACGGCCATCGCTCGTGTAAATATAGGCGCCCTCCGCGCGCTCGGCCAGCACGTCACTATAATGGCTCCAAACGGGCGATAGATGCTGGCGCAGATCGGATGGGGCCATAGGGTTGCTCGGCATAAGTCACTTTTCCTCACGCAACTATAAAATCTGGGTAACGATTGATCCCCTATGTAGCTAGGTAGACAGGTAAACAAGTAGACAGTAAATTATTGGGTGTCTAAAAATCTTAACCAACCGTGCCAGCTTTCAAATCCAGAAAAAATCTGCCTTTGTCCGCCCAATCAGCGTCATCCGCGTACCGATCTGGTCGGTTTGAGGCGTAGCTGCGCTGGACAGGTATAAATAGGGTTAGCAACAAAAATCCACTGGTAACATATAGGGAGAAATTCTGTTAACGCTTTTCCCTGCGCCTTCGCATCTTCGCACCTTTGCGTTAAGTTTTGTTAAAACGAGGATAAGTTTGGCTTATGTCTGCAAAGGCAAAATGGCTGGGGTCAGATCCGCCTCGCTGAGCATCGCTTGCAACTCAGCGGGGGTCAAGGGGCGATTTTTACCGGCAATCGCAGTCAAGGCAGCCTCCATCACATTCGTGCCAAAGGTGCGCCCCTCCAACCGTGGCGTGGGAGTGCAGAGATAGCGCACGCCGCGGGCGCGCAGCAGTTCGACATCGTCGGCTGTGGTCGTGTTGGTGACGATGATTTTGCCGTCCAGACGGTCGGGCAGATGCTTACGAATGTAGAGAAAGTCATCGGCGATCACACTGGCCCACTGATACCACGCCCCAAACTTGGGCGTGATCTGTTCCTGCGCCTCACCGGTTGGATAGAGCCAGGCAAAAGGTAAGCGCCCCATAATCGGCAACAGGATGCTGGCCAGACGGTGAAGGGCCGGCAAGCTGTGAATGGCAATGGGAATACCAAGCCCAAAGCCTAGATCGCCATAGATAGCGGCATAGCCTGCCTTGTGAAAGCTAAGCGCCAGATCATAGCGCCCGACCGAAGTGCCGATCAGAACCCGTTTGGGTTCGATAGGTTGCGGCAAAGCAGGCTCCAAACGCTGGACTAATTGGCGCTCGACGACGCGGCGCACTACACCACCATCGACTGCGGGTGTCTTTAGCCCTTGCACAAGCTTGTGGACAGAATAGAGCGGATAATAATGCTCATTGACAGTAATACCTAAATCCGCCCCACCGACACCAAAGGCATCCACCTTGCCGTCCATCTCTAAAAACAATTGGCGCGCCTGTTGCTGATCACCATCTGTGCCAATCCGCTCTAGCAAGATCGGCTGGCCCAGAATGGTGGTCTGACTACGATGATTGCGCCGACTACTGCCCAGGCTGATCGAGACGACATGTTTCATAAGCGTTAAATGATGCCAACGTGTTTACCCGCGCGGATGAAAATATCTAAAGCAAATTCGATATCGGCCTGGGTGTGGGCCGCCGTTACATTGGCGCGCAAGCGCGCAGTTCCCTCCTGTACAGCAGGAGGTAACACTGGCAGCACAAAGACGCCCTGATCCTGGCAAAATTTTGTCATCGCCAGTGCGCGTTTTTCCGTACCGACCATAATCGGCACAATGGGCGTACAAGTGAGGCCCGTGTCGAAACCAGCCGCTTGCAGACCGTTGATGAAGAATTCTACATTGCGCGTCAGAATCCGGTTGCGCTCGACGCCTTCATCTTCGATGACTGAAAAGGCTTCCAAAATGGCTGCTGCCACCGCCGGTGGTAGCGCCGCGCTAAAGACAAAGCCGCGTGCGGCATGGCGCAAGAAATTGATCAGCTTGCGGTCGCCGGCAATATAGCCGCCAATACCTGGGATCGTCTTGCTAAGGGTGCCCATTTTGATATCGATCACACCTGGCAAATTGAAGTGCTCTTCGATACCGTGCCCAGTTGCGCCCAATACGCCTAAGCTGTGCGCCTCATCAATCATCAAGCGTGCATTGTATTTGCGCGCTAATTCGAGCGCCACCGGCAGATTAAAGATATCGCCATCCATACTAAACACTGCATCGGCGACGATCAACTTGCCTGCCTCGGCCGGCGCCTGTTGGAGCAACCGCTCCAGATCGGCCATGTCGTTGTGGCGAAAACGCTTGAATTCACCCTGCGCCAACAGACAACCATCGACAATACTGGCGTGGTTCCAACGGTCAGAGATGATCCAGTCCCCACGCCCAGCTAATGTGCTGATCGTTGCCAGGTTGGTTACATAACCGCTGCTGTAGGCAATCGCATCGGCACGACCGGTAAAGTCAGCGATTTTTTGTTCCATTTGGGCATGCAAGTCCAGCGTGCCCCCCAAAATACGTACACCATGCGTACCGGCGCCATATTTTTCTGTCGCCGCTTGGGCTGCGGCCACGATACGTGGGTGCTGTAGCAAACCCAAATAGCTATAGGTGGCAAACATGAGCTTACGTTGCCCATGGGTATGGACCCACGCACCTTCAATCTGATCGACTGGCTGCAAGTAGTAGTAGAGGTCTTCTTCCTTGGCGGCCTCGATCCGATCCCACCAAGCATTTATTTTCCAGTCAAAAGCATCTTCACCCCTGGGCAACTGATCGGCCGAAGCGTTGGTCAGGTTCAAGCGATCGCTGAGTCGCCCATTTTGAGCCCCATGTTGATCAAGCTGAACTTCACTGAGTGTGTTGAGCATTTACACCTTTCCTCAACCATAAAGCAACGATTTCATCACTAAATTCTTTATCACTAAATTCTTCGTTGCCAAATCAATGACCAAAATTAATGATCATCATCCATGAATAATAAGGCAGCACTTGGTTGTGACCAGGCCACCGATTGGTTTTTCGAAAATTTGCCGACAACAGACGATTTAGATCAGATTAGCGCATAGATTTAGATCATATAGTTGATAGCAGATGTCAAATTGTAACGTATGGGTTCTGCATCTGCAAGGTGTTCCCTATGCAATTGTTTAAGTGATGCAAAGGAGCAACCCTAAAGCTGGATCACGAATACCCAACGACAGAGATAAGTGGGTCATTCGTCATCCACAGTCGATAATTTGGCGCATCAGCCGAAAGTGGACCAACACAAGATTTTGCCAACGAGCAAAAGATCGGTTTGCCCACTTTGCACAGCTGAGCCGGTAATTTTCCTAGGCTTTTGCGCCCAAGTATAATAGAAGCATGAATACGAATTATTTGCCGGATCTCAACCAACCTTTTGTCGCCCAGGGCGCCTTTGCGCCCCACCGTTTTGTCCGTTCTGGCCGCACACAAACCATGCTGGCCCGTTACCGGCCGCGCCAGTTGCTGGGGACAGGGCTGGAACACCCCGTGCTCTTAGACGCTGGCTACGATGCAACAGGGGTGGCACCCGCTAGCCCCGTCCGCCTGCTTGGTTATTACACACCGGCGCAAACGCCAGGCCCCAGTCGCGGCCTGGTGCTTACATTGCATGGCTGGGAAGGATGTAGCCACTCGACCTATAACCTGATCATCACTGACACCATGCTTCGGGCCGGCTACGATGTTTTCCGGCTCAATCTGCGCGATCATGGGCCAGGTTTGCACATCAATCCCTACGCGCTCAACCCTGGTCTCTTCTTTGGCACGCTGGTGGACGAAGCCGCTACGGCGGTGGGACGGGTGGCCGACATGGCTGGCGCGCGCCCGTTTTACATTGTCGGCGCATCGATGGGGGGTAGTTTTGCGCTGCGTCTGGCGCTTCGCCATGGCCAGCAACCGTTTCATAATTTGCGCCGCGTCATTGCCTTTAATCCAGCGATCAATGCCGCCAGTGCGACCGCGGCCATCGATAAACAGCGTGTCTTTCGTCACTATTTTCGGCGACGCTGGCTGGGTTCGCTGCTCAACAAAGAGCGGCTCTTCCCCGACCTCTATCAATTTGCGCCGCTGGTCAAGATGCCACTAATCTGGCAAATGACCGAGTGGCTGATCCAACGCTATGCCAACCAGCACGGTGGTTTCAAAACTGCCGCCGATTACTTTCATGCCTATAGCGTCGATCAGAGGGCATTT
>Ga0163154_10008392_pt1 | contig 12071 bp, 11 predicted proteins | sample OliLakLV19MP9P1_FD_148649 | JGI IMG/M metagenome (GOLD analysis project Ga0163154, IMG submission 148649) | Freshwater microbial mat bacterial communities from Lake Vanda, McMurdo Dry Valleys, Antarctica - Oligotrophic Lake LV.19.MP9.P1 | ecosystem: Environmental > Aquatic > Freshwater > Lake >... | reverse complement strand
TTGTCAAGTCTTTGGCGTTGAGAACTGAAAAAACTACAACTTTGTCGAATTTCTGTTGTTTATAGACTTGTAATCTAATATTAGTTGTAAATAATGACCATCATATTGTTTTTAGTTAAATGTTTTGTAAATGTGAAATTCAAAAAAGTTGCTGGGAAGTGTCAGAATAACGTGGTATTTTAGGACTTACGCAATGTACCACACGCGGCTCGCGTGTGCACCAAACGGGAGAGAATTATAGCAAACGAAAAGCACCCTTTGGAAGTTCGGGGGCTATACAAGCGAAAGTCCAGCCTCCCTTCAATTTGGATTTCCTCTCTTTTAGGTTAAGTATTTGGCAACTTGCCTGCCCAAAATGAGAACTTAACAGTCCTGCCCTTGCCCTCTCCAAATTTGAAATGCACTCGATAAACACTTTTCAACAAATTTTCATGGATTTTCTAAAATAAACATTACTTTTGCAAAGTTATTCGTTACTCCGACAATTTTAGTGGCGCAAGGTATAAAACACATAGCAAGATTCTTTGCAAATAGTATTGGAGATGCCTTTTGAGAACCAAAGAGATGTATTAGCTATCCAACAAGCAACATTGCTTCCTGAACCTAATATGCCTGCGCCTGTTTTGTTTGATATCGCATATACAACTGTAAATGCCATCGACCTTGCCTTTGATGAATTTTCTTCTTGGCTAGATATAGCGCATGAGCGTATTGAAGACGTTTTTGAAAAAGGATTAACGGAACAAATAAAAACAACCTTTTAAAGTATGGAATTAGAATTTGCAACAACAATCCAAAAAGCAGAAAATCTAAACGAAGTATTTATCAGTGCTTCAAGTATTATTCAATCATTGAAAGGCTTAAAAACAGATTTTAAAACCGTAGATATAGATTTAAACACTAAAAAGTGTTTCTATGCTTATAGGAATGTGCCGCTGCTTTTTCATGAAGATTTACAAATACAATTTTTTATAGAAAAATATAATTTACGCGAAGCAATTGATGAAACATTTATTTTGATAAACAATTTTTTTTCCTCATACGAAATAAAGCTCGAACTTTATAAAGACCACGAATGGGACAAAGAAACTCTGTTTATATACGTTTTAACAGACTTGCCTATACGCGAATCGGCTAAAATTACGACTTCTATGTTTAAGCATTTGAAGGCGCTGAAAAACCGTACATTTTGCAAGTATGTGTCTGTAGTCGATAAAAAAAAATAGACAAATGCCATATTTTGACTGGAATGAGTACTATACTTTAGCCCAAGAACTTGTTGAAAAAGATGGGGAAAAATACTCAAGAGCGAGTATCAGCAAAGCCTATTACGGACTATTTAATACCTTGTGTGGAAAAGTTACTTTTCATGATAGAAAAGACAAACATCAAAAGCTTATAGAGATTCTAAAAAATGCTCACAATCATGAGGAAATTAAAGACGATTGTTATTATGATTTAGAACGGGAAGAATGGGTTAGGATAGGTATTCAATTAGAAGATTTAAGAAAAGAAAGGAATCATGCAGATTATGATTCCTATTCCATTTCACGAAAACGAGCTTTAGATGTGTTAGAAATTGTTGAATCTATATTTGAGATGCTCAAAAAAACTTAACCTGTTTTTGTTTAACAACAACGAGATACTTTCATTCGAAAACACCAACTTACACATAACCTCAAAACTGTTAGCTTCTCGTTTTGGGCAGGCAAGTTGCCAATCCTTTTAAAAAGGACGAAAACCATATAAATATAACCTAATCCAAACTCCAAACTCAACTCTCCAAACCCAATGACCAAAAAAGGCCTAGATTATTCGTTTGTAAATTATGGTATCCACAACGAGGATTTTGCTGTGATTGAAAAACTTTGTGCTGAATACGGCGTAGAGTTTGACTGGCTAAAAGAAGATGTTTGGTACTTTGACAAATTTTGTGGAGGCAATCTCATCTGATTTATAAAAGCCCTCTCTTTCGGTCTGAAAGCCATTCGCTATAGTCAAATACAAGCATCTCCACTAAATTTGTCAGAGTACCAACTATAGCGACCAATTGAAAACAAGCCGCTCCGCGACCTCATAGCAGTCGGAAGGAGCAAAGGCTTGAGTATTATCTTAGCCACCCAAAACATGGACAGCTATGACAGCCCGCATTTTGACTTCTATGCCAATGCGCAATATCCACTTATCATGAAGCAACAAACTATCAATGATAAGATTGTCAAAGACTTATTTGGCGTTTCAGGCAACGAATTTCAAGAAATCAAACAAGCCATAGCAAGCCTAGGCAAAGGGGAGTTTATCATTAAAGATGCCAACGCGCTTGCCCTTGGGATGGGCAAAAAATACAAAAAAATTAAAGTAAAACATTTGATATAGGCAGCGAAGGAATATTTGAAAAAATAAAATAAAAATAAACAACGCGATAAGACGCATCAAATACATTTCTTTGTGCTATATTTGTATCAAATACTTAATAGCACCAATCATGCAATATACTACCGAAAAACAAACACAATACACCCTTATAAAAATAGAGGAGGAGAAACTCAACGCGAACATATCACCAGAGCTAAAATCAGTTTTCGTTTCGTTGAATACTGAAGGCGTGGATAGCTTTATCCTTGACCTTTCAGCAGTACGCTATACGGACTCGTCAGGCTTGAGTGCCATTCTTATTGCCAATCGCTTGTGCAATCAAAAACACGGCGCACTTGTACTGATAGGTGTGAACGAACACGTGATGAAACTTATCGCTATTTCACAATTAGATAAAATTCTGAACGTCTTGCCTACCATGGCAGAAGCGATAGATTTTGTAATGATGACTGCCCTTGAGCGTGAACTCCAAGAGGGCGAAGAGGAGGAATAAAAATAAATGCGGAGCTTTTGGGAAAAAAACAGCCTATTGACTTATGACATCGCCATCATAGGGGCAGGCATCGTGGGGCTCTCAGTAGCAAGCGCCATTCTTGAACGGCAACCCAAAACGCGGGTTATCGTGCTTGAACGTGGCCTCTTGCCTACAGGCGCGAGTACACGCAATGCAGGTTTTGCTTGTTTTGGTAGCCTGACCGAACTCCTCGCTGATGAAGCTAAAATGGGGCAGGCAAGGTGTCTCGCCTTGGTCGAAAAGCGTTGGCGCGGACTGCTTGGTTTGACAAAAAGACTCGGCAAAAAAGCAATTGACTTTCAACAAAATGGCGGCTATGAATTATTATTGACACAAACGCCGCAAACATTGCAAGACAAAATGCTGTATTTCAATGACTTGCTACGCCCTATTTTTAAAAAAGCAGTCTATGCCGATAGCTCACACCGCTTACAAGCATTTGGTTTTCAGGGTAGCAAGGGCATGTTATTCAACCGCTTCGAAGGGCAAATAGATACAGGCAAGATGATGAACGCGCTCTGGCTACATGCACAAAAACTCGGTGCAAGAATACTCACAGGCGCGGAAGTACAGCATTTTCAAGACTTTGAACAAAGCATAGAGCTACATTTACAAAAGGATTTTAGGATAAAGGCTTCCAAATTAGTAGTCTGTACAAATGCTTTTGCAAGCCAGTTTTTTCCCAATCTTGAAATCACTGCAGGGCGTGGACAAGTCTTGATGACAAAGCCCTTGCCTACCCCTTTGCCCTTCAAAGGCACATTTCACCTCGACGAAGGCTATTATTATTTTCGCGATTATTACAACCGCGTCTTGTTGGGTGGTGGGCGAAATATAGACCTCGTGGGCGAAACTACTACCGAATTTGCGCTTACTGATATCATTCAACAAGACCTGCACAAAAAACTGAAGGAGATTATTTTACCCAATCAACCTTTTGAAATAGACACAGCATGGGCAGGCATAATGGCTTTCTCAGCTGATAAACAGCCTATTGTGCAACAAATACAGCCCGATATTTGGCTGGTAGCAAGGCTCAATGGTATGGGCGTAGCATTGGCGAGCCAACTGGCAGAGGAAGTAGCAAACGATTTGTACTAAGTTTCTATAGACTTGAGAATGGGTGCATTTCAAAATCTTTTCTTAATACCTCACCCTCTCCGATTTGGAGAGAGAAAAGGACTTTCGCAAGAAGTCTAAAATGTTTGGTACTCTGACAAATTTTGTGTTGAACCACATAGAAACATAGAGAACATAGCCCAAAACACTATGTTCCATATCTTTCTAGGTGATTTATACCTTACTCCGCTAAAATTGTCGGAGTACCAGATGTTTTAGTAATAAAGTGAGCTTTGTTTGCACTAATCATAAAAAACAATCTCCCTTAGCATCATGTTAAAATTCCTAAAATTTATAGGCTCATTGTTCAAAATAGCTTTCGGCTTCTTGTTGGGCATCTTTTTACTCATCTTTTTTGTTGTGTTTATTGGTTTTATGTTTACACCAAGCGACACTGAACGCATAGAAATAAAAAGCGTGTTGCGACTCACGATGAAAGAGGCGTTGCGCGAGCAAAGTTTAGAAAACCCGCTTGCCAATGCGCCTGTGCCGTTTTTAGGTAGCGAGTCGGGTGTTGGTGTATATGATATGAAGCAAAATATCCTCAAGGCTAAAGATGATAAAAACATAGAGGGTATTTACTTGCAATTATCGAGCATCAAAGGCGGCTTTGCCTCTATCGAAGAAATTAGAAACGCTTTGATAGACTTCAAAAAATCAGGCAAGTTTGTATATGCGTACGGCGAGCTTTATACTGAAGGCGCGTATTATTTGGCTTCCATAGCCGATAAAATATTCTTAAACCCACGCGGCATGATGGAGTTCAATGGACTTACTGCCGAATATACTTTCTACAAAGGGACGCTTGAGAAATTGGATATGAAAGCTGAAATTTTTCGCGTAGGTACATACAAAAGTGCCGTAGAGCCTTTTATGCTCGACAAAATGAGTGACGCCAATCGCGAGCAAACGCTCTCTTTCCTAAACGCTATTTATGATTTTATGTTGGCAAATATTGCCAAAAGCAGAGGCATTTCAGCAGAAGAAGCAAAGCGTATTTCAAGCGAGTTTCTGGTGCGTACTCCCAAAGATGCCAAAAACTTGAAAATCGTTACTGACCTTGCCTACTACGACGAAGTGGAAAAAGCTATCAAGAAAAAAATAGGCATCAAAGACACTGAAAAAATAAAATTCGTAAGCTACAGCAAATATGACAAAGTAGCCAATCCAAAAAAAGAAAAATATTCGGAAAACAAAATCGCCGTCATCGTAGGCGAGGGCGAAATCAATTCAGGCAAAAGCACTGATGAAAGCATCGGCTCGGAAACGATCGCCGAAGAAATACGCAAAGCCCGCAAAGACAAAAATGTAAAAGCAATCGTATTGCGCATCAACTCACCAGGCGGAAGTGCATTAGCTTCTGACGTTATGTGGCGCGAAGTATTGGAGGCAAAAAAAGAAAAGCCGATCATTGCTTCTATGGGTGATGTGGCGGCATCAGGTGGATACTATATGGCTATGGGTTGCAACAAAATAGTAGCTCAACCTACCACTATCACAGGCTCTATCGGTATATTTGGCATATTATTCAATGCAACCGACTTTTATAAAAACAAATTGGGTATGACTTCTGACCACGTATCCACAGGCAAAATGGCAGACATTCGCTCCGCCCTGCTCATGCGTGAACTCACAAAAGAAGAAAAAGAAATGATACAAGGCTATGTCAATGAAGGTTATGAAGACTTCACAAGCAAAGCCGCACAAGGACGCAAAATGAGCCATGACGACTTGAAAAAAATAGCCTCCGGGCGCGTATGGTCGGGCGCACAAGCAAAAGAAAACGGCTTGGTTGATGTATTGGGAAGCATAGATGATGCCATCGCCCTTGCTGCCAAAGAAGCAAAACTTAAAGAAGGAGAGTACCGCATTCGTTTTTACCCTGTTCAAAAAACTTTCTACGAAAAAATAGCTGAAACTTTTAATGTAAAGGCTGACCTCAAACAAGAACTAAAAAAGGAAGTGGGCGAAATGTACCCCGCTTTGCAATGGCTGGATTGGGCAAAACGCCAAGACGCTATTCAAACGCGCCTGCCTTACGGCGTAAAATTCTGGTAATAATAAAGAAGGGTAGATTTAAATCTACCCTTTTTTTAGTTGCAACTTGATAGACCAATAAATTTTCAGTAGCTTTGTATTTGATAAGAAACGAAAGTTAAATAAATGGTACTCTGACAAATTTTGTGTTGAACCGCATAGAAACATAGAGAACATAGCCCGAAACACTACGTTCCATATCTTGCTATGTGATTTATACCTTACTCCACTAAAATTGTCGGAGCACCAAATATTTCTACTATAAAACCTCTAAAAGTACATTGAAATAGGGTGCAATCTAGTTTTGTCCCCACCTTGTAAAAGGCAATTAGAGGCGGTTTATGCGTAAATAAGGCGTTGTGGCAGTTTATTGAGATTGGCAACATGTGTAAAAATCCTTGCCTGCATTGAAAATTTGCAAGTTTATAAGAAAACCGACTTGTTTACCCGCTTAAATGCCTCCACAACGCCCCTAAAAGGGGACAAAACTAGATTGCGCCCATTGAAACACTCGTTTTTCAGCTCAATTTTTAATAAATGCTTCTTTTGAAAAACACGCTGGGAAATGTCGGAAATATAGCAACTTTTCTGCCCTTGCTGGTGTTTAGCAAAACGCAGGCAAGGTTTTTATTTCACACCATTTTGTATGCACTTTTCTAAAGTCCAACAACGCTAACAAACCTTGCCTACGCAGGCAAGGGCTTATTTTGTGGTGATTGAGCGCACCTTTACGAAAGATAAGAGTATGATAGCCGTCAAGAAATACACACCTAAAGCAAGGATACTGTTGCGCATGCTGCCTGTAAGCATTTCTATCAATCCATACAAGAAGGGACCAAAAGCAGTCGCTAACTTTTCTACTACATCATAAAAGCTAAAATAAGAGGTAGTATCAGTTGTATTTTGTGGAATAAGTTTGGCGTACGTAGAGCGCGACAAGTGATACCCGCCCATTGCTATGCCAAAAGTGCCTGCCATGATATAAAACTGCATTTCTGTTTTGACAAAGTACCCGTAAATACCCAATACCAACCAAAAAGACAAAATGCAAAGCAACGCGAATTTATTGCCTTTCTTTTTGGATACATAAGCGAACAAATACGCGCCTCCAATGCCTACCAACTGCAAGCCCAAGATAGTCGCTATGAGCTTGTCTTGTGGCAGGTGCAGTTCATCACTTCCGAATATAGTAGCCATCAAAAAGATGCTTTGCGCACCCACACAATAGAAAAAGAATGCACACAAAAAGAGGAGTGTGTTTGGCATTTTCTTCAATGATTGCCACACTTTTTGTAATTCTATAAAGCCTTTGCGGAGAAGCTGTGTTTGCGCTCCTTCTTTTGGAATAGGCTTCGGGAGTATAAAAAACGCGATTTGGGCAAAACCCACCCACCAAATAGCAACCAACAAAAACGAAATGCGCGTGGCTTCACCCTTATCTGAAATGCCAAACAGAGTGTGATTTTCGATAAGGACAATAGAAACCGCAAGTTGTATGACGCTTCCCAAAAAGCCCATCGAGTAGCCTTTCGCGCTCACGCTGTCGTATTTGTCTTCTGTGGCGATGTCGGGCAGGTAAGAATTGTAAAAAACAATGGCACCCGAAAACCCTAAACTTGCTATCAAAGAAAAGATGATGCCCCACTCTATATTGGCACCTTTAAAAAAATACAAACACGCACACGCACTCGCGCCTATATAGGTGAATATTTGCATCATCAGTTTTTTCTTGCCTCCAAAATCCGCTATACCTGCCAAAAGAGGCGACAACAAAGCGGCTATCAAAAAAGATAAAGAGACGGCATACGCATACAAAACGCTGTTTTTGATACTCATACCAAAGAAAAGCACGATTTTGCCATGAAACGCGGCGTCTGTAACACCTGCATAATACACTGGGAAAATAGCCGCAGTGATAGCCAAATTGTAAACAGAGTTTGCCCAATCGTAGGAAGCCCAAGCGTTTAATATTCTGGTGTTATTTTTCATAAAAACCAAAGGGTTATTTTACTATGTTGGTTAAAAGTCTTTCTAAAGCATACTCATCAGCTACCAACACTTCACGTGCTTTGCTTCCTTCAAAAGGACCTACAATGCCCGCTTTCTCCAGCTGGTCAATCAAACGCCCTGCGCGATTGTAGCCCAATTTCAACCTTCGTTGTAGCAAAGAGGTACTGCCTTGTTGGTGCATAACGATAATGCGTGCCGCGTCCTCGAATAGCACATCTCTATCGCCTTCATCACCCATGTCGCCTGTAAATTCAGCATCTGTGGGGAGTTCGGGCAGCTCATACGCACTTGCATACCCTTGTTGCGCACCTATAAAGTCGCAGACGCGCTCTATCTCATGTGTATCTACAAAAGGACATTGTAGACGAATCATATCAGAACCCATCGAGAACAAGAAGTCGCCTTGCCCGACTAACTGCTCCGCTCCGCCCGCGTCAAGGATAGTGCGTGAGTCAATTTTTGAAGTAACTTTGAAAGATAAGCGGGCAGGAAAGTTCGCCTTTATAATACCTGTAATAACATTGACTGAAGGGCGTTGTGTAGCGACTATCAAGTGAATCCCGATGGCACGCGCCAACTGTGCGAGGCGTGCTATGGGTTGTTCTACCTCCTTGCCTGCCACCATCATCAAATCGGCTAACTCATCTATCACGAGTACAATATACGGCAAATAGCGGTGTCCTTTTTTGGTATTCAAGCGTCTGTGTCGGAACTTGGTGTTGTATTCTTGTAAGTTTCTACAAGAGGCATCTTTCAACAAAGAGTAACGGCTGTCCATTTCCAAACAGAGCGAGCTAAGTGTACGCACTACTTTTGACGTATCAGTGATGATAGCTTCATCGTCGCCTGGTAGTTTTGCCAAGAAGTGTTTTTCTATACGGTTGAAAAGGGTAAGCTCTACTTTTTTCGGGTCAATAAGTACGAATTTAAGCTCTGCAGGGTGTTTTTTGTAGATAAGGGAGGCAAGAAAAATATTCAGGCCAACCGATTTGCCTTGTCCTGTCGCACCTGCCATGAGTAGGTGTGGCATCTTTGCAAGGTCGGCTACTACGATTTCATTTGTGATGGATTTGCCTAAGATGACAGGCAAGGCTTTTTCGGTATTGCGAAATACTTCTGATTCAAGGATAGAGCGCAACGACACCATTTCACGTTTTTTGTTTGGCACTTCTATGCCTATAGTGCCTTTGCCTGGTATTGGGGCGATAATCCTTATCCCCAATGCGGCAAGGCTCAAGGCTATATCATCTTCTAGGTTTTTGATTTTTGAAATGCGGACTCCAGCCTCTGGTATGATTTCATAAAGCGTTACAGTGGGTCCGATAGTAGCTTTTATTTGTGAAATACCGATACCATAATTGCTCAACGTTTCTACGATACGGTCTTTATTGGCTTCGAGTTCTTCATTGGTAACTTGCCTACGTCCGACAGGAATGTCATCAAGTAGTTCGGGCATGGGCTTCACATAGCGGTTCAGGTCGAGTGTAGGGTCGTACAAGCCCGACTCGTCTGTGGAAGCAGGTTTGATTTGTTCAGGCTCTTCCTCTTCTTCTGTTTTGAATTCGTGGAGCATGTCTTCCACAGTTTCGAGTTTAGGAGATGTTTTTGGTTTGATAGTTTCGTGTGGCAGGTCGGGTATGTCGCTAAAGCTTTCCTTGCCTATGATGGTTTTTGGGTCTATTTTGCTGTCTAAATTGGGTTTGACTTCAGGCGTTTCAAGAGTTTCGTTGTCTTCTATTTCAAAATCTATTTTCTTTTGTACGCCTTTTGGTGTGCGTGTTTTGCTTGCTTCTTCTTCCTCTGCTGTATCATCTTCAAAATTGTCTAAGTTATAAGCATCTATTTCGAGTTCTATCTTAGGGTTTGGGCGCGAATACGCTTTGTCTTTTGGTGGAATAGTCTTGCCAAGTTTATCTTTGGCATCTGTTTTAGGGATAGCTTTCGAGTGGGCATCATCGGGTATGTGTGTATCTATTTCGAGTGTGATGCCTTCGAATACCTCTTTGGGAGTAGTGATAGTGGTTTTAGTGTTTTTACTTGTGGGCGTTGTTGTGGGCGTAGCTGTGGCTGTTTTTTCTTTTGTGGTAGGTTTCCATTCGCCTATACGCGAGGCTAAATTGCGGAAAGGATTGCTAAAATTTTTGAGCATGTCTTCTTTGGAAGGCATGTCGGCAGGCATTTGCACAAAGTAATACAAGAAAACCACAAACGCAAACAATACAATAACTACCGCCCCTATACCAAACAAACCGCGCAAAAGCTCTGCCATCATGTAGCCCAGCCCGCCTCCCCAAAAGCCAATTCCTGACCTTGCTTGAAAAATAGCACTCAGCAAAATGGTTGTCCAAAAGATAATTACGCTTCCCCATTTGAGTGCCATCATAAGTGGGAATAGTTCGGTTTTGAATATCAATCGCCAACCCAAAATAAAAATAATAGGCACTAATACGAATGCGGCTATTCCAAACCATTTGAATATAAAAATGTGTGCTAAAGTAGCTCCTGCGAGTCCGAGCCAATTTTGTACTTCTTGTGCATTTTGGCGAAAATCATCTTGCATGCCCCCTTCTATGAGGCTTTGGTCATCAACACCAGTAAAAAAATAAGAGGTAAATGCCACCAATAATGCAAATGAACTCAATACCAAAAAGCCCCCTAACACCAGCTGAAAACGGACGTCGCCGAGGGCAAGGTCGCTCAAACGTTGCAGGAATGGTTTGCCGTTCTCGGGATCTTTAAAACTGTTTTCTTTGTAAGTGGTCTTTGCCATATTTATAGCTATGAATAAGTTAGGGCAAAGATATTAAAAAATGCAGTAAAAACCTTAAAACCACAAAAAATTAGTATTTTTGCATCTAACAAAGTGTGTTTTCAAATGACAAAAATTAAAATAGGCACAATACAAATGACTTGCGCCGCTGATAAACAAGCAAATATTTCCAAAACTATAGCCCAAATCCGCAAAATTGCGCAAGAAGGCGCGCAAATAGTGTGCCTGCAAGAGCTTTTCACCTCTTTGTATTTTTGTTTTGAGGAAAATCATGCGCATTTTGCACTTGCAGAAAGTATTCCTGAAGGTGAAACAACGCCTGCACTCCAAAAGGTCGCCGCAGAATTAGGCATTGTTATTATTGCCTCTCTGTTTGAAAAAAGAGCGGCAGGCTTGTACCACAATACGACCGCCGTGATAGATGCAGATGGAAGTTATTTGGGCAAATACCGCAAAAATCATATTCCTGATGACCCTGCTTTTTATGAAAAGTTTTACTTTACTCCAGGTGATACGGGCTACAAGGTTTTCAAAACTAAGTTTGCAACTATAGGTGTACTTATTTGTTGGGACCAATGGTATCCTGAAGCAGCCAGAATAACGAGCCTCATGGGAGCAGAGATTTTGTTTTACCCAACTGCCATAGGCTGGGAGGTAGGCGAGCAACAAGCTACCAACGAAGAGCAATACAACGCATGGCAAACAATACAACGTAGCCACGCGATAGCTAATGGCGTGCATGTAGTATCCGTAAATCGTGTGGGCAGAGAAAGCGACACGCAGTTTTGGGGCGGCTCGTTCATAGCCAATCCTATGGGCAGTTTATTGTACCTTGCCTCCCACGACCAAGAAGAAAACCATGTACAAGAGATAGACCTCGCGCTCACAGAGCATTATAGAACGATATGGCCTTTCCTACGCGATAGGCGCGTAGATAATTACGCGCCTATCACAGCAAGGTATTTGGGCAATGAATAGCCCTTTTTATAGCCGGCATTTCCCAGCGTGTTTTTCAAAAGAAGCATTTATTAAAAATTGAGCTGAAAAACGAGTGTTTCAATCGGCGCAATCTAGTTTCGTCCCCTTTTAGGAGCGTTGTAGAGGCATTTAAGCGGGTAAACAAGTCGGGTTTCTTATAAACTTGCAAATTTTCAATGCAGGCAAGGATTTTTACACATGTTGCCAATCTCAATAAACTGCCACAACGCCTTATTTACGCATAAACCGCCTCTAAATGCCTTTTAC
>Ga0163154_10008387_pt1 | contig 12076 bp, 10 predicted proteins | sample OliLakLV19MP9P1_FD_148649 | JGI IMG/M metagenome (GOLD analysis project Ga0163154, IMG submission 148649) | Freshwater microbial mat bacterial communities from Lake Vanda, McMurdo Dry Valleys, Antarctica - Oligotrophic Lake LV.19.MP9.P1 | ecosystem: Environmental > Aquatic > Freshwater > Lake >... | reverse complement strand
GTGAATCCGTTGGCGTTGAGGTGGTCAACAATCGGCTGATGCAACCCGTTCGGGTAAATTTTCTGAACGGCTTCGCTTTTTTGTTCGTGGCGGCCTTCATTCCAGACCGTGACGCGGATGCTCATATTGAGGTTACTCCGTGGGTAATTTCCAGATGGCCGATTCGATGAGCGCATCAATCATAGGACGATGTGTTTCTGCCTCGTCAGGGGTGGTATACGCGACCACCTCGACGATTTCGCCGTACTGTTCGGTCACGGTGACGAGGATGGTGAATTCGTCGCGCTCCCCGACGGCCTGATAACCTTCAAAGCCGTTAATCGTCACGGGCTGTGGGTCTTGATGAGTAGAGTCGGTCATTTCAACCAGTGAAATGGCATAACTGGCGAGGTCGGATTCGACGCGCGCGCGCGGGGTGGCGCTGACTTGTATCACGACTTCACCAGCCGTCAGGCCGGGGCTGTATAGGCGCAGACCGGCATCCGGCACGCTATAGACCATTAAGCCGCGCATGTCGGCTTCTAGCAATTCCCACCCGGTAGGGTAGGTAAATGATAATCCCGGCTGATTACCGCTTTTATCAACGGTCTGGAGGGCGCTATCGGCGTCGGGGATGGGAGTCGATTGGGTGGCGACGCTTCCGCACCCGACGAGGGCGATTGCTAAAACTACGAATAGAAAAAGACGTTTCATCGATTGTAATCTACCTTCATGCTTTCGATATGGTGCATGACGTGACCGGCTAGGACGTACAGCAAAGCGCGGACGCTGACCGGATTCTCGCTGGCAACGCCGCGCCGGTCAACCTCGGCTTCGGTCAATACCCGGAAGCACAGCAGATTGGCGGTACGCAATGCAGAAAATTCATCTAACAACCCTTGCAAGCTGCGAGCGTTGAAATCCGTCCCGGCGACATATTGATCTTGGTCAAAACCCGCTAACGGCGTGGTGTCGCCGCGCCCGATTCGCAGGGCGCGGTAAGCAAATACGCGCTCGGTGTCGTTGATATGGCCGAGGATTTGCTTGACGCTCCATTCGCCGGTTTTATGCGGCGTGGCGGCCTCTTCATCGGTCATACTCCCGACCAGCATATTGAGCGTGCCGGGTTGTTCAGCATACAGCGCGAATAAATCTGCGCCTTCTGGCACGCGCCCGACGTACCCCGCATAAAAAACGGCATATTCATCCGATTGCGGGCGTATAATCGTAATCATAGGGTTTTCCTTTGGAGTATAGGTATGCCGGTAATTATACGGGCGGGGACATAACCCCGCCCGTCTGACGGGATTTTATTCACTTGCTTCGCGGGTCAAGTAATGGGCGACGATAATCGGGACGAATGTCACCGCAATCACAAATAGTGCGGCCACATTGGTCACTGGACGGTCACGCGGGCGCACCAATTGGCTGAAAATCCAAATCGGGAGCGTTTCTTGCTGACCCGCCGTGAAGGTCGTCACGATTACCTCGTCAAATGACAGCGCAAAGGCCAACATCCCGCCCGCCAACAGTGAGGTTGCGATGTTGGGCAGCACGATATGGCGGAAGGTCTGCCACGTACTCGCGCCCAAGTCCATCGACGCCTCGATTTGGCTGTGCTGGGTACGCCGCAGTCGCGCCACAACATTATTATAAACCGTCACGATGCAGAAGGTAGCGTGACCAATGATGATTGTCCAAGTCGTGAACGGGACACCAATTAGGCTGAACGCTGACCGAAGCGCGATGCCGGTCACGATGCCGGGGAGGGCGATGGGGAGAATCACCAGCAATGTGATGCTGTCACGCCCGAAGAAATTGGTGCGATACAGCGCCAGCGCAATCAACGTCCCCAACACCATCGCAATCGCGGTGGCGATGGACGCCACTTGTAGCGACAGCCCCAGCGCCTCCCAAAAATCTTGGCGCTCGAATAATTTGCCGAACCATCGGGTGGTTAATCCGGGTGGGGGGAATCGAAACGACGCCTCCTCGGTGGTGAAGGCGTACAGGATGATAATCAAAATCGGGAAGTGCAGGAAAATTAGCGCCCCAAACGCGGCGATTTTCAGACTCCATGGGGCGCGTGGCGCGTGGTCGTTAGAGGGCATCGAACGCCCCCAATCTGCGCGCAATCAACAGATAGACCAGCATAATCACCACAGGCACGACGGTGAAGGCCGCCGCCAGCGGGATATTGCCCGCCGTCCCTTGATAGGTGAACACGGTAATCCCGATGAACGGCGACGAATTGCCGATTACTTGCGGGATGATGTAATCGCCCAGCGTCAAGGAAAATGTGAAGATGCTCCCAGCCACCACGCCGGGGAAGGCCAGCGGCAGGATCACCCGCCGGAAGGTATAACCCGGACGCCCGCCGAGGTCGCTAGACGCCTCAATCAGTGATTTCGGGACGCGCTCTAGCGCCGCGTTAATCGGGATGACCATATACGGCAGCCAGATATAGACGAACACCAAAAACATCCCAATGAACGAAAACGACAGCGATGTGCCGCCGATTCCGGGGATGGAGAGGATTCCGTCCAAGATGAATCGGATGCCCAACGTATCAAAAAACCACGAGATGATGCCCTCTTGCGAGAGGATGATTTTCCACGTATAGACGCGCACCAGATAGCTTGACCATAGCGGCAGCAGCACGGCCAGATACAAAATCGTCTTCATGCGGAAGCTGGCATACCTCGCCATATAATATGCCAGCGGGAAGGCAATCACCGCGCAGGCGAACGTCACTGCTAGCGCCATTAACGTCGTGCGAATCATGATGTCGGTATGGGCGGCGGTGAATAATTGCTCATACGTCCGCAGGCCAAATTCGCGGATGACGCGCCCGCTGAATTCATCCAGCCGGAAGAAACTCTGAATCAGCAGAGATGACAGCGAACCAAGATAGACCACCACCATCCACAGCATCGGGACGCCCAACAGCGCACCCAACGAGAGGTTAGGGTGACGGTAGAACCACGCCGAAATCCTCCGCATCAGGGACTGGCGGGGCGGGGGGATCGAAGGGGATAGTTCTTCCTCCATCGGTTATGCCCCCTCATCCAATAGGCGCATGGCGCTGGACGGCCAAACCGCCATCACACGCTGCCCGCGAGTCGCCTGCGCCGCCGAGGAATCGGTATCGGTGTTTTGCGCGATGACCTGTAAATCGCCGCCGCCGTCAATCTCAATCAGATAGCGGGTGGTCATCCCCAGATAGACCACATCGCGGATTGTCCCCCCGACGCGGATGCTATTGGCTTGGGGAGGCGTATCTGGCGGCATCAGGCGAATTTTCTCTGGCCTGATGGAAAATGCCGCCTGCGATTCGGTGATGCGCTGGGCGACATGACCGCTGAGGATGTTGGTCGTCCCGACGAATCCGGCCACGAACGCCGTGCGCGGGCGCTCGTAAATTTCGGTGGGCGTGCCGATTTGCTCAATCTTCCCCTGACTGAATACCGCCATCCGGTCAGACATGGTGAGCGCTTCTTCTTGGTCGTGGGTGACGAAGATGAACGTAATCCCGACCTCACGCTGAATCGCCTTCAACTCAATCTGCATTTGCTGGCGGAGTTTGAGGTCAAGCGCCCCCAACGGCTCATCCAACAACAGGACGCGGGGGTGGTTAATCAGGGCGCGGGCGAGGGCGATACGTTGGCGTTGGCCGCCGGATAATTGCGATGGCTTGCGTTTCTCGTACCCGGGTAGGCGCACCATCTCCAGCATCGCCCCGACGCGGCGGGTGATTTCCGGCTTGGGGAGCTTGCGAATCATCAGGCCATAGCCGACGTTCTGCTCGATGGTCATGTGCGGGAACAGCGCGTAATCCTGAAAGACCGTGTTCACATCACGGTCAAACGGCGGGACGCCGGTCACATCTTGCCCATACAGCAAGACGCGACCCGACGACGGTTGCTCAAACCCGGCCACCAAGCGCAGCGAGGTCGTTTTGCCCGACCCAGACGGCCCCAACATCGAGAAAAATTCGCCGTCGTAAATATCGAGGTTGATGTTATCGAGGGCTTTGACCGCGCCAAAGAGTTTGCTCACGCCTTGCAGTGAGACGGCGATGGGGCGGTCTGAGGTCTGGCTGATCATGCGTGTTTGACCATGACGTGCTTGGTGACTTTGTAGTCTGAGACGGCCTCGGCGGATAGGTCTTTGCCGAAACCGGATTGCTTGAACCCGCCGTGCGGCGTCTCGCTGGTGAGGGGGATGTGGTCATTGATCCAAATCGTCCCAAATTCTAGCGCGGCGGAGAGGCGCATCGCCCGCCCGATGTCTTTTGTCCACACGCTGGCGGCGAGTCCATAAGCCACATCGTTGCCATAATCCAACGCTTGTTCATCGGTATCAAACGTGCTGATGGTCAGGACGGGGCCGAACACCTCGCTTTGGATGATTTCGGCCTTTTGGTCGGCATCGACAATCACCGTCGGCTCGTAGAAATAGCCGCTGTCCATCCCCGCCGGAATCTGCCCGCCGGTCATGATTTTTGCACCGGCGGCGCGGGCGCGGTCAACGAATCCCATCACGCGCTCGCGTTGGATTCCGCTGATGAGCGGCCCCATCTGCACGCCGTCCTCATATTGCGACCCGATTTTGATGGCACGCATGGCCTCTACCACGCCTTCAATCGCGTGATTGAGCTTGGACTTGTGGACGTACATGCGGGTCGCGGCGGTGCAATCTTGGCCGGTGTTGAAGGTGGACATAATCGACGCGGACGCAATCGCGGCGTCGAGGTCGGCGTCGTCAAACACGATGAACGGGGCTTTGCCGCCCAATTCAAGGTGGACGCGCTTGAGCGTATCGGCGGCGGTCTTCATGATTTTCTTGCCCGTGCCGGTTGAACCGGTCAGGCTGACCATCCGCACCAGCGGGTGTTCGACCAATGCTTGCCCGACCTCATTACCGCCGGTCACGACGTTTAACACGCCGTCTGGGATTCCTGCCTCGCGACTGAGTTCTGCCAACATCAGCGTTGTGACGGGCGTGCCGGGGGCTGGCTTGAGGATGATGGTGCATCCGGCGGCGAGGGCTGGCCCCAGCTTCCAAATCGCCATCATGAGTGGGTAGTTCCACGGCGTAATGCTGCCGACCACGCCGACGGGTTCACGGCGCGAGATAGAAGTGAATCCGGCCATATACTCGCCGGAACTATAGCCGTGGGTATCGCGGGCGGCGGACGCGAAGAATTTCAGGTTATCGACGCAAAACGGGAGGTCTGCGCCCATGCTGACGAAGCTGAACGGCTTGCCGGTCTGGTCGGATTCGGCGCGGCCAAATTCTTCTAAGCGGGCGGCCAATAAATCACCGAGTTTCCAGAGCGCCTCGCTGCGCTTATTCGGGGTGAGTTTTGACCAGCGTCCGTCGTAAAAGGCGCGGTGGGCGGCCTGTACAGCGGCATCGACATCGGCGGCGGTGGCGTCTAGGGTATGGGCGACGGTTTCACCATTGGCCGGGTTTTCGATGGCGCGGCGCGTCCCGCCCTGCGAGTCTGCCCATGCGCCGTCAATCCAAAGTTTGTAATCCATGAAGGTTTTCTCCGAAAGCCTGTAAATGTTCTTGCGAATCACACCTCTCCGTACACGATAAGACGCTCTGTAGGGACGGCATTTTTGCCGTCCGTCTTTGAAATTTAGGACGGACGCCCTTCTGGGCGTCCCTACAGTTTTATTCGTCTTTGGTGCTAAACCCGGTGTATGGAGAGGATATGAGACTTAACGCCCGCCGATGACCGCGATATAGCTCGTCACCCACTCATAATAGGGGACGCACTCGACATCGGTGCGCCCGTCTTGACAGCTTGTGGTCGGGGTGCGCCAGAAGTCGATTTTGTCGAAGTTCTCGAAACCATTGGTGGTGCAGCCCTCCTCGCCCAACAATTCATTGCCTTCACAGGCGGCGGGGGCAGCTGGGACGGAGCCGAACCACGCGGCCAAGTCGCCTTGCAGCTTGGGATTGAGCGACCATTCCATCCACAGATAGGCGCAGTTGGGGTGCGCCGCGTTGACGTGCATCATGGTGGTGTCCGCCCAACCGGTTGCGCCCTCGCTGGGGATGACGCTGGCGATGGGTGCGCCCGCACCGGCCAAAAGGTTGACTTGGAACGGCCATGTGCTGCTGACGGCCACGCCTTCGTTGGTGAAGTCGTCAATTTGGATGAAGGCGTCATGCCAGTAACGGCCAACCAGCCCGCGCTGGACGCGCAGTAGGTCGAGGGCGGCGTTGAACTGGTCACGATCAAGGCTGTAGGGGTCGGTGATGCCGAGTTCGGGCTGGTGCGCCATCAGATACAGGGCGGCGTCAGCGATATAGATTGCGCCGTCGTATGCTTGAACGCGGCCTACGTTGCTCTCACCATCCGGCAGGACAGTTTCTTCAAAGACCACTGACCAGCTATCGGGGACGGTATCGCCAAAGACTTCGGTGTTATAGGCGAGGACGTTCGCGCCCCATTGATACGGCACGCCATAATGCACGCCATCAACCGTGTGCCACGGCGCGTTTTGCAGGCGCTCGTCCACGGTTGACCATGACGCGATGAGGTCGGTGTTGACCGGTTGGACGCGGCCACCGGCAATCAGGCGCAGGCTTGCGTCGCCGGAAGCGGTCACGAGGTCGAACACGCCGTCGTTCATCAGCGCGACCATTTCATCGGAGGTTGCGGCGGTCTTGACGTTGACCATGCAACCGGTCTGGGCTTCAAATTCCGTCACCCAATCATAGGCGGCGTCGGTTTCACCACGTTCGATGTAACCAGCCCACGCGATAATATCAACTTGTCCTTCGCCTTCACCAATCGCATCCATTTGAGCAAAAGTGGTGGGTGCGAGGATTAAAGCGAAAACGAACACGAGTAAAATAGAAACTTTCTTCATGGGAACCCCTCTTTAGTATGGTCTCCACGCTTGTGCGAATCACAAACGTATCCACGAGGATAACCTGCTGGGCGTTGAGTTTGCAACTTTTTTTGGATGAGGGCTATGTGAGCGGAAAACGGTTTCTTAGATGACTCGCGGCGTTTGGTTGAGATTCAGCCAATACGCGGTGACGGTTTGGACGGTTTCGATGAACTCGACAAAATCCACCGGCTTACGGATGCAACTATTCGCGCCGAGGTCATAGCTGCGAGTCAGGTCTTCGTGTTCCCGCGAGGTGGTGAGGATGACCACGGGCAGGCGGCGGGTCTTGGGGTTGGCGCGGATTTGGCGCAACACCTCATGACCGCTGATGCGGGGGAGATTCAGGTCGAGCAACACAACATTGGGGAGGACGGTGCTTTTGGCCGGGTCGTTGAAATACTCGATGGCTTCACTCCCGTCGCGGGCGCGTTCGATACGGATATTCAGCCCCGCCTTCCTGAAAGCGCGGAGGGTCAAATCATAATCGTCGTCGTTGTCTTCGACCAGCAGAATTTTCTGTAAAGAACCTGTTGTCATGACCCCTCCGGGGCTAGGGTGAAACAGAAAGTTGCGCCTTGATTGGGTTGGCTTTCTGCCCAGATGCGTCCACCGTGGCGGTGGACAATGCGCTGTACGGTTGCCAACCCAACGCCGGTACCCTCAAAATCGGCAGCACTGTGGAGTCGTTGGAAGACGGTGAACAACTTTTCAGCATATTGAGGGTCAAATCCCGCACCGTTATCTCTAACATAGTAAACGGTTATCGGATTTTCTCCAAGTGTTCCAACCTGAATCTGTGCAATATCTTTACGACTGGTAAATTTCCATGCGTTGCCCAAAAGATTTTGCAGCAGCAATTCCACCAAATTCTTGTCGGTCTCGGCGTATAAATCCGGCTGGATGGTGACTGTCACCTGTCGGTCAGGTTCTAATAGGGTCAATTCTTCGATGATTTCTTGGCATATCTGGCTGAGATTGACAGTTTGCACGGTCATTTCGGTGCGCGTGACGCGACTCAGCATCAGCATATCGTCAATCTGATGTCCCATGCGCTGGCTGGCGGCGCGGATGCGCTTCAGATAATCTTGTGCGTCGGCCGGGAGTTGGTCGCCGTAATCCTCAGATAACGCTTGGCTGAACCCGTTGATGGCGCGTAGCGGTGCGCGGAGGTCATGGCTAACCGAATAGCTGAACGCTTCTAACTCGCGGTTGACGGCGGTCAATTGGTTGACGCGCTGGTGTAGTTCCTCATCTGACTTGCGTAAGGCGAGGGTGCGCTGTGTGACCCGCGTCTCTAGGTAGTCGTTGATGCCGTTGAGTTTCTCGACCAGCGTTTTGTTCTCAATCAGGGTCGCCACTTGCCCGGCAAATAGGCGCAGCAGGAACAGGTCATCATGTACGAACAACGCCCCACCGCGCAGCCCCAGTAAGAGGATAATCCACGTCTGATTGACCTCGCAAATCGGGACGATATACACCGCTTGCGCCCCTAATGCCGCCCGCAATGAGGGGACATCCTGAGTCGGTTGACCGGCATAGACGTAGGCCGGTTCACCAATTGACCATGCGATGCGGATTGGGTTTTTGTCTTGGGCGCGGATGTTCAGAGTGATAGGGCTATTCGGGCGCTGGATGGTGACTTTGAGCGTGTCGATAGACACCGTGGCGATGGCCGACTCTGTGCCGCCGACAGCTTGCAAACACGCCTCAGCCATATAGGTGATGGTGTCCTCGACAGGTTGGCGGATGACGTTACGCCCGACTTCGTTCAAGAACCGGCCCAATTCGCTCATCTGGAACGGGCGCCATAACCAGCGCGGCGGGGCGAATCCGACATAGAAGCATAAGACGCTGACCGTAGACAAGAACGACAGCCACAATTGCTCAAACTCGCTCAATGACCGGTTGCGGGTGAGTTGTACGATTGTGAACCCCACCAGCATACTGACATTCAGCCCAAACAGCGCCGCGCCCAGCCCAATTGCGTGTAAGCGTCTGCGCGTGATGCCTTTTGCGCGTTGTGCGCCGCGCAAAAACAGGATGGTCGGGATGGCTTGTGCGGTGATGAAATACACGCCCATCATGATTAAGAACGGCAAGGCATCTGGGCTGAGTAGGTTTATGGTGAGGACGCCCGCCGCGAAAAGCAACAGGCCGCCCTGTACATATAGGATAAACCTTTTCGCGATGGGTTGGAGGTGTAGCCCGACCCTCAGCAACAGGTATGGCTGGGTCAGTAAAACAATCAAGATGAGGCGATTGACCCAATCGAATTGTAAGCCAACCAGCCAATTGACCACCACAATCACGGCGAGGCCGCCGAAAATCAAGGCGGTATCACGCCGAACGGGGTCACGGTAATATAGGTAATTGAACACCGTGATGCTGCCCATTAGCACCAACAGTATTTCATCCGCACTCGCCAGAATTCCCCCGTTCGGCATGGGCTAGGTTAACCCACTGCGGTGGGTTGAGACATCCCCACCACTTCGCGCAGGGCGGCCTCCAAGATACCGAGCGCCTCGTCGATGATAGCCTCAGTCACAATCAGGGGCGGAATCAGGCGGACGACGTTTTCGTAAGTCCCACAGGTCAACAGCAGCAATTTCTGGCGCAGACATGCGGCGGCGACAGCCTTACAGGTCGTCTTATCGGCGTGGCCGTCCGCTGCGGTGAATTCGATGCCGACCATCAGGCCGCGCCCGCGAATATCGCCCATCACCGGGTATTGCGCTTGCAGCCCGCGCAATTTTTCCATCAGATACGCGCCCATCCGCGCCGAATTTTCGATCAGACCTTCCTCGTGTATTACCTTGACCGTCTCTAGCGCGGCGGCCAAAACGACGGCGCTACCGCCGCCATACGTCCCGCCGTGGCTGCCCGTCACCCATTTCTGCATCAATTCCTTGCGTGAGGCGATAGCAGAAATCGGGAGGCCGCTGCCCAAGCCTTTCGCCATGATGATGATGTCCGGTTCGATGTCGGCGTACTCGAAACAGAATTGTTTGCCGGTGCGCCCGAACCCGGTTTGGACTTCGTCGGCCACGAACATGATTCCGTGTTCGCTGCAAATCTCGCGCAGGCGCTGTAAAAACGCTACCGGCGCGGGGACATAGCCGCCCTCGCCTAAAACCGGCTCGATGATGATGGCGGCGGTTTCCTCTGGCGACGATTGGCTCTTGAGGATGGTCTCTAACTGCTTGATGCAGAAGTGAGTCGTGTCCTCATCGCTCATGCCGTAGTAATAGCTGTACGGGAACGGCGCGACGATAATCCCCGACGGCAACGGGTGATACTTATAGCGATAGACCGCCTTAGAGGTCGTCATCGCCATCGTTTGGGCGGTGCGCCCGTGAAAACTCCCCTGAAAGACGATGATGTTGTTGCGCCCGGTGGCGTGGCGTGCCAGCTTGACGGCGGCTTCGGTGGCCTCTGCGCCGGAATTGGCGAAAAAGAACGAGTCGATGCTGGGCGGGGTGATTTGATTGAGCGCCTCGGCCAATTGTGCCGCTACTGGCGAGATGACCACGTTCATCTGGGCGAACAGCAGATTCGCGGCTTGGTCTTGGATGGCCTTCACGACGCGGGGGTGGGCGTGGCCGGTATTGGTGACGCCGATTCCACAGGTGAAATCGAGATAGCGCTGACCGTCGGCGTCATATAAATATGCGCCTTCGCCGCGCACGGGTTGGATGGTGGTCAGGTGCGACCAGACAGGTGAGAGGTTTTCGATAGAGGTCATAATGATGAGAGTCCTTTGTAGGGACATACTCACGCCATTTAACGTCTCGCAGGGACGCCCCATGGGGCGTCCGTACAGGATAATTAATCCCGCACCGTTTTATTTCGCATCCGATTGTTACCTGACATTCGTTTGTCCATTGTGATGATTCTTGCATGTCGACTTGGGAAGGTTACAATTCAGCAATCTTTTCTTAGATTGTATAAGACCTGACGGTTCAAAACCATAAAGTCACAGGAGATAACTCATGGCGTATGATGTGCGAAGCCCGTATGACGACAGTTTGATTCAAACCGTGCCGGAATCCACCGAGGCAGAGGTACGCGCCGCGCTCGACCTTGCCGCGTCGGTGCGCGAGACAGTAGCGGCCATGCCCGCCCATCGCCGCGCCGGAATCCTGCTCAAAGCGGCGGAGATTCTGGACACACAGACCGATGACATCGCCCGCCTGATTGCGCGGGAAAGCGGTAAGCCGATGCGCTTTGCCCGTGGTGAGGCCGCCCGCGCCGTAGAGACATTCACATTTGCGGCGGAAGAAGCCAAGCGTATCCACGGCGAGACTATCCCGATGGACGCGGCCAAGGGCGGAGTCGGGCGGATTGGCTATTATGTGCGCGTGCCGGTGGGGATTGTCGCAGCGGTCACGCCGTTCAACTTCCCCCTGAATCTGGTCGCGCACAAGGTCGCGCCCGCGATTGCGGCGGGTTGCCCGATTGTCCTCAAACCCGCCCCGGCCACCCCACTGACCGCTTTCCGACTGGCGGACATCCTCAAAGAAGCGGGTGCGCCAGAGGGGTTGTTCAGCGTGGTCAACGGCGGGACAGAGGTCGGGCGCTGGCTGACGACAGACCCGCGTGTGGCGATGATTACCTTCACCGGTAGCCCCGGCGTCGGGCGGGCGATTAGCCGCGATGCCGGTCTGCGCCGCACGACCTTTGAATTGGGCGGTAACGCGGCGGCGATTCTGGATGAGACGGTGGACGCCAGCGCTTCTGTCGATAAGTTGGTGACAGCCTCATTCGCGCACGCGGGGCAGGTCTGTATCAGCGTGCAACGGATTTATGTCCACAACAGCCAATACGACAGTTTCGTCTCGGCCTTCGTCGAGCGGACGCAAAAACTGGTGATGGGCGACCCGTTGGAAGACCGTACCGAACTCGGCCCAGTGATTAACGATGCGGCTGCCGCGCGAATCGAGTCATGGGTGTCAGAGGCGGTAGCGGCGGGCGCGAATTTGTTGACCGGGGGGACGCGCACAGGCCTGATGATGAACGCCACCGTCCTGACCGATGTCAACCGCGAGATGAAGGTGATGGCTGAAGAGGTGTTTGGCCCCGTCGTGTGCATCTTGCCGTTTGGCGACTTTGATGAGGTCTTAAAAGAGGCCGACGATTCTGCATTTGGGTTGCAGGCCGGGGTCTTCACCCGTGACCTCAGC
>Ga0163154_10008385_pt1 | contig 12077 bp, 17 predicted proteins | sample OliLakLV19MP9P1_FD_148649 | JGI IMG/M metagenome (GOLD analysis project Ga0163154, IMG submission 148649) | Freshwater microbial mat bacterial communities from Lake Vanda, McMurdo Dry Valleys, Antarctica - Oligotrophic Lake LV.19.MP9.P1 | ecosystem: Environmental > Aquatic > Freshwater > Lake >... | reverse complement strand
TCTTACCTCCTACTTCTATCGCTGAACCATCCGTATCCAGATGTCTCAGTGCTTCTCTAGCTGCTATACATCCTGCTTCGTTTAATCCCTCTTGAATATTGGCTTCACTTTCTAACATTGATGCACTTAGTTCTATCGTCAGTTCTATTTTTACTGTTCTTCCTTCTACCTTTATTAATGTTGCTGACATCTTTTTTCTTTCTGGCTAATTTACTTTTTGTTATCCCATTATTTTTGTATTATGTCAAGGTCGTAGCCGTTTCACTGGGTTTCAAAGAGGCAAATACCACAAGGTTTAAAGCTTTAATTGAGTACAACCCTACTTAAACCGTTGATCGAATCAAATTGTTCTGCGTAACATCAGTTATCTCGTCAAAATTTGAATTTGCAATTGCTATTTGCAGGTACTCTCTAGGGTTTCATTTTGATTGCCAAATTGTATTCAAGTGGGGATAGTTTAAAATTTTGCCATCACAGGTTACTAAAGGTATGGCATAACGCCGTGCGATCGCCTCTAATTCAATCTTCACGAACTGAGATCGCCAAATCACCCATCCAAATAAAAGCGATCGCCTTTAATTCAATTTTCACAAACTGCGATCGCTAGTACTGCTACATTTACTTTAATTAAGCTTTAGGTTACTTGTAAATCATGCCAGTGGTTTTAAGGATTGGTGCATATCGCTTCTATTTTTACAGTCATGAACCTAATAAATCGCCGCACGTCCATATCGATCGTGATAACTTATCAGCTAAATTTTGGTTGCAGTCGGTCAGTCTAGCTCAAAATATTGGATTTCCAGCTAAAGAGTTAAGAAAGCTACAATCTATAGTACTGGAACATCAAATCCAACTACTGGAGGCTTGGCATGAGTATTTTGGCAATTAAGACCGATGAAAGAGTCAAAAATGTTGAACTTACTGAAGATACGATTAGCGTTGATTTAATGGATGGAAGGACAATTGTAGTTCCTTTAGTTTGGTATCCAAGACTATTAAATGGAACTATTGAGCAACGTGCTAAGTGGGAAATTTGTGGTGGTGGTTATGGAATTCATTGGGAAGATCTTGATGAGGATTTGAGTACAGAAGGAATGTTACGCGGTGCGCCTGCTCCAAAAGAATCTTTCAAGGCTAGCTAATAGAGCGATCGCCCCAAACTCAATATCTAAAAACTGCGATCGCCTAAAACAAATCTCAGTCTATTTGAACGCTTCAATCCGATCCAAGTAAACATTGATTAGTTTGAGATCGGTGACTAAATCTTCAACTTGAGTCCAAACACTAGCCAGAAACAAATGAAATACACTTTTTCGTATATTTCCAAAGCGTAGATGGACTACTTTGGGTGGAGACAAGTCGAGCATCAATCGATCTGAAAAGTCTACATCTTTGGTAACAATCACTAATTCTTTGTCCTTTGCATATTGCCAAATTTGAGAATCACTTGGACTGTTGCCTAATATTGAAACATGGATGATGGGTAAAGATGGAGTAAATAGAACTTTAGATGGTAAGTTCTCATCAAACAGAAACGCATTCATGCAACTTTTCTTACTTCGTAGTGATTTGCCATTAATTTTGCGGCAAATTGCATACAGGCATAAATATCTTCTCTTTGTAGTGATGGATATTCTTCAAGCACTTCTTCGATGGAGTCACCTGCACCTAAAAACTCCATGATTGTTTGCACGGTAATTCGAGTGTTAGTGATAATCGGTCTGCCGTTACAAATGTCTGGATGAATAGTTATTCGACTTTGCATAAAAATCATTTCTCCTTTTTTTTAATCAGAATCGCCAATTTATTCATCCCAATAAAAGCGATCGCCCCAAAATCAAATCCCAATAACCGTCATCATTTGTGATAGTGCAATCGACACTGTGTAATGGTGACCTGCTCTTCATCAAATGTATAGATGATTCGATGCTCTTGATTGATGCGTCTTGACCAATAACCCTATAATTCAAATCTTAATGGTTCAGGTTTCCCTATCCCTTTTGTAGGTTCTTTACAAATGTCAAGACATAGTTGAATAATTTTTTTCAGCATTTTGATATCCTGCTTTTGCCACCAATCCAAGTCTTGCAGAGCGTTCTCAGTCCAAGTAAGCCTTAACATCTATTTCTCTTACTAGACCTTGTTGATGTTGCGAAATCCCTTCGTACAGGTGATCGCGATTTGCGGGGTTACTGAGTAAATACAGAGTTTCGACTAAGCTGCTATATTCCTTTGCATCAAGTATCACAATGCCTTGCTCTGGCTCTTTATAAACCGAAATCACTTCATGATTTTTTAATACCCGTTCAAAGACTTTTGCAAATTGAGTGTTGCACTCTTGAAAGGTGACTTGTTGGGTTGACATAATTTTATAGTCCTAATTACAAGTTCATATATCATTCTAGTCCGCGATCGCAAAATCACCCACCCAAACAAAAGCGATCGCCCTAAATCAAATTCTATAAACTGCGATCGCTAACATAGCAAATAAGCCATAATGATAATATTAGATTTATCAAAAGAGTTACAAACCTATGACTCAAACAGTTGCAAGGAAGTCCTTATATGAATCTGATTACCTGTTATGGGTTCAAGAGACTATAGCTAAATTAAAAGCTAGAGACTTTGATCGTGTGGATTTTGAGAACTTGATAGAGGAGATTGAGGATTTGGGGCGATCGCAAAAAAGAGAAATCAGAAGCCGACTCAAAGTGTTGCTTGAACATCTGCTTAAACGCCTGTATATTGATATGCCTCGCTATTTTAATGGTTGGGAAAAGACGATTAGAGAACAGCGTTCAGAAATTAAGGTGGAACTTGCGGACTCTCCCAGTTTGAGAAGATTTTGGGATGAGTTGTTTGATGTTGCGTGGGTTCTTGCCTTAGAAAAAGTGCGCGACCACTATCAATCTAAAGGTTTTGACTTTCCTGACACATGGCAGTTTAACCGCGATATTGACTCATTATTAAATGAGACGTTCTGGGAATAGCGATCGCCCCAAAATTAAATATCTCTAACTGCGATCGCCGCAATATTTCAGTAAAAGTATGATTGCAACCTCAATATAATATCTTCTTTGTAGACTATAGAAGACTAGGAATTAATATCCTCATCTCATTTTGTAAGTCCAAGATTGGCAAGTTCGAGAAGTGATTTATAGTCATCATGACCAGCTATTTTCAATGAATAACTTGACGCTCGAAACAAACGATAGTAATGACTAAAAATATCTATACCTTTATCTAGCAATTCCTCTATTTCAGTTGCAGATAGAGGATTTTCTTCTAATTTATCAATTTTACCAAGTGAGACTTTTGCCCCACGATGAGCAATCGTACAATTTCTCCAAATCAAGAGTTTCTCAACGGCTAAATTATGACTTGCATATTTAATATCTTCTTCAAGTTTTTCTAATGAAGGCACTCTATCACTTTGAGCCAAAGAATCAACAAATTTATTCTCCTTAAGGCGATCCCGAAAATGCTGCTCATCGAATAAATGTGGATTCAATTTGATTGTATTGAGAAGACTTAATACGCTCAGACTTGACTTTTCTTGATCATAAAATCTACACAACCTAAGTATTTTTGCATCATGCAAAGCATTTAAGGTGAGATTCCAAAATGTATTTGATTGGTCGAATACTTCAACATATTGTTTGGTCTCAGTAGCAATATTGCAGTAGAGTAAATGATAGTCCATCGCTGCAAAAATATCTTTTCCTAATTCATCCAACAGCTTCTCTAGCTCTTCCCCATTCTTTATTGTGATTCCCATAAGGCTAAATTATAAAATTCCTAAATGAGTAATTTGAAAGAAGCTAATACTAAATCTGGCATTTCCCATCAACATTAATCTGATGTAAATTGTCATTCCCCAATTTTATATCTATCTGCAAAAGCCAACATTGCATCTAATTGGGAATCCATTAACAGGCATTTTTCCAAATACTCAATATCCAGATCGGGCAAACCCAAACTACCTTGCATCTCCACATAATCCCCATCCTGTAAGCAATAAATTCTAATCTTTCCCTCTTCCCAAAACCAAACTTCAGGAACAGCTAACAATTGATACTTTCTGAGCTTGGTTACGTTACTCTTGTACCCCATCACCTCGATACACAGGTCAGAAATATCTTTTCCTGTCTCAAAATTATAGGATAAATCTGCCTGAAATTCTGTAAGTCCCTTTAACTGCACCTCATCACTGGCATCCAAAGGCATCCAATCATTAGGAGTACGAGTTACATCATGTCGCCGATCTAAGAGAGCCTTATGCAAAGATTTTTGAGAAGTGTCAGCATCTAAATGGAGCTTCAGTTTAACTATGAACCGACTGTAAAGCTTGTTCAGATGCGATCGCTATATCAATCTGTTCTTTATTTAACTCATAGAATTTCAACGCTTCATTTACCTGAACTTCAGATAGATCGTATTCATCAGCAATTTGAGCGGCACTCATACTCCATTTGTGAGCAGCAATCGCCAATGTCTGCACCCTTACTCCTGTTCCCTTAAGCACTGGAAAAATCTGTTCACTTGCCCCTTGTCGATAAGTTATATAAGAAAGCGAAGCTTTGAGAGTACTGACTTTTTCTGTGACAGCCCATAGCACAAATTGATCGAGCGAAATCCCTTGGCTCTCTGCTAATTGTTCGACTTCATGCTTTAAGCGATCGGGTAAATTTAAAGCGTAGGCTGTCATAATTTATGCCATTAAATTTATTTCTAAAGTTAAACAGAATCATAGTATTAGTCAAAAATTATACAGTGACATGATTTACTGTTAACTCCAGAATTTTATTCTCCAAATTTTTAAACAAATTCATCTCTCTCTCATTTGTCCTATTTAAAAACTTCGGCAACCAATACATAGCTTTGTTAACCTTCTGCGGTTGCTCAATCAGCTTTCCTTCAAGAACATTAATCACATATCGCATTCCCAAACGCGGAACTAGATACTTCAGCCAAACTTCAATCTCACTAGCATCCGCAACTTCTAATCCTCTTCCCAATAAATCTTGAAAATACTTTTTACTTCTCAGCGTAGAATTAGCCAACTTCAGAGCTTCAATAATATCTTTCTCTAGAAACGCGCAAACCTTTTGAAACTGTTCCTCTTCCGACAGATTCATCAAGACTGGAGAATTATTTTTAAGATTTAATTGGCTCGTCATGATCGTGTTCCTAATCTATCTACATTCCTAAACTTATCAAACTTTTAAAACGCCCCGACTGAATCAGAGACTCAGGTAAACCAGCATTTTCTCTAGCAATAGCAGGAGGACGATAGTGACCAGACTCATTAGTCCATTTCCGCAAAATCCCACGATTCGTCCGTCCTGAAAAATAGAGTCGTCCCGCATAGTCCACATCGCGACCCATCGCCAGATCGACATGACCAATTAAGCTACTTCCTACTTTAGCATTAGCTCCACGGATAAAGACAACGCCTTCTTGAGTGACAAAATTATAGACACCTGACGCAGTGCGGCTTTTTTGATTTGACATCACCTCTCTCCACTTTCCACCACAATAAACCAATCTCGACCTTTGAATAATTTTGGGCAAATCCTCTGAGAATAAGTTAGGAAATTTTAAAGTTGGCATTAACCAATCTTGTACCTATCTGCAAAAGCCAACATTGCATCTAACTGAGAATCCATTAATAGACATTTTTCCAAATGCTCAATATCCAGATCGGGCAAACCTAAACTACCTTGCATCTCTAAATAATCCCCATCCTGCAAGCAATAAATCCTAATCTTTCCCTCTTCCCAAAAACAAACTTCAGGAACGGATAACAATTGATACTTTCTGAGCTTGGTTAGATTGCCACTGGTAACTACCACTTCAATACAAAAATCTGAAATCTCCTTTTCTGAATCAAAGTTATAGGATAGATCTGCTTGAAACTCTGTACGTCCTTTAACCGATTGGGTACATGCTCCTGTAGATATAAAACGAATCCGTTTGAGCATAAAATATTGCCCCAATAGCATTCCCAGCAGGGTACAGATCATTTCATGTAATCTTCCAATACCCACAATTTCTAATACTCCTTCACAATAAATCAGACGAATGCCATCAATTTCAACAAAAGCAGATTCCAGAGTTTTGAACTGCTCCCACGTCACAAACTGTTTAATGAAATATTGATTATCAGCCTTGACTTCAGATTGGATCATGGCACTTACAACTTAGTTTAATGATTTTATCTTTGTCTTTATTTCAACGATACTTGAACAGACTTAGGAGATATAGATATTAAAGTAGCGGCTAATTCGCTAGCGCACCATTAAACTGGGTTGAATTTCTAAAACTATAAAGATGGCTAAGATAATTGCGGGGAGGCGATCGCTTGATTTAAGTCTTAAGCAAATTAACTTATGCTTTATTTAGCAATCCTGTCGGAGGTGCAAGATCTCTATTATTCCCAAACCCTAATTCTGGGGGCATTTCATCTAACTTGGGTATGGTAATTTTTACAATTAATTTAGGACTGTTATATATCTGTAGAAATAAATATAGATTTAAATCTATTAAAAATTTAGAATAATAGAGCTTTTAACCTAAATCTTAAAATGACGAATAATATCCGCTTGGGCTTTGCAGGGGCGATCGGTAATACTCCTTTAATTGAAATTAGATCGTTATCCGAACTTACTGGGTGCAAGATTTTGGGTAAAGCGGAGTTTCTTAATCCTGGGGGTAGCGTTAAAGATCGGGCTGCTTTATTTATGGTGGAGCAAGCTGAAAAAGATGGCAGACTCAAAGCAGGCGGCACCATTGTTGAAGGCACGGCAGGTAATACGGGAATCGGACTAGCTCTGGTGGCAAATGCTAAGGGTTATCGTTGTGTAATTGTCATGCCTAATAATCAGTCGCCCGAAAAAATAGATTTATTGAATACTTTGGGTGCAGAAGTTGAACTGGTTGAGCCTGTGGCGTTTAGTAATCCCAATCATTTTTATCACACTGCCCAAAAGCGATCGCAAGCTATAGATAATGCTTTTTGGGCTGACCAATTTGAAAACCTAGCAAATTCTGAGGCACACTATCAAACTACGGCTCCCGAAATCTGGCATCAAACAGGCGGGGCGATCGATGGCATAGTCATGTCTTCAGGAACGGGCGGTACTATTGGCGGCGTGACAGCCTATTTAAAAGAGCAAAATCCGCATATTGCTAGCTATTTAATCGATCCTCAAGGTTCTGGGCTGTATAACTTTATTACAGAAGGGATCTTCAAAGCTAAGGGTAGCTCTATTACTGAAGGAATTGGCATTAATCGCGGGACGGCTAATTTTTATCGTGCCAAGCTAGATGGAGCATTTCAAGGGAGTGATTTAGAAGCGATCGAGATGGCACATTATCTACTCAAACATGACGGTTTATTTTTAGGCAGTTCGGCGGCGTTGAATGTGGTCGGGGCAGTAAAATTAGCGCGAAAGTTAGGTAAAGGTAAGGTAATTGTGACGATTCTCTGTGATGGTGGTGGCAGATATCAAAGCCGAATGTTTAACTCGCAGTGGTTGGCAGAAAAACAATTAACCCCAACTGGCAATATTGATAGTATTTTGGGCTGAATATTGATTCTAGAAGATCGGCTAAACTAACAATAACCAATTTTGATTATGGCTATGAACGCAATTACTGAAGTAGATTTAAGAGAGATTCGCGACCTGATTCTCAGCTTAGATCGCAAGATCGAGTCAGTAGACAAAAAAGTAGAGGTGTCATTAGTCCATATAGATGGGCTAGAAAAGCAAATTACTGATACGCGCATCTCCTTAGAAAAACAAATTACTGATACTCGTACCTCGTTAGAAAAGCAAGTTATTGAAACTCGTAGCTCTTTAGAAAAGCAAGTTATCGAAACTCGTAGCTCTTTAGAAAAGCAAATCGCTGATACCCGTACGTCTTTAGAAAAGCAAATTAGCGAAAATCGTGTCTCTCTCGATAACCGACTGAATATTACTACGATTGGATTTTTGAGTATTGTCGGAATTTTGGTTACAGGAATGCTGGGTTTCATTGGGAAGGTTGTCTTCTTCCCAACACAGGTTTAGGCTTTTTATTTTAGTCAGGATAAAGTATAAATACCCATCACCGCTACAGAAACGCTTAAGATTGCAACTACAATGAGTAAATTAACATAGCTTCATAAATGTATTGATTTTTATTAATTATTGTGATTAATCAAACAAAGTCTCAAGCTGAGTCTGTATTTAAACGTAAGTTCGATCTGGAACTATGGGCGATCGCCACAATCTACTTTGTCCAAGGGGCAATGGGGTTAGCGCATTTATCAGTTAGTTTCTTTTTAAAGGATCAGCTAGGACTTAGCCCCGCTCAAGTTGCATCTCTAGTCGGAATTGCCATGATTCCTTGGACGATTAAACCTTTGTATGGAATCATCTCTGATAGCTTTCCCATTTTTGGTTATCGGCGGCGACCTTATTTAGTCCTTTCAAGTTTACTAGGGACGATCGCTTGGATCTGTATGGCAACAGTGGTAGATTCGGCTAAGTCTGCCATGATTATGATTGGACTTGCCTCGATGGCGATCGCTTTTTTTGATGCCATTATTGATGCCTTAGTAGTGCAAAGAGCTAGGTTGGAACCCGAAGGCGATGCTGGTTCGCTTCAAGCTTTTACATGGGCAGCGATGTCAGTCGGCGGAATTACTTCAGCTTATTTCAGTGGCTATTTACTAGAACATTGGGGTGCAAAATTTGTATTTGGTGTGACTGCAACTTTGCCTTTACTTGTAACTATGGCAGCCTTTGCGATCGCCGATCCACCCGTAACTGAGAATATAAATCTCCTCGAAAGTAGTAAGCATCAGTTAAAGCAGTTGGTAAAAGCCTGTACCAGCAAGCAAATCTGGCTACCCATGCTATTTATATTTTTATGGCAAGCAACGCCTAGTGCTGATACGGCATTTTTCTTTTTTACTACTAACGAGCTTAAATTTAATCCAGAATTTTTAGGAACAGTGCGCTTCTTTACCAGTTTGGCAGGTTTAGCGGGGGTGTGGATATTTCAGCGATTCCTCAAAGAAGTCCCCATGCAGCGTATTTTTCTGTGGACGACAATTATTTCTTCAGTGCTAGGCATGACCAGTTTGATTTTAATTAGCCATGTAAATCGTAGTTGGGGTATCGACGATCGCTGGTTTAGTTTAGGAGATAGTTTGATTTTGACTGTAGCGGGTCGAATTGCCTATATGCCTGTATTGATTTTGGCAGCGCGGCTTTGTCCAGTCGGGATAGAGGCTACACTTTTTGCCATGTTAATGTCGGTGATGAATTTGGCGGCGTTGTGTTCGTCTCAATTAGGGGCAGGTCTAACCTATTTATTGGGAGTGACAGAGGTAGATTTTAGAAATTTGGGATTGTTAGTAGCGATCGCTAATCTTAGTAATCTTCTACCCTTGCCCTTATTAAATTGGTTGCCCAATGAGAAAGTAGTCGCACTGAGCTTAGAACCAACAGATTTAGAGCCAATAAATTCTGAATTTATCCTAGAAATAGCCGAGCCAACTTTGATATCCAAGTCATAATTCTCAAAGTTTGAGGATCGGGCTTAAAGGACTGGCTTAAGAAACTCTAAATTTGGATTTAGTAGGAATAAAATTTTTTTAATAATTCTAATTCGATCACTGTGTTAATTATTTTAATTAGAGTGGCAAAATAGAGGTCATGGTTCAAAATCAAAAGCCTAAAGGATCGCGATATGTCACTCAAAGCTGGAAAGGAAGCATTAGCAAATAAAAGATACACTGAGGCGATCGCGATTTTATTAGAGTATTGTCAAGATCTAAGATCTCAAACTCAAGAACTAGCTCAACAACGTCAATATATTCAAGCCCAAATGTGGTTGGCTTCCGCCTATCAGCACACAGGAAGAGCCGATAAAGCGATCGCTATCTGTGAAAAATTTATAGATCACGGCGATCCTCACGTGCAAACATGGGCAATTCAAGCATTAAAAACGGCAAACCTCGACCTCTTATCTTCGCCATCGGAGCAACCCGCCGTAAGTTCGGTGATCAAATCTAAGCCCAATCGTTATCGCAAACCCAACGTCACATTATCGCTAGAACCGTCTACCCAACTGCTATTTATCTTATCGATGATCGGCACGATTTGTTTGATTCTTGGCATGGTTATGGCGGCGTTTTTGGGGCTAATCAGCATAATTACCGTGACTTTGACTACAGGATGGTTATTTGTGGCAATGGGGGCTACGGCGATCGCTGGCACGATTTTATTTTTTATGGCTCCTTGGCTGATCGATATTACGCACAAACAGTTTTATCGCACTCAGTGGATTACCCTCGCCGATCTCGAACCTAAAGCCCCCGAAGCGGTAGCGGTAATCGAAGGATTCTGCGAAGCTCATAATATGGATATCCCCAAAATCGGTTGGGTTGAAGATGATAATCCTGCCGTCTTTTTGTATGGAGTTCTGCCTAACTCTACCCGATTAATTATCAGTCGTGGTTTATTTAATATTCTTGATGATGAAGAAATTGCCGTAGCGATCGCGCATCAATTAGGTCGAGTTGCGAATTGGAGTTTTTCTGTAGTTACCTTTGTTACTGCCCCTAGCCAAATAATTTATTTAGTTCATGTGTGGCTTAGTAGAATTGGATTTAAGGTCAAGGTGGCGAAACACTTGTGGCAATTGCTGGCAGCGATCGCTCTGATTTTATATCGACTATCTAATTATTTGATATTTGGAGTTAGTCGTTCTAGCGTTTATGTCGGCGATCGCTTTGCGGCTGAGGTTACAGGCAATCCCAACGCTATGTCAAGAGCTTTGGCTAAGATGGCAAGAGGTTTGGCAAACTACACCCAATTAGGTCAAGCACCCAGCCGTCTTTTAGAATCTAGTTTGAGCTTGGGTAGTTGTGATTATCGAACTTCTAGCAGTGTGGGGATTGTATTTCAAATTCTCTATGCAGGCTATTCGGAGATGTCTCAGAAAAACTTGTATAAAGTGTTTTTATGGGATTTATTTAATCCGTGGGCGATCTGGATCGAGCTACATTCACCCCAGCCTTTAATTGGTAAGCGCGTCAAAGCTTTAACCGCCTATGCCCATCAATTGGGATTAACCGAAGAGTATGAGTTTAGCCAATTGATCGATGATGGAAAATCTTTAAACTCGCGGCTTTTGCATAAAAACTTTATAGGCGATCTGATCGTTGAAACTGCACCCTATACTTTTGTGGCGATTGGTTTAGGTATTGGTTGGGGATTTTATTGGCTTTACAATACTTGGCTGCCTTTAAGTCTGATCGCGATCGGCTCTGGTATTGGCAATATGCTGCGAGGTAGTCTGAGATATCCAGATTATGCCAAAGTTACATCGACTAATCTAGTTAATTTATTAATCGATCCCTATGCCAGCCCGCTCAGAGGCAAACCCGTTCAAGTACCCGGAGAATTAGTAGGCTATACCGTCAGCGATTTACCCGACTACGATTTAAAGCTAGAAGACCAATCAGGTATAATCCGCCTTAATTACGTGCTGGATTTCAAGACATTTTTTGCCGACCCCGCGATTATGTTGCGAAAATTAGAAAACCTAGTTGGGGAGAGCGTTCTAGCTACAGGATGGTTTAGACGAGGGAATATTCCAGTTTTAGATGTATCGGTGATTCAGCCAGTTTTACGCGATCGCCATTCCACTCCTCTAAATAGCTATCATCAGCTTTGGAATAATCTTTTAAGTGCGATCGCCGTTTTAGGTGGACTAACCTTACTTGCCGCTACGTCATTATTTTAATTAGTGTTTTAAATTCATCATGCGATCGCTTATTAGCTTTGAGATGCGACTTGTAATCAAATAGGCGTTAATTATTTCGGAGTTGTGCGATCGCCTCAATAGAAAGCCCTGTCGTGCGGCTGATTTCATTATCATCTAAAATGCCAAGCAGTTGCCGTGCGATCGCTAGTTTCTCTTCTTCCTTACCCTGCTTGATTCCCGCTTCGAGTCCTAAACGTTCAGCTTTTATGACAGCATTGCGCTGGTCGTGGATAAAAATAGCCCGATGTTCT
>Ga0163154_10008382_pt1 | contig 12081 bp, 17 predicted proteins | sample OliLakLV19MP9P1_FD_148649 | JGI IMG/M metagenome (GOLD analysis project Ga0163154, IMG submission 148649) | Freshwater microbial mat bacterial communities from Lake Vanda, McMurdo Dry Valleys, Antarctica - Oligotrophic Lake LV.19.MP9.P1 | ecosystem: Environmental > Aquatic > Freshwater > Lake >... | reverse complement strand
GAAAGGGTGTGAGTGCTTTGCGCGCAAGGTCGACAATCAGTTCCCGATCGTCGTCGCTCAGTTTGCTTTCGCTGTCGAAACGCGCACGGACCGCCTTGGGAATATGTTGTGCCGCGTCAGTCACCGCCTGTTTAGCCTCGGCCATGCGCGGGATCGGCACCGGAGCGAAAAGCTTGGCGTTTAGTGCCACCAAGATGGTGATTTGGGCCGGCACGGTCATCGGCGCCAATTCATGCTGCTTGAGGCAGGCGCGGATGCGCCGTCCATGCCCGATCGTGGTGCGGGCGCTCTCATCAAGACGGGCGCCAAACCTGGCGAAGGTCTCCAGTTCTTCGAACTGCGCATAGGCGAGTTTAAGATCGCCGGTCACGGATCGGTAGCTCGGCCGCTGCGCCTTACCGCCGACACGCGAAACAGATTTTCCCACGTCTACTGCGGGCAGGATGCCCAGCTCAAACAGTGACGGCGAGAGGTAGACCTGCCCATCCGTGATGGAGATCAGATTGGTCGGGATGAAAGCCGAGATGTTCTGGGCTTCCGTTTCGATAATCGGCATGGCGGTTAGCGATCCGCCGCCACGTTCTGTGCGGAGATGCGTGGACCGTTCGAGCAACCGCGAATGGATATAGAAGATGTCGCCAGGAAACGCTTCACGACCGGGCGGACGACGCAGCAGCAGGGACAACTCGCGATAGGCGCGAGCGTGCTGGGTCAAATCATCATACACGATCAGGACATCGTGACCCTGCTCCATGAAATATTCGGCGATGCTCGTGGCAGCATACGGAGCGATGTAGGCGAGTCCTGGTGGGTCGTTGCCCTCGCTCACCACCACCACCGTGTAATCCATGGCGCCGCCATGGCGCAGGACAGCCACCGCCTTTGCCACCGCCGATGCCCGTTGGCCGATGGCGCAATAGACGCACACCACCTCCTGGCCACGTTGGTTCAGAATCGCATCGATCGCGATGGCCGTTTTACCGGTTTGTCGATCGCCGAGAATGAGTTCGCGCTGGCCGCGTCCGATGGGAATCAACGCGTCTATGACCGTCAGACCGGTCTGGAGCGGCACCGTGACCGGTGCGCGATCCATGATCGGCGCGGCAGGTCGTTCGATGGGCTGACGCTGCTGGGTCTGAATTGGACCGAGGCCATCGAGCGGTCGGCCCAGCGGGTCGATGACCCGACCCAGCAACTCGTCGCCGACGGCCACGTCCAGCACTCTGCCCGTGCGCTCAGCCTCATCGCCAGCACGGACAAGGTGGAAATCACTTAGTAAAACTACGCCGATCTCATCTTCGTCGACATTGAAGGCGATGCCGCTGGCCCCGTTGCGTAGGAGCACCAACTCCTCGAAACCGACACCTGGCAGCCCAGAAATCCTGGCGATCCCGGAGGACACCGAAATAACCGTGCCGATTTCGCGCTGATGTAGCTGCGGCTTCGACCGTTTTGTCGCCTCGTCGAGGTTGGTAAACACCTGGTCGAGTACGCTCGTCAACTGTTCAGGATTCATGAGCGTGCGCCTCGTCAGCCGGATTCACTTCGCGAGATTTCGCGGCGAGGTTTGGCTTTGAGGGAGATTTTTCAGTCACCGCACCACCTGATGGATCCACCACGGGTGGCTCGGCCTGACGGTTCTTCTTGCCCGGCTCATCATGATGCGGTGGTTCTACCGGGGTGTCGGGCCTTGGCTGGGTGGCCGGCTTTTTAACCAGCCCGTCGACGCTGTCTTCCAGTGAGGTCAGGTAATCCGCGATACTCCATGATATCCTCTGTCCATTCGTGGTGAATTCGATACCGCTGATAAGATCGGGGGATTCGGCGAAGGTGATCCGGATGTCGGAAGATAAGGTTTCATTGAGCGCCTGCTGCAATGCCGTGCGTTGCCCGTCGGACAGCGCGAACGCACTGCGTAGCGTTGCCGGTTCAGAGGCGGTCGTGAGCGCCTCTACCAGTTGCTGTTTGCCGGTCTCGTCCAGCTCTCGCACCTGTCGCAGGAAGATATCCACGACGCTCTGCTCCAGAGTGGTCGTCGACAGATCCTTCAACGCTCGCCGCGCTACCGCGAAGACGTGCTGTTGGACGCGTTGGCCGATTGCCAGATTCAACTTCTGCGCTTCGTCCTTTGACGAGGCCTGTCGCTTGGCGGAAAATGCATCCGCCTGTTCCCTCGCCTCCTCGAGAAGGCGTCGCCGTTCAGCTGTCGTCTCGGTCTCCATGTCGCTGATGAGCGCCGCTCGGCGCTGGTCTAGTTCCTCATTCTTATGGCGGAAATCGTCGCGTGCCTGATTGGCTTCAGTCATCTTGGCATCAGCCCCATCTAGTTTTCCTGCAATCAGCTTTTCGCGTGCGTCGATGGCATTGAGGATGGGTTTATACAAGAAGTGCTGCAGCAACCAGACCAGAACTAGGAAGTTCAGGACTTGCGCACCAACCGTAAACCAATCGATAAGCACGGGTTATTTCCCAGCAACTTGCGCGATGACATGGTTCCAGAACGGATTGGCGAAGATGAGGATCATCGACACGACGAAGCAATAGATGGCCGTCGACTCGATCATGGCCAAACCGACAAACAGGGTTCTGGTCAGGGTGGCGGAGGCATCTGGTTGCTGGGCCAGAGCCGTTAAGGCGGTGGCGACTGCTCGTCCCTCGCCTAATGCCGGAAACATACATCCGATGCTGGTGGTGAAGCCGGCGGTGACAATCGAGGCGACGGCGATCATGGCAGAACTGTCCATAGTGATATCCTGGGTGGTGTTGTGGGGTTTAGACGGCGGGCGATGAAACGGATTTCTTCTCTGACTTGGCCTGGCGTTTGCCAAGCGCAGCCGCGATATACACCGCAGCCAAAATGCTGAAGATATAGGCCTGCACCATGCCGGTCAGCAAACCGAGCGCGGTCATGACGATGGGAAATAGGAATGGGGTTATGGTCAGCAAGATGGCGATGATCATCGCCCCGCTCATCATGTTTCCGAATAGCCGAACGGCTAATGCGAGCGTCCGTGATATTTCGCTGATGATATTAAACGGCAGCATGATGAAGGTCGGCTTGACATACGATTTTAAGTAACGGGCCAGACCCTGATCCAAGATTCCGAAATACGGAACTGCAATGAAGACGCACAAGGCGAGCGACACCGTCGTCGACAACGATCCGGTTGGCGGTTCGTATCCCGGTATGACGGTGCAGAGGCTGGCCATAGCGAGGAGCAGAAACAGCGTGCCCAGGAAGCCGATATAACGTTCGGGATTGCGCAGGCCGACTTGCTCAATCTGCGTATTGATCGACATGACGATCATTTCCAGGAGGTTCTGCCAGCGCGAACGCTCCAAATCCAAAGATATTCGACGCGTGATCACGATCGAACCGATGACCAGCACCAACATCAGCCCCCAGGTGTACACGATGGTCGCATTCAGCTTGATGAAGGCATATTGCCAAAAGATCAACTCGTCGGGACTAAGGCGCATGCGTGGCCCTTGGTATCGCTGGTGGTTGATCGGTCAGCGGCGGGCCAACCAACCTGGCAACTATCAGGCGGGCCACAAAGAACCCCAGCAGACAAGCGACCATGCGCTGCCAGTCACCGGCTGAGACCACGATGAATCCGGTCAGCACAACTCCCATGCGAATGACGAAGCTACCGAGAAACCACCACGCTGGGTCAGTGGACGACAGCCCCTTGCGAACCGTCCACCACAGGCCGCCGAAAAATGCGAAGCCGAGTAACAGCCCGGCAATGCCAGCGAGCGGAAGGATCACCATATCAGTCATCGCCATCCTCCTGAGTGTCCTGCATTTCCTTGTGCTCCTTGGTGACCCAATGCCATGCATTCAGGCAACCGACCACGAGTCCGCCAACGAGCAGCGCCAAGGTCCAGGCATGCTTGCCCGGATAGCGTGCGTCCAGCCAGACGCCAAGCGCTGCGCCGAGCAACGTCGGCACAACCACCGACCACCCGATCAGCCCCATCATGCCTAACCCAAACCAGACACCCCGATGCGAGGTTTGCTTCGCCTTGAGCTTGCGGTCTGCTTTGCTGCCAACCTGTTTGATCACCGCCGACTGTCTCCGATTGTTCTCGTGGTTTGAATTATTCACGATGCGCTCGCGCCAATCGACTCAGGAATCCTGATTCCAGATTTTCCGTTGCGGTGCGGACGCTCTGCTCGCTCTCGTCGAGGGTGAGGAATTCCTGTTCCATTGCCGTTTTCAGTTGGCCCAGGTCCTTTCCCCCGATTGCCCGGCGCACCGATACCAGCACCTCCCGCCCGGCCTTCACCAGCATGCCCTGATCAACAGCAATATACGTTTCGCCTTCCGCGCCGATTTCGTACATGAAGATACTAGGCACCATGGCTGCGATGCCGTCCAAGCGGTGCGGCAGAATCCCAAAAAATCCCGCGCTGGTCTCCACCACTATGCGCGACACACCGTCCAACTCCGCGAAGATCTGCGATGGCAGCAGGATCTTCAGATGCATGAACGGCGAACTCATGTGTTGCTCGCTTGCGCAACAGCCTTGTTTTCTGCGGCAGACTCTGGACTGGCCGCATTGGCGGCCGGTGGTGATGACGAGGTGGTCTGCTTTCCCTTTACGGCTGATGCCGATTGATCGTGGTCTTCCGCCCGGGACTTAGCCGCAGGCTTTTTCGCTTCGTCAATCGCGCCAATCATATAGAGCGCGCTTTCGGGATAATCCTTGAATTCATCGCGCAGGATGCGCTCGCATCCGGACAGCGCATCTGCGAGGCTGACCAATTTCCCTGCGTGTCCGGTAAACTGCTCGGTGGTAAAAAAAGGCTGCGTCAGGAACCGCTCCAGTCTGCGCGCACGGGCGACCACAACACGGTCTTCAGGGGACAATTGCTCCAAACCGAGCATGGCGATGATGTCCTTGAGCTCCCCGTATTGCGCCAACGTTCGCCGAATCTCCTGCGCCAACTGGTAATGCCGTTCACCGACAACGCCGACGGTGGCCATCTTCGAGTTGGACTGCAGCGGATCGATGGCCGGAAACAGACCTTCGCTGGCCCGTTTTCTGGACAGCACGATCGACGCCGACAGATGCGAGAAGGTATGAACAGCCGCCGGATCGGTGAAATCGTCGGCTGGAACATAAACTGCCTGGATGGAGGTGATGGCGCCACGATCGGTATTGGCGATGCGTTCTTCCAGACCGGACAACTCGGTGCCCATCGTCGGCTGATAGCCCAGGCGCGATGGCATCTGCCCCATCAGGCCTGACACCTCTGATCCAGCCTGAATAAATCGGAAAATGTTGTCGATGAGCAACAGGACATCACGCTGTTCATCATCGCGGAAATATTCGGCCATGGTCAATGCCGCATGGCCAACCAAGAAACGGCTGCCCGGCAGCTCGTTCATCTGGGAAAATATCATGACCATCTGCTGCAGGACGCCGGCTTCCTGCATCTCGCGGTAGAGCTCCTCGCCTTCACGGCAACGTTCTCCGATGCCACAAAAAATGCTGACGCCCTGTTCATGGCCAATCATGTTGTGGATAATTTCCGTCAGCAGCACCGTCTTGCCGACGCCGGCACCACCAAACAACCCTGCCTTGCCACCCCGTTCAAGCGGTACCAGTACATCAATAACCTTGATGCCAGTCTCAAATATCTCTGACGTGGTTGAACGTTGCAACAGCGGCGGTGGAGCGCGATGGACTGGTCGCCACTGGACGTCGTCGGGCGGCGGTTGACGATCTATGGCACTTCCGAAAACATCGAACATTCGTCCAAGTATTTTCGGTCCGACTGGTGCCTGGAGTTGCCCACCGGTGTACTCGACCTTTTGGCCTCGGGCCAAGCCTTGGGTCGGAGTCAGTGCGATGCCGCGAATGCGATGGGCACTGAGCAGCACCAACACCTCGATCGCAATCTCCCTGTTCGCTCCAGTTCGCAAAAGTGAATAAATCGGAGGAAGATTTCCATCAAAACCTACATCAACGATGCTGCCGCGGATGGCGATTACGATTCCATGCCCTGATGCGGTCTGAGCAGTCACTCGGAAACACCGTTGTCATTCACACTGTTCGCCATGACTGATACGTCCTCAAGAGTGCATTGCAAAACTTCGAGCTATCGGATGACATATGCTGGAAGATTTTCAAAATTCCGCTTGCACAAGCATCAACCTTGAGAACAGCCAAGCGCCAGGCATGCCGATGTTGATATCACCCCCACTTGCTACCTCCGTCGAGGTGACCGCACCTAGTGTTTCCAGGTCACCGGCAGAATGGTTAACTTTTGTCCAGCCTGGGGATTGCGCTCACAATTTTGACTGTGGCCGTTTCCATATCCCGCACATAATATTATTCTGAAATGACTCCATTTTCGCTAAAGGATGCACCCACCATTTGGGCCAGTTCGCCCGTCATTCAACTGATGGTATTATCCATTTTCATGTAAGTCATTGCATATGGTAGCGATAGCGCCCCCGTTACGCTGCAAATTGCAATGCCTTGTTCGGCTGTCTCTGGAAACTTTTGACCGTAACTGCTGCCATTAATTCATAGCCGGATCGCGGCAATGGTACCATTAGCAAGTTTCCTGCTACTAGAATTTTATCGACAGCAGTCGTTCCTGACGTACCAATGCCAGATACATCAACAGATTGAACTGTAGTTATCTTCTGCTTCCGGTCAGATCCATGCGCTCGTGGCGAATACGCCCGATGCCTTCTTCTGCACCACTTTGCACATACGTTGTGCTGCGCTTTCGCCTGTCGATCTTCGGAGAATCGATCCATGTCGAAGCCGGGATCCTGGACCGCCGTCGCCATTTCACACACCTATAGCCGATTGCGGACCCACCACTGGCCGGTCGCCTCCTCGATGACGTCGGCCAGATTTTCCTTAAGTCATACCGGTCGCAATTGGGACCTGCGCTGCGCGGTGCGCGAAGGTCTGATCACGTTTCTGAAACAGAGTCATCCCGAGGCCCTGCCACGGCTGAGGATTGACCCGCAGGATGTGGATCCGTCGCCCAATCCTCTAGCGGCGTTGCAGTGACTTTGCTGTGAATGCATCACGCAACAAATCGACCTGCATGCGCTCATTCACTCGCCATGATCGCAGCTCTTCGTACACTTCCGCCTCGTTCCGGCAGGCACGGTGCTCCCTACTGATCGTATTGCTCAGCATTAACTGCCATTGAGAGTGACCAATCATGACAGTGCCCTCAGTCTCAGCGGCCCCGGCGAGCGCGACTCCTGTCAGGCCAGGAACTCCCGAGGCTCGTATTTTACAAGCTCTGCGGCGGATTCTGCGTCAGGTCGAACTGGGATCGAAAGAATTGGAAGCCTCGCACGGAGTGACCGCTCCCCAGCTCTTGAGTCTTTTGGTCATCTGCGAGCACGGCTCGACCACCCAGGCCGAGTTGAGCCGACACATCCTCCTCTCGGCCAGCACCCTCGTCGGCGTCCTCGACCGATTGGAGGGAAAAAACCTGATCCTCCGTCAGCGTGACACCGTCGATCGACGGCGCATCCACTTGGTGCCGACCGACCAGGGCCGCCAGGTGGCTGCCACAGCTCCGCTCCCCATGCACGAGCGCCTCGTCCGCGCACTGCCGGCCCTCGGTCCGGTGCGCTGCGGGTCACTGGCCGAACACTTGGAGGAACTGGTCGACATTCTGGGCGCCAAGGCGGTCGATGACTCCGCCGTGCTGGCATCTGGACCGATCCCGCAGCCGCCGCCAGACCAGCCGCAGAACCGCTGATTGCCGATCTTCTGATGACGACATGACCCCACCACTCCGCTGCGGCGACTTGGCGTTGGCCAACCACGGTACGCCCCGGCAGCATGCCGGGGTAGTGGGGCAGGCTACGGGCTTACGTGCCTCCCTGCTCCAAGCGCACATCCACTCGGCCTTGACGTTGAATGCACTGTTGCGTGAGAAGCACGAAGGCCTCAACCTCGGCAACCCTGATCCACCTGTCGCCAGGTAACGCTTTGCAGAATGGTCCTGTGGGTGCTGGTTGATGACCAGTACTTCTTTCCTGCCAACGAGGCATTGCCGGTCATACGGCAGGAACGCATCGCCCGCGTCCGGCCATCGCTGGCCGCTGAGGCGAACTCGCCGGCCGCAGCGACGATGGCACTATGATCGGCCTGACACAACAGGTCGACCTGGACGGCAAAGTGGTGGCGGCACGGTACCTCAATCGCATCAAACTCATCACTGTCCGTCAAACCCAACAAGAAAATGGATTTTCCATGCGCCTGGACATCGGCATCAACCTGGTTCGTCCCCACCCCGGCGCGTGCACCTATCCGTGCGCTGAGGTCCTCGAACAACGGCGTGAGTGGACCTATCGGACGGCCCGGCACCAACGGTACGCAACCTCGGCTACGCTCGTAATGACCGCCTCTACATCGGAACAGCGATCGGCACTCCTGCGTGAGCGGCTCGCCAAGCAAGTAGCACCCCAGATGGAGTTCGGTCGCCAGATCCTTGCGGCCTTCGCAGAAGCGATCGCGGTACCGCATCCTGGTCCGGCGGCCGACGCAGCCGTAGCTTGGACGGATGGTCGGCAGATCCATCTCGCCTTCTGCGGACCTCAGCGCGTCGTGATGATGAGCCAGGGCCACACTAAGCGACTGCCGCCAAATGAGGACAAGAAGCCTCGCTGGTTCCCACTGCCCATGGAGCCGGGCGACTGGTTCATCATGGACGTACCAGCCACCGATGCGGCCTTGCCGCTGGGCTCAATCCTGCGTCGCACGCCACAGGGCCTGGATGCAATGTCCGTCTGCTGCACGGCTACAGCCCAAGTCGCGCAGGCCGATCCATTCAACCATCATGTAGTCCTGGCCGCACACCTCCTGCCAACCTGACCGAACAGACCCGGGCCCGTCCCATGCAACCTCGCCATAGTCATTACCTTGACGACCGTGCCGCTGCCTCGGCCATCGCGTTAATCCTCGACGCCGAGCGCCCTGGCTCGGGTGTGGAGCCCTCGGTGCCCGGTGCCGAAAAACGAACATGACGGGCTTGGCCCTGCCAGCAGGCCTGGCCGGGGCCATGATCGAACCTGTCAGCATCGCCGAGGCACTGACCGTAGTGTCGTCAAGGGACAATGGCCTCCTCATCGTAGGTGGAGGCCTGCAAAATGTCTTCGCGTGAAAGTGATACGTGCAGTTTTGGGCTGGGCGTTTCGATCCGCACGACTTGGTCAGGAGACAACAGCATGCTTTTCTCTGCCGCCCATTTTCCGGTCTTCATGACGACATGCCGAATGACCCAGTCCTGGTCATCCATGAGGAAATCAACAACCTTGCCGACCGGTTCTGATTCCAAATCATCACCCCCGTGTACGTCATAACGACCAATGTCCAGAGAACTTTGCAGATGGGCGTCAAAATTCACCAGATGATGATTTGATTGAATGGGATCCAATCCAGATGTACGGTCACTAGCAAATGGAATAACCGGTATGCTATTCATACCCCACACGCCGCCACCCAACCAGTAGAAGGGCCAGCCATAATACCTGAGATAGGCTTCCTCATATTGTCTGGTCACAGGCTTGTGCGAGTCCATCGGTGGACTCTCCTCGATCTGCTGACGGGTGAGATTCACCAGCATGAGCTTGCCAGGCTGATACAGGCTGCTGAAGGAATGCGGAGAGATGAGCACCGAACGCCCAAAAATCCAAGAGCCAGTGTCGACCACCATATAGCGGACCGCCCAATGCTTGTCATCAAAATAGAAGTCTCGGATGTGGCCGATCTCGCCGTCGGAGGCTCCTATCTTATCGCCACATAGATGATTGATGCTCTGCAACATATTTTTCTCCTATCGTGTTTACTGCCAGGTCTACTCAAGCTGAAGGCCAGCTTATTGACTGTTCATTGAATAACTTTTAGCTTCGATCATGCCAATCCAATCAATGTTTTATTCCCGCCTGGGCACCACCCATGTTGCATTCCGCAGGATGGCAGATCCGGGGGATTGCATTCTGCCGGGTCAGGCCTTGCTCTTGTCGTTCCAGGGTAGCCCCTATCCACAAGCTAACCTCGCGAAGCGTACCGCCGCTCCAGGGCACCGATCTCATCGATCCCTCGCTGGTGCCGCTCCTCGCCGGTGAAGCGCGCAGCGAGGTTGATCCGCACGAGCTCTCGCGCCACCTCGCGGCCGACGACAGGCCCGACTATGACCAACACGTTCATGTTCGTCGTGCTCGACACTTTGGTGCGCCGAATAGCTATCGTGGCAGAGCCCAGCTCGAATTCCTGGCAGCTTGTTCACCGCCACGGAGGCGCATCGAATCGAATAGCAACTTCACAACGCGATCCGCAGACCACCAAGGAGAATGAGTTGATCGGATTCCATCCCCGCGGTCTCCACCAGATCGGCGGTCTCACCCACCGTGATGTGGTAGCGCAGGCCCAGGTAAGGCGCGAAACGACGGGTAAACTCGTAGCGCAGGCGCAGGTCAGCGTCGATGGGCCCGAGCCCAGCGCCCACCTGTCGCTCGGGGATGTCCTGGGCGAACAGGGAAAACTCAACCCGAGGCTGAAGCACCAAGCGCTGGGTCACGCGCAGGTCGTATTCCCCTTCACCTGTGAACCACAGGTCACCATCTTCAGAAAGCGCCATCGAGGTATCGACCTCGACCATGTAGGGCACCACGCCCTGCAGCGCGACCACGCCAGCCCAGGTGTCGTCGTAAACGTCATCTGACCATTCGTTGGCGTAGCGAACCCCGACCTGGGCGTTCCAAAAGGGGGTAACCAAACGGGAGTAGCGCAGATCGGTCTCCGTCTCGCCGTGCTCTGGGCCCTCCACCGACAGTGCACCCTCGTGCTCGACCCAGAGCCTGTTGAAATCGTAGCCGATCCACACCATTCCCTCCCACCCGAGGCTCCGGTCGCCCTGGTCGGGGATCCGATATTCGAACTGGTCGAGCACGGCGTAGGCGAAGATAGCATTATCATCGATCGCATCGGGGAAGTCGTCGGGAGGCGCTTGGGCCGCGCGATCGAGAACCTCGTCCAACGTCATACCCTGCGGCAGATCCGGACCCACCGGTTCCGTCGCCTCATCTGCCCCTGGAGGGTGATAGGCGTGATCCATCGGGGCCCCATCCTCTGCGGCCGAAAGCCCCACGGCCAGCAACCAAGCCACGATCACGTGGGTCGGCCACACGTCAGCGATCCGCATTGGCCACCCCCTCGCTCAGGGATCGGACCACTGCCACCGTGCGGAACATCCCCATTTCCATGTGGTACAGCAGGTGACAGTGGAAGGCCCATTGGCCCGGTGCGTCGGCGCTGATGTCGACGGTGACCAATTCGGCCGGCTGGACGTTGACAGTGTGCTTGCGAGGATTCTCACCGTAGTCGTGCCCGGCATACAGATCCATAAACATCCCGTGGAGGTGCAGGGGATGATTCATCATCGTATCGTTGATGAAGTTGATCCGCAGTCGCTCACCGTAGCGGAAGCGCAGCACCTCCGCCTCGGACCATTTCTTGCCGTCGAAGCCCCAGATGTACTGGTGCATATTTCCGGTCAGATGCATATCGATCTCACGCGTCGGCGCGCGGCGGTCGGCTGGCGTCTGCAGGCATCGCAGGTGCCTATAGGTCAGGACCCGACGGCCATCACTACCCAGGCCCAGACCGGGATCATCAAGCTGCCGGTAGGCCGTGCTGTGCCCCATGGTGATGCTGCCCGGCCCATGATCCGCCGGCCCATGTTGGCGACGATCGGGGAGACCAGCCACCGCCAATATCGCTCCCTGTGCAGCGTGGGCGCCTGCTCCAGCAGCAGTATGATCCATCTCCGCGTGGTCGGCGTGCTTGGCCATCCCATCCATCCCCACCACATCGTGGTCGCTCATGCCTGCCATCCCTGCGTGGCCACCAGCGCCGTGGAGCATCCCCATATCGGCCATCGTCAGCAGCGGGCGCGGGCGCCGTGCGGGTACCTGGCTCTACCGGGAATCCCGTGGGTATGATAGCCAGCCATCGTTGGCATCCTCTGAGGAATGACCGATCCCCAGATCTACACTGCCCTTCTGCGCCTTCATCATCCCTGGT
>Ga0163154_10008379_pt1 | contig 12082 bp, 15 predicted proteins | sample OliLakLV19MP9P1_FD_148649 | JGI IMG/M metagenome (GOLD analysis project Ga0163154, IMG submission 148649) | Freshwater microbial mat bacterial communities from Lake Vanda, McMurdo Dry Valleys, Antarctica - Oligotrophic Lake LV.19.MP9.P1 | ecosystem: Environmental > Aquatic > Freshwater > Lake >... | reverse complement strand
TCGGCCTCCTTGCCTGTGCCGACGACAGTGTGCCGCAACTCATCCCATCGCGCAACCGAACATGCGCCGAACAGGCGCGATTCTTATTCACGATCCGTATCAGTCGTGTCGATCAAGTGGATCATGCCGGGTGGAGGAGCATCGTTGATGACCTTGTTCCGCTTTTTCTGGAAGAGGTGACGATGATGAAGTCGACTGATATTGGTCGATAAAGATTTTGCCCGCAGCTGAATCTTGATCACGCCGGCATGAGTTGCCATCGTATCGTTTTCAAGAGCATGGTTCGTTCTCAGGAGGTCAGGATGCTTTCAACCAGTGCATGGACTTGCCATGAAGTGCCGTTGGATCAGTGGGACACGCTGCTGAAACAGTTTCCGCAGCACACGGTGTTTCACACTTCGGCCTGGCTGGAAGCCATCCGTGCCGTCTACGGCGCGAAGATCATCCTCGGATGTGCCGATCTCAACGGCGAATGCATGGCCATCTGGCCCGTCCTCCAGTCACGCAAGGGGTTCCTGAAATTGCTCGGGTCGCCCCTGCCTGGTTGGAGTACCGCGTACATGGGGCCGCTGTTCCGCGCGGGGGTCGATCCGGAACAGGCGATTGCTGCCCTGCTTGATTACGACCTCTTCCGCAAGGGTTCGTATTTTGCCGCCAAAACCCTCAATGAAGCCGCACCGGTCGATCTCAGCCGCCACGGTTTCGAACGTGTGCTCGATTTCGACACCCATGTGCTGGACCTGACCCAGACCGCGGAATCGCTGTGGGACAACCTGAAAGGCGAGTGCCGCACGCGCATCCGCAAGGCCCGTTCGCTGAATCTGGAGATTCGCCACGAGCAGGATGGGACGTTCCTTGATGAATACTGGGCAATGTCGCTGGAGACCTTTGCCAACACGCACATCAAGCCAACGTTCACCCGCGAGTTTGCCGGGGAGATGTGGAAGCACTTGCACGAGGCCGGACGCATCCGTGCCCTTTCCTGCTGGCAAAATGGCGAACGCATCGGCGTGCTCATGCTGCCCTTCGATACGCACACCATGTACTACTGGGGCGGCGCGTCCTGGGCCCGCGTGCGCGGCGTCCCTGCCCACAACCTCCTGCACTGGGAAGCCATCGAACTCGCACAGAAACTCGGATTGCGCCGCTACGATTTCATCTCCACTCTCGGCGGGGCGGGACGCTTCAAGCGCACCTTCGGCCCGCAGACCATCAACGTCGCCACGCACTGGGAGCGGACTTCATCGCGCGTCGTCAAGGCCCTGCGCGACCGGTATGAGCAGTACCTCACGCTGAAGCAAAAGTTATGGACGAACCAAATGCTGGGCGACCTCGGCGCGGGTACGCTCGCGCCGCTGATGCTGCTGTGCGAGATGTGAATGGCCTCCGCGTTCGCGGGCAAAGCCCACGCACTCCAGAGCGTGGGCGATTGGCTTGGGCATGGACGTCAAGTCTTCACAAGCAGCGAATGCACGGCAGCGCCCTAGTCGGCATGCTCCGGGATGTACCGGCCGCGCACCCACTCGAAATGGCTCTGATTTTCGATGGGGATGCACTTCGGCCGCGGTGCGAACAGGCCGCCGGCTTGGCGCGCCCACGGATGCACGTTGCCATCGGGCCGCCCATCCTCGGGAGAGGGTGGGCTTTGCGAAAACTCTCGCTTCAACTCGCGCGCGCACCAACTATGCGCCTTCCCGAGCGCGTACCGGGGCAACGGGTCGCGCCAATCACCCTCCCGAAAATGATGCGCCGCACAAAGCCCACCCACTCCCGTGGGTGGGACCTTCTCGGTCCGAAATCGCACCAGCGCATGCACATGCGTCACCGCCACCGCCACATCGATCACCTCCGCGCCGTAGAATTCCAGAGCTGATGTGTACACCGCGCACAATCGCAGCCGCGCGTCCCACCCCAGCCGCACCGCGGGCTTCTTCATCATCGCGATCGACTCGCGCCTGATTACTTCATACATGTGGCGAGGCGGAGGCTGCTTGTAATCGCCATCGACATGCTCGCGATGATGTCGCGCCCGCCACCCGCGCGGGTCGCCACGCAGCCAGTTGTTCTTGAACGTGGCGATGGTGTGCCAGTAACCGTTCCAGGGGGCGGTCATGCAAATACGGTATATGTTCGGGTGGTGATGTCAAGGGGCTTTCACGGATATTCGATGAAATTTCATCCCCCAAGCACACAGGATTCGGAATCCCCGCCCCCCAAAGCCCACCCACTCCGTGGGGGGGCGGACCACTGTCGGCAGCATTCATTTGAAACCAGCATTGGCCAGACGTCTCAGCAATAATGATGCGAGGCTAAGATGATCAAGGCAGTTGTCAGGGCTGTCTTGAATTGAATGTTCGTGACCACGCGGATTCCGAATCGCGAGCATCGACCCGGCGAACAAGAATTTGAACCCCTCTTGCTCGTTGCGTTCAGTTTCTGTTGAAAGATTATTGAGGCGAATCAAAGGGGAGGCCTCGTTGAACGCCTTCATCATCAGTGCCTTGCCAAAGTCCGATGATGTGGCATGTCGCTTGACCTCATTATCAAGGAACTTCATAGCTTCAAAGGTGGCCTGCGAGTAGTGGCCATTGTCGAACAATCGTCGCACATCGTCCGGAAAGTCAGGATGAATGTTTCGCGCATCGAAAGGGTGTTCAACATCTGCTGGCGCAAAGGTGGCCTGAGTGACCGATCCAGACCGTCGAGCCACGATCTCAAATCGGCCGAGATCACTTGGCATTGATCAAATTCTCACGAATGCTCCGAAATATTTTGTCGTAGACTTCTTGGTCGTTGGATGCTGGTAAGTTGATTTCGACGCGCACGGATAATCCAAGGGCCGAGCTTTCACCATTTGAACCACTGGTGTTGGTGATGCCGGTGTTGGCAGGGGTGTTCTTCTTGGCTGATCGAGAAGGCTTTGGGGTGTTTAGTTTGGAGCCGTTGGACGATGTTTTTGGAAGTTCCCTATGTCCCGCCAATGAGGCCAATGCCATGAATGTCCCCGCTTGTCGTGCGCCGACGGTCTCCGTTGAGTCGTCGGATGTTCGGAAGAAGGAAACCAGTTTCGGCTTGTCGACGGCCCATGCATCAGGATGGAGTTCGAAGAGCTGTTTGTACGCAGCCTGAACCAGTTTCTCGAACCCGGACGCGAATTCGTCGTCTTGTTTCAAGAATACCTTCGCTGCCTCTGGCCGCTTCTTTCCCTCTTCATCAAGCAAGCCTAAGAATCGAAAAACATTCAGTACGTATGACTCGTTTTTCGGTGCAAGTCCAAGCTTCTGAAGCGTCTCGGCATTGACAGTCTGAGGAAAGCTCTTCCGGAGCTGCTGAATGGTGTTCACCAGCGGGCCAGCAGAAGCTGCGTAAGGGAACGTGTTTGCCATAGGGTGTTCCTAGAGTGACGCTGCCATGTGACTGAAGAATGCAAGACAGCCGGACAGCTTTCGCTGTCCGGCTGTGTGACTCTCTGAAATTGTCGTCGTGCAGGTGTCTCATCGACGAGGTCGCGATCAATAATCCATGTCATCCATCCCCGCGCCGGCGCCGGCTGGGGTCTTGGACTTCTTCTCCTTGATCTCGGTGATCGCGCAGTCGGTGGTCAAGAGCAGCCCCGAGATGCTCGCGGCGTTCTGCAGTGCGACGCGCTCGACCTTGGTGGGCACGATCACGCCTGACTTCACGAGATCCTCGTAGTTGCCGGTCACGCCGTTGAAGCCGTAGTTGTTGTCCTTGGACTCCTCGACCTTCTGGGCCACGAGCGCGCCTTCGAGGCCGCAGTTCTCGGCGATCTGCTTGATGGGGGCCGACATCGCGCGGTTGACGATCGCCACGCCGACGGCTTCATCGCCCTTGAGCTTGCCTTCGAGCTTGACGAGAGCCTTGCGGGCGCGGAGCACGGCAACGCCGCCGCCGGGCAGGATGCCCTCTTCGACGGCCGCACGGCAGGCGTGCAGGGCGTCTTCGACGCGGGCCTTCTTCTCCTTCATCTCGACTTCGGTCGCGGCACCGACATTGATCTGCGCCACGCCGCCGGCGAGCTTCGCCAGACGCTCCTGGAGCTTCTCGGCGTCGTACTCGCTGCTGGTGTTCTCGATCTGGGCCTTGATCTGCTCGATGCGGCCCTTGATGTCCTTGGTGCTGCCCGCGCCTTCGACGATGGTCGTGTTGTCCTTGTCAACCGTGATCTTCTTCGCGCGGCCGAGGTCGGCGAGGGTGATGTTCTCCAGCGTCATGCCGAGCTCTTCCATCACGGGCTTGCCGCCGGTGAGGATTGCGATGTCGGAAAGCATTTCCTTGCGGCGATCGCCGAAGCCCGGCGCCTTGACGGCCGCGACCTTCAGCACGCCACGCAGCTTGTTCACCACGAGGGTAGCCAGCGCTTCGCCGTCGATGTCCTCGGCGATGATCAGCAGGCTCTTGCCCGCCTCGGCGATCTTGCCGAGGATCGGAAGGAGGTCCTTGGCGTTGCTGATCTTCTTTTCGTGAACGAGCACAAAGCAGTCCTCCAGCACGGCTTCCATCGCGGCCATGTTGGTCACGAAGTGCGGGCTGAGGTAGCCCTTGTCGAATTGCATGCCTTCGAGAAGATCGACGTTGGTGTCGAGCGACTTGCCTTCCTCGACGGTGATCACGCCGTCCTTGCCGACCTTGTCCATGGCCTCGGCGATGATCTTGCCGATGGTGGCGTCCTGGTTGGCGGCGCAGGTGCCGACCTGGGCGATTTCGGTGGAGGACTTGATGTTCTTGCTCATCGCCTTGAGTTCATCGACGACGCACTCGACGGCCTTGTCGATGCCGATGCGGACCTGGTTGGCGTTCGCGCCGGCGGTGATGTTCTTGAGGCCCTCGGTGAAGATGGCCTCGGCGTAGATGGTGGCGGTGGTGGTGCCGTCGCCGGCGTCCTTGGAGGACTTCTGCGCGACTTCCTTGACCATCTGCGCGCCCATGTTCTCGTAGGGGTCGCTGAGCTCGATCTCCTTGGCGACGGTGACGCCGTCCTTGGTGACAGTGGGGGCGCCGAAGGACTTCTCGAGGATCACGACGCGGCCGGAGGGGCCGAGGGTGACCTTGACGGCGCGGGCGAGTTTCTGGATGCCGCGGAGCATGCGCTCGCGGGCATCAACGTCGTAGGCAATTTGTTTGGCAGCCATGGTGTTTTCCTTGCAGGATGAATGAGTGTGCTTGTTGTTGGTCTGGGGGGGTGCGGGGGGATGGGGAAATTCACCGCAGAGACGCGGAGAACGCGGAGGAGGGAATTGAATTCGGTTTCAAATCACGTTGCTGTCTCTGCGTCCTCTGCGTCTCTGCGGTGAAGAAATCTGTCTGAAATACAAAACGAATCAGGCGATCGAAAGCCACGCCACGCGTTCGGCGTCAAGGATCACGATGCTGCGGCCGTCGGTGACCTTGACCAAGTGGTCCGCCTCATCGGGGATGAGCATCGCGTTCTTCACTTCGAGGTGCGAAACACCCGGAGCCGGCGAATGCACCTGCGCAAATACCACGACGAGCTTGCGCTCGCCGTTGAGTTCGCGGAGGGCCTGGCGGAGTTGGTCGGTGGTCATGGGGAAAACCGAAAGCGAAAAAGCTGAAAGCTGAAAGCCGACAGCCGATCGCCGACAGTCTCGTTAGTCCTTCTCGATCACGCCGAGGATGTCTTCTTCCGTCATGATGAGGAGGTCGTCGTTGTCGACCTTGATTTCGGTGCCGGAGTAGGAGGTGAAGATGACGCGGTCGCCCTTTTTGACGGTGAAGGGGAGATACTTGCCAGTGTCCTTGTTGAGGATGCCGGAGCCGAGGGCGACAACCTTGCCCTCCTTGGGCTTGTCCTTGGCCGACTCGGGCAGGAAGATGCCGGTGTCGGTTTTGGTCTGCGCTTCGGCGCGCTTGACGAGGATTTTGTCACCGAGAGGACGAACGTTCATGCTTGAATCTCCTGGGGAAAAGTGCTGGTGCTGACGAATGCTGGTATTTGAGTGCTTCGAGCTGAAGTTAAGATCGGGGCGTGCTACGCCGCGAGCGGCGGTTAGCGGGGCCAGAGGTCTGCGTAATGACGACGAAGGATGCGGCGGAGGACCTCGAGCATCGCTTCGAGGCCGACGGGTTGATCGAGGACGGCGAACGCGCCATCGCGCAGGGCTTGGGTAAGGCCGCGGGCGCTGTCGCGGGTGATCGGTTGCGACGGCCGCACCACGATGGTGGGCGGCGGCGTCTCCAATCGCCGAAGCAGTTGCAGCACGCGCGTGCCGCCATCTTCGTTGGAGGGCTTGGCGTGCGGGCAGCAACGGGCGAGCGGGACCGAGACATCGACCACCGCAATGTGAACCGAGGTGGAGCGAATCACATCGGCCGCCTCCTCGCCGGACGAGGCTTGGATGCTGCGGATGCCCATGGGGCCGAGGAGCGAGGGGAGCTGGTCGAAAGAAGAGCCCGGCCGGGCCGGCGCGCACGACAGCAGTAGGTTCAGCCGGTGGCCGGGAACGGAGCCGTGGCCGATCGGCTGATCGGGGGGGGTGGAGTTGGCGGGATGTTCGGGGCGCAGCATCATCGCGTTGGGTACGGAAACAAAGGCAATCGCCGTGCCGAGACTGCGGTGGGGGATTGGTCGATGAAATATCGCAAATCCATGTGTATCAAATGGTTATGACGACACTTCACGATTGAGATGTGGAGGCAGTTCTGTCACCCCGCTTCGATGCGGCTCACGAGTCTGCCAAATTGGCGGGACAACTTAGTGGTGTGATTGCAGGCTCTCAAGTGGCGTTGAACCGCCATCTAGACTCTGCTCCGATACACTTGGTGGCCCAATTCGTAGCTGTTCACGTTCGGTCAAACTCGCTGAATTCTCGAAGGAAACTCATGTCGTACGTTCGCATCGCCGCCGCGTTGAAGTCGCAAGTACCTGTCGGATCGGAAGTTACGATCAAAGGCTGGGTCCGCACCCGCCGCGATTCGAAGTCCGGCGGCGGCCTCTCGTTCATCAACGTCCACGACGGCTCGTGCTTCGATCCCATCCAGGTGGTCGCCAACGCCACATTGCCCAACTACGAAGCCGAGATCGCCAAGCTCAACACCGGCTGCTCGGTGATCGTCGAGGGCACGCTTGCGCCATCGCAAGGCAAAGGCCAGGCGGTCGAAATCCAGGCCACCGCGATCAAAGTCATCGGCTGGGTCGATGATCCCGACACCTATCCCGTCGCCGCGAAACGCCACACTTTCGAGTACCTGCGCGAGGTCGCCCACCTGCGGCCGCGCACCAACACCTTCGGCGCGGTGGCGCGCGTGCGGCACACCTTGGCGATGGCGGTGCATCGGTTCTTCCACGATCGCGGCTTCCTGTGGGTGCATACGCCGATCATCACCGCCAGCGATTGCGAAGGCGCGGGCGAGATGTTCCGCGTGAGCACGCTCGATCAGATGAACCTGCCGCGCACGCCGGAGGGCAAGATCGACTACAGCCAGGACTTCTTCGGGAAGGAATCGTTCCTCACCGTCTCCGGTCAGTTGAATGTCGAGACGTATTGCCTTTCGCTGGGAAATGTTTACACGTTTGGACCCACGTTCCGCGCCGAAAACAGCAACACCAGCCGGCACCTGGCGGAGTTCTGGATGATCGAGCCGGAGATCGCGTTCGCCGATCTTACCGCCGACGCGGACCTGGCCGAGGAGTTCCTGAAGTACCTCTTCAAGACGTTGCTGGATGAGCGGCCGGACGACATGGCGTTCTTCGCCCAGCACATCGACAAGGAGTGCGTCACGCGGCTGGAGGCGTTCGTGAACTCGTCATTCGAGCGCATGGACTACACCGATGCGATCAAGGCGCTGGAGAAAGCCGCTGCTTCAGGCAAGAAGTTTGAATATCCCGTGAAGTGGGGCATCGACATGCAGTCGGAGCACGAGCGGTATCTCACCGAGGAACTGGTCAAGAAGCCAGTCGTCGTGATGAACTATCCCAAGGACATCAAGGCGTTCTACATGCGCCTGAACGACGACGGCAAGACCGTCGCGGCGATGGACGTGCTCGCGCCCGGCATCGGCGAGATCATCGGGGGCAGCCAGCGCGAGGAGCGGCTCGATGTGCTCGACCGGCGAATCGACGAGATGCACCTGCCCAAGGCGGCGTACTGGTGGTACCGGGATTTGCGTAAGTACGGCACCGTGCCGCACGCGGGCTTCGGCCTGGGCTTCGAGCGCACGATCATCTACGCGACGGGCATGGCGAACATCCGCGACGTGATTCCGTATCCACGCACGCCGAAGAACGCGGAGTTTTGACGAAGTGACTCCATTGTGAAGGGTTGTGAAATGGTTGTAACGCCGAGTTGACTTTTGAAATATAGTTTCTTGAACCAAATGCCTTGACCATACTTTGGAGTAATCAAGAAACTCAATGAAACGCCGCGATCTCGAACAACATCTTCGCGCGAACGGTTGTCGACTCGGCCGACATGGCGGAGGTCACGATGTGTGGGAAAATCCTCGTAGCGGGACAGACAGCACCGTCCCGCGGCATCGCATCGTGAAGCCGGGCCTTGCACGCAAGATTTGTTAAGACTTGCAAATTCCACAACCCAGAAATCCGAACTGACCCAAGAGTCGATCAGGCGATCGCACGGCGGCGAATCGAACGATCCTTTGTTGCTCGAAATTTCCGCAACTCACGCATAGCATCGCGTGCCATCTCGAAAGCCTCGGGAATCGTCCGAGCCTGGGTATTCAGTCCGGGTTCCATCGGTGAACTGACAACGTACCAACCCTTCTCCGCCTCTTCGAGAGTGAGGACCAGTTTGCCATCGCTGACGTTGTACCGCTTGGACATTCGCACCTCTGCTCCGAACCCTATTATTGCAGCGCAAGGAGGCTGGGGCAACGTCCGAGAATAGGGCGACCTGCACACGGCGAAGCAGGTCAAAACGGCATTTCCTCATCCGTCACTTGTGGCGGCTTGATCTCGCCGCTCGCCACCTTGCGTTTGTACTCCTCCGCCTCGCGCTCGTACTCGGCTTCCTGTTCATCCCGCGCCATCTCGCACTCGGCGCACTCGCAGTCCGATTCGTGGCCTTCAACCATCGGCGGGTCATCGCTCCAATACGTTTCGCCGGTCTTCGGATCAACGTAGTCGGGATCGACCGGCCAGATGTCGCAGGTGAAGCCCGCCCCGCCGCAACCATCGACCGGGCAGCACCACATGCCAGGCAACCGATGTTTGTCGGTCGATTCATCGGCACGCGGAACCCAGATGATCTGATCGCTCTGGTATTCCTGGCTGCAATGCAGGCAATGCACCAGAATTGATTCCGCAGGCGGTTGCATGTGATCCTCCAGCGCCTCCGGCGGCAGGTCGGGATCGTGCAGTTGATACACGTCTTGATCGTCGTCCATGCATATCAGTTTACCGCGCTATCATCTCGATATGCAGTGCAACATCGACGCCCAAGGCAAGGCATTCCGGCTGATCTCGGGAATGGTGCTGACGGTTGTCGGGCTGATCGTGATCGGACTGTATGCCTTCGACTTCCTGCCGATTGATTGGTCGATGCTGGGTCTGGGCTTCGGGATCGGGTTTGTACTCACCGGTGCGTTCTGCGTTTTCGAGGGCTGGGCCGGCTGGTGCGCAGTGCGGGCGATGGGGTTCAGGACAAGAATTTGAGTTTCGGTGCGAATGTGGTACGGAGGCGGGGAGGCGGGGGCCGGGAACCCCAGATGAAAAGGGGTGAAGGTAATAGGAAAGCCCCAAGAGCCGGGTCGCTACCCCACCATGGGGGCTTGCGTGCTGCTTCTTCCAATCGCTATTTCCCAGGGTTTCGGCAATGAAATCAAAATTCGTGGAATGAGTTTCGGTCTACCGCAGTCATCTTCCGGGGGAGAGACTGCGCGGCCGCGCGGCTGCGTCGGACGTCACCATTCCGCACCCCATCCACCCGCACGCAGGAACAGACATGCAACACGAATCAACATCGTCGGCCACCCGATCCGGTCGCAGCGCGTTCCCGCGACGCGGCATCATCATCGCCATTGCGGCGGGGGCGTATGTCGCGGGCACCATCATCGGCAACGGCGGCGCGGCCCACGCCCTCGATGAACCCAACGACTCCAAGCCGGACGTGCTGGTGAAGGAGCGTGTCGCGCCGCCTGCGGTCACGGTCGAGAAAGGCAGCGTCGCCATCATCGGGGCCAGCGATGACCGTTATTACCTCGTGCAGCAGGATGGCACCGTGTCGATCCTCACCGGCCTCCGCAAGGAAGATCTCTGCTGGCGACGCGCGGATGAACGTTGAAGATGCATTCGGGATTGGAGCCACGCATAAACACGGATAAACCGGATATGGAAGCAGACAGCCGCGAAGCGGCACGAAGCCGATCCCATTCATCGGTGTTCATCAGTGGCGTTCCTTTTGCTTCTCCGTGGCTCTTCGTGTTGGTACTGATAGCGTTTGAAATTGGTGGCACAGGCATCCTGCCTGTGCGTACGGTCAACTGGCAGAATGCCCGTTCCACCTTCAAACGCTACCAGTACCTCCGTGTTCGACTTTCTAGGACACTCGGATAGAATGACCTGCTCGAACGTTGGCCTGAGTGGAGTCTTTCCGTGCATCGTTCCCCCGCGCTTCGCATCCTGCTGGCGGCTTTCCTGGCGATCTGCTCGCCGGCTATGTGCTGCTGCACGGTAAAAAATTTTGTGGCAGGCGCGGACGCGTGTGGTCAGCGTTCTTGCTGCGTGATGGGGACTTCCGCTCGAATCGATGCGGCAAATCAACCACGTTCGTGCTGCGACGAAACCGAGGGTGAATCGCCCTCGGATGATGACTCACCGCCTTGCAAATGTCACGAGAAGTCGATTGAACTGACGCGGCTCGACACCGGGGTCAAAATTTCGATCCCGGCCAATCTTTCGGAACTGGGGCCGATGATGTTTACCGCTCCGTGGCCGATGCTTGTCGTGGATGCGGCGCACGGATGGATGGTTTACAGGTCGCTCACTCGCCATCATCCGCCGCCGAATACGCTGCTGGCGCAGCGATGTCTGCTCTTAATCTGAATCTCGATTGAACGGCGATGCCTTCATCGCCGGCGCGATCCATCGCGCTGATTCGTGACGACGCCTCGATTCATCGGCGTCGGTTAATGTTTTTCATTCGAGATTCAATTCAGGAGTTTGTCATGCGTTTATTTGCTTCATTCATCTTGGTCGTGAGTTCGCTGTTCATCATCTCACTGGGTGGTTGCCAGAAGACCGAAACCATCAGCACCGGCAATGAGGTCGCACTTTCCGAGACGGACGCGATCGAGGAATCGTCCGCGACGCTGTGGGTGTTGGGCATGGGCTGCCCGCAGTGCTCGAACAACGTGGATGAGCAATTGCTGAAGGTGCCGGGGGTTGAGAGCGCGAAAGTCGATCTCGCCACGGGCAAGGTGGCGGTCGCTTTGGCGGAAACCAATCGTCCGACACGACAGCAACTGGCCCAGGCGATCACCGACAGCGGCTTTACGCTGCGAAAGATCGAGGTGCCGTGATGCATCAGGCCATTCTTCGATGGGCTTGGATTCCGGTCGCGATCATGGCGATGTGCGGTCATGTGCGAGCCCAGGCCCCGATCTGGGGCGAGGCCGCTATGCAGCCGTCGCCGAATACGGGGCTCGTGCACGAAATGCTCATTTACCGCCGGTACGACGAACGCGCGGTGAACGACGGCGGCCGGGCCGAGGAATTCATCGCCCTCACGCAATTCAGTTACGGCGTCACGGCCGAACTGGCGTTCCGTTTCGACCTGCCCGTGATGTTTCGCAATGAAACCGCCGGCGCTTCGGGGGGCGGAGACGCCGATGATGAATTCGGCATCGGCGACAGTCAGATTCTCGCCAAGTACCGCGTCTGGAAAAACGACACCGCCGCCACCGACACGCAGCGGGTCGCCCTATTGGGCGGACTCGTCATTCCCGGCACCGACGAAGCGTTCTCGATGGATTCCTCCAGCGATTCGTTCAATCCGTTGATCGGCATCGTCTATTCGCAGGTCACCGGCCGCCACGGTTTCAACGCCGACCTGATATGGGAGTTCGACACCGGTTGGGGTGGCGG
>Ga0163154_10008377_pt1 | contig 12082 bp, 5 predicted proteins | sample OliLakLV19MP9P1_FD_148649 | JGI IMG/M metagenome (GOLD analysis project Ga0163154, IMG submission 148649) | Freshwater microbial mat bacterial communities from Lake Vanda, McMurdo Dry Valleys, Antarctica - Oligotrophic Lake LV.19.MP9.P1 | ecosystem: Environmental > Aquatic > Freshwater > Lake >... | reverse complement strand
TCCCACGACTTCGCCGATCTTCACCTCGCGCCCCTCCTCGACCGCCACTTCGAGCACCCCGTCGCGCGGGGCGGGGATCTCCGTGGAAACCTTGTCGGTGTCGAGCGTCAGCAGGATGTCGCCCGACCGGACCGCGTCTCCCGTCCGGTGATTCCACGAAGAGATGACGCCGCTCGTGACGGATTCACCGACGGCGGGGATTTTGACTTCGATCTTCATGCGGGTCGGGTTTCTGGGTGGGGGTCGGGAGATTGACTAAAGCGGCCGGCGACGAATCGGGCAAGCCCTGCTGCGGCAGGCGGCCTAGCCACCGAGCGCTTCCCGGAGCAGCTTCTCCTGCTCCCTCCGATGCAGGGCGAGCGAACCGACGGCGGGTGAGGCGCTCGCGTCGCGTCCGGCGTAGGAGAGGTCGCGTCCGAAGATTCTTCGCAAGCGCGGTTCGAGATGGGACCAGGCCCCCATGTTTTGGGATTCCTCCTGGCACCAGATGATGTGGGCGGCGTCGGCATGGGGCGCACAGACCGTGCGCAGGAGTTGTTCATGCAGCGGGTAGAGTTGTTCGACTCGGATCAGGGCGGTGTCGCGGATGTCCCCCGCGCTGCGTGCGCGCACGAGATCGTAGAACACTTTGCCCGAGCAGAGCACCAGGCGGCGAGTCGCGCCGGACGCCGGGGGTGCAGGATCGTCGAGAATGTCGCGGAACCCGCCCGTGGTGAAGTCCGCCTCCGTGGAAACCGCGGTCTCGGAGCGCAGGAGGCTTTTGGGGGTCATGACGATGAGCGGTTTGCGGAACGGGCGCTTCATCTGGCGGCGCAGGAGGTGGAAATACTGGGCCGGGGTGGTGGGGTTGGCGACCTGCAGGTTGTCCTCGGCGCAGAGTTGGAGGAACCGTTCGAGGCGTGCGCTGGAGTGTTCGGGTCCCTGGCCCTCGTATCCGTGCGGCAGCAACATCACGAGTCCGCTCGGGCGCTGCCATTTCGACTCGGCCGGGGCGATGAACTGGTCGATGATGACCTGCGCGCCGTTGGCGAAGTCGCCGAACTGCGCCTCCCAGATGCAGAGCATGGACGGGTAATCGAGCGAATAACCGTAGTCGAACCCGAGCACGGCGGCCTCGGAGAGCATGCTGTTGTAAACGCAGAACCGGGCCTGGTCGGGCGTCAGGTTGAGCAGGGGGATGTACCGGTCGCGCGTCTCCTGCTCATACAGAACCGAGTGGCGCTGGCTGAAGGTGCCCCGGCGGCTGTCTTGTCCGGAGAGACGCACCGGGACCCCTTCGATGAGGAGCGAGCCGAACGCGAGCGACTCGGCGTACGACCAGTCGTACGGGCCGCCCTCCTTGAAAATCTTCGCCCGCCGATCCAGCAGCATCCGGCGGATTTTCGGGAGCACCTTGAAATCGGAGGGGACGCTGGTGAGCCCGCGCACCACGGTGCGCAGGGTCTCGTGGGCGACCGCGGTATCGACCGGCTTGTGCGAGTAGGGGGGCTGGTAGACGGCCGAGGACTCGATGAACTGCAGGTTCTCCGGGGTTTGGACTTGGACCGGTGTTTCGACTTCCTGATGGGCTTTCTCGAGGCGGGCGAGGTAATCGCTCTCGAGAGCGGCCACCTGGGCCGGCTGAATCTGCCGGTCGGCGATCAATTTTTCGCGGAAGATGCGGCTCGTCGGCGGGTGATCCTGAATGAGCGCATACATGTCGGGCTGGGTGAAGACCGGTTCATCACCCTCGTTGTGACCGTGCCGGCGGTAGCCGTACAGATCGATCACCACGTCGCCGCGGAATTGCTGGCGATAATCGAAGGCGACCTTCGCAACGAAGGCCACGGCGGCGGGGTCGTCGCCGTTGACGTGAAAGATCGGCGCCTCGATCATCTTCGCGACGTCGGTGGCGTACTGGGTGGACCGGGCATCGGCGGGGAGCGTGGTGAACCCGATCTGGTTGTTGACCACAATGTGCACGGTGCCGCCGGTGCGGTAGCCCTGGAGCTGCGACAGGTTCAGGACCTCGGCCACCATGCCCTGGCCGGCGAACGCGGCATCGCCGTGGATCAGCAACGGCAGGACTTTTCGCCGTTCCTGCGAATCGTTGAGCACCCGCTGGCGCGCCCGCACCTTCCCCTCGACCACCGGGTTGACCGCCTCGAGGTGGCTCGGGTTGGCCGCGAGACGGATGTCCACCGGATCACCCGAGGCGGTGGTGCGCCGGACTTCGTAACCGAGATGGTACTTCACGTCGCCGTCCCCACCCACCAGGTCGGGGATGAAGTTCTCGGAAAATTCGGTGAACAGGACCCGCATGGATTTGTGCAGGAAATTGGCGAGCACGTTCAGTCGTCCGCGATGGGCCATGCCCATCCCGATCTCCTGCACGCCGTTCTGCGGACAGCGTTCGAGGATCGTATCGAGCAGGACGAGCAAGGACTCGCTCCCCTCGAGCGAGAAGCGCTTTTGTCCGACATGGCGGGTGTGCAGGTAATGCTCGAACCCCTCCGCCTCGATCAGCACCTGCAGCATCCGCCGCAGCTCGGGCGCCTCGGGCTGTGGATCGGTGAGACGCGACTCGATCCGGTCGCGCACCCAGTTGCGGACGCGCGGATTCTGGATGTGGATGAACTCCGCGCCGATCGGGCCGCAGTAGATCTCCTCGAGCGCGGCGATCATCTCGCCGAGCGGGAGGGTGGCACCGCCCATGAAAAACTTCGACGAGACTGGTTTGCCCAGATCGGCCTCGAGAAACCCGAACTCGCGCAGCGAGAGCAGCGGTTGTTCCGGGCGCGACCGGCTCAGCGGATCCAGCAGCGCGCGGGTGTGGCCGAGTGTCCGGTAGGCATAGACCATGCCGTCGACCCGGGTGAGGCGCCCCACCAGATCCTCCGTCGAATCCGCACCCCCGGGCAGGTCGTGCCGGGCGGCCTCCTGATGGGTGTAGCCGAGCTCGAACCCGGCGAAGAAATTCGACCACTCGGGCCCAAGGGATTTCGGATCCCGCTTCCACTGCTCGTACTGCGAGTCGAGGAGGTCGAAGTTGTCGGAACTGAACGGGATCGTGCTCATGGGGCCAAGATACGCGGAATCGGGAGTCTGTCGCAGGATCGGCGGGCGTCAATCCGCTTGTCTCAATCTCATCGGGATCGGGGCCCACGATGCCGGGAGGGCTCCCCCGGTGGATCGGCAGCCCCGCGGACGATTAAACGCGCGCCCTATCCCCTTCGCCGCGCGCCCATTCTCCGTTGGCGACGCACCCGCCGACAAAAAGCTCACTTATTCGGAGGGCCAGGCGCCTTGGCGTGAGCAGTGCGCGATTCGCGCGCGGGCTCGCCAACCATGCCCCTACGGCCGCGTGTCCTCCCGGGCTGTACAAGGCGCCGCGCAGAAGGCCGCTGACGTTCGCAGAACGCGCTCCCCGCCCCGCGCTGTCAGCGGCGAGATGAAAATCGGATAGATTGGCCGGTTTGAATTTCGGATTGCGGGAGGGGGTGTTCTTCCCATGCCTTCCCCGCCCAGCTTTTCTTCCTTGTTCGCCTGGGTCTTCTTCGGGGTCTCGTGGCGGGGTGATTTTCTTCCGTGAACGCGGTGGCGTTTTCTTCCTGTTTCGGCGGTTTTCCCCGAGCCAGCCGATGAACCGAAGCGCAAAGGTCAAGTGCCTGCATTGCAAAGAGTTCTTTGAAGCCGATTTTCGCAATCGGGGGCGGCAGCGATACTGCACCCGGCCCGAGTGCCGACCGGCCAGCAAGGCGGCGAGCCAGCGGCGCTGACGGGCGGCATGGGCGGACGGAGGGGGCAGGCCCGGGTCCGCGTTTACACCCAGTCCCGGATCGAAGTGTTGGAGTCTATGCCGGTGACGGAGTGGCGTGAGGTGCGGCGGGGCTGGTGTCTGGGGTCGGAGGAGTTTCGGGATAGGATGCTCGGCCTGCTGGAGGGGGCGATGGGAGGCAAGCGACGGGAGAGTTTCGAGCGGCGCGCTGCGATGGCACGGCATGACGAGAACGCGGCCGCAGCGCATGTGGCGCGGGCGTTGGCCGCGTTGGGGGTGACAGGGGAAGTGATGAGGAGCCTTCGAAAGAACGACTCCCGGAAGCAGGCCTTGGGATGGTGCCTGCGCAAGCGGGTCTCGGTCACGGACCGGTGGATCACCGAACGGCTGGGCCTGGGTCATCGCAGCAACCTGCTGCGGGCGGTGCGGCGGTTCGACGCCGCCGCCAACAGGGAAACCACGCGCCTGAAAGGAATTGTGAAGCAATGCGCGGACCTCTATGAATTGGTGATTAGATGCAAGGACTGACCCCTATGATAGCCAGTGCCGAACCTATCGGGCTAAACTGTTACCCTTGACACTCATCGAACTAGTCAGTAAATAAGCGAGGCGTGATCCAAAATCCTCCTTTTAACTCAGTGCCGAGTTCTGTGGTCAGCTTCGGTGGGATCGAGCTCGACCATGGGCTGAGTGCCTTTCCGGCGAAGTCAGTCTCTGCCGTGCTATTGGGATTTCTGCTCGCCATACCATGCCAAACGCTCCAAGCGGGAGATCCTCTTTTTCGAGCGACCGAGGGCCTGTTCGGGGAGGTTGTTGCTGCGGAGAAGGGAGACCCCTCCGCAGAGCTGTCAATTGTTGAGCGCGAATTGCTGCCCAAGCCCCTTCAAGTCGCGGCGGCAACCACTGTGGCGTTCTGGTCGCCGGTCGCCGCAGGCCAGTCCACAGGAACGGGCGTGCGCTGGATTGCAGCTGACGGATCCAAATGGTGCGTGTCGATGGATGATAGCGCTCGATGGGTGGCGAGTGCGGAAACTTCGGCAGGCGCTGAGGCCTGGCGGCTAAGCGATCAGAGAAGGCAGAATCCGTCTCCTCTTGGCGGATGGAATCATGTGGCCCTCACCATCGATACGTTTGCCCGAGCGGCAACCCTCTACGTCGACGGAGTTCCAACCGGTACCATCCAGCTTCCGGACTCATGGAGGGTGGGCCCCGCTTCAGCGCTCCGCGTGTTTTCCCCGGTGGGGCATCCCTCGGACTCGCTACCCTCAAGCGTGACCGTGTACGGGAGTAGTCTACGGCCCGAAGAGTTGTTTGAATTATGGAAAGCTGAGGTGCCGATCGGGCCAGACGAAGCACTGGTGGGGCTCTCGCCGGTCCAATTATTAGAGCGATTTCGCGCGATGCCGCCTGAAGCGTTTATCGACAGGAGGGCCGCGGCTCAATCGGCACGCGTCGGCCTGGCACGGGCCATTTCGACAGGGGATCTCGATTTGTATCCGTGGGTGTCAACGTTGCGAGAATTGTTGCCGGGCCTGCGCTCCTCTGTCCGCGGAGATATCGCAGCAGAATTGAGCGCTCGTTTTCCCGATCAGGTCGCGGTGCAAGCGATACCGGATGCAATGCGGGTGATCGAGTATTCCGAGCTTTTGCTCGCTTGCGGTCAATGGAGGGAAGCGCAACGGCTTGTTGTGGACTGGGTAGCGTCCCACCCGGGAGCGCTGGCGAGTCTAGCTCCCCAGGAGATCGCCCGGATGATCTTTCACGTCGCCCAAATACAGGGGCCAAAAGCCGAAGCAAGGGAGTTGTTGTTAGCCGTCGTCGATCTTAAACTTGATGATCCGGAGGTTACACGCCAATTCGGTGCCGGAAACTGGGCGGAAATCGTCCGGCTGGCGTACTGGGCATTTACGCCCGAGCGGAAAAAGCGCTGGGCGGAGGGACTGAACCGAGCTTGGTTCAATAATCGGGATGAGGCGCTGAGGATGCAGGTTGGAGATGTCGCGCTTCTGCTTGAAGCACTTCGTCGGTGCGACGATCCGACGCTTCACACAATTGCAGCTGAGTGGGTTGACCAGCGGGCTCCTATCGGAAACCTAACTCAACTGGCCAGCTTCGTCGCAGCCCTGGGCAACGGGGATGGCGCGCGCCCCGCCCACGACAGACTCCGGGCAATATTCCAAGCGACCCCTCTGACGCCGTCAAGCTTCCGGGGGCGGGAATTCTCCAAAATGACGTTGATTCTTCGCACACTCGCAGGAGGGTTGAATGTGGATGGCCGGGAGGCGTGGGTCCAGCGTATCCTGTCTGGCTTCGGGACCGCTCCCTCTGAGTTGGCCGGCCGAACTTTTAGCGAAATGGTCTGCTTCCACCAAGTTCTGGAGGAACTCTTTGCCACCAGGCGGGCTGCTCCGGCGATTGCGGATTGGATAATCGGGACCGATGTGTGGATGCAGCTAAATCCCAACGCGCTTTTCGATCTTGTTACTTGGCTGCCGGAAAAAAGCGAAGCAGGGAAGGAGGCTGCAACCCGAATTGCGGATCACATCGAAAACCGTCTGTTACGTGGGCCTGACGGAGGACGTTCGCTGACACCTGAGCAGTGGCGCATAGCGGCAACCCATCTCGCTCCGCATCTGGCGGAACGGCAAAATCAGGGCTGGCTTGACGTGCTGCGCTCCGGCTGGCGCGAGGAACTGCGTTCCGTTGCGGGGCTGAGTTACGGCTCCGCGGCCAATTTGGTTTTTGCGTCTGACCGTTTTCAGCCGGAAGCCGGTCCGATCCTCGCCGCAGAATGGTTGGAAGCACACGCGGGAGAAGACTTGTATGGCAAAGATGCCGGACACGCGCTCGACTTGATTGATGCTGCCTTTGAATGCCCGACCCCAGCCTGGAGCAAGTTCGTCATGTTCCAACGGATCGCGGCAATTTTCTTCAACACGCGGGGCGGGATCATCGATAACGGGGTGCGTGGATCAGCAGAAAGGATTCTTTGTCGCCACTGGAATCGCATTACGGATGCAGCCAATGATCAACAAACTGCCCGTGCCTTATTCCGAACCTACCTGAGTCAGTTTAGGGGTGGGGACCAGACTCTCCCATGGCCGAGCAAGCCTGAGCCGGACAGGCATGATCCCCTCATCAGGGAGCCCCTCCGCTGGAATGCAGATCGTAGAAATAGCATGGTCGCCGCTTATGTAAACGGGTTCGACCGGATGCGCTCGCAGCCGGCTTCACCGGTTACCGACCTTTACCAATTTCGAGTAGGTGACTCAGTCGTTTCGGGCCTCGGGCCGGGCAACAGGAATCGCTGGGTGACAGCCTCCTTAATCCGATACTACCAATTGCCGCTTGTCCGCTCGATTCCCGGCGAATTCACGTTTCGCCCGCCATTTGAGGATTATCTCTCAACCCTGCTTGAGGCGGGCTCCTTGGCTGGGGTTAAGGAACTGCTGGAAGCTTGGGAGGCAGCCCGCCCGGACCAGACTGCAAGGGTCAATCAAATCCGGCAGTCGATGGGCCTTGACGAAGGGGGCGATCCGAAATCGGCGATCCAAGCACTCCGCGAAGAGATCGATGATCACATGCTTGACCTCACAGGAAGCCGTCCAGGCGGCCCTACTAAGCGCGAAGGCACCGAAATGCGCGACTGGCTCGCCCGCTACCGGGAGGCCGAGCAGCAGGCACGCTGTCTTGCCACTGCGCTAGGGCGCAGTCCTCTGCTCACCGTGGCGCCAACCGCAACAGCGAACCGATGAGAATTATTCCCTTTCCGATTGTACTCCACATTGCAATAGCGCTGGCGGCAACGGTGGCGCACGCAGGTTTGGAAGTTTCATATCCATATCCTGACGAAACTTACACGGCTTGTGGCGTAATGCCTGGGCAGCAGATCTCGCCCTGGCCGACCAATGCCACCTATTCGTACAACAAGTGGGAATATCCCTACTATCAAAACATGTGGAGTGGGGTTGGAACCACGTTTCCTTGGGGAAAAGTTTACGGAAGTGCGGGCGGTCCGGCCGATTATTACATATCAGGATGGAAATACACCGAAGAAGGCGGAACTAGCGCAGGGTCATCAGGCAATGTTACCGGGGGGTTTAGTATGAACGCATCGACAGATCCCGGGGAATACACGGTCACCTACACCAGGAAAGATGCAAGCGTTCGACCATGGAAAATCGTCGCCCAGCCTAACATTGGCAATGGACCCGATTACAACACCTATCAGGAGACATTCAGTTTCTCGCTTTATCACGCAGAGTTTAAGTCCCTGAGCACTTCAGAGAAGACAGTCATTCTCTTCAACGGATCAGCGAGCTTCGACGCAGCGGACGCGCTTTCACCTCGCTGCTATATTCCGTCTAACGACATTACATACAGCGTGTCACGGTCCGAGGACGCCACAGTCGACACGTATGGGGACGTAACTTTCACGAAAGACGGCAGCTTCGACGTTGGAGTGTACCACGGAAACTATTCCAGCGCACCAGCCAATATTACCATCACGGTAGTCCCAGAGTTGTCAAATGCCACCGTCTCCAGCGGGAACTGGTCCGCGAGCGCCAATCGAAGCGGAAACAGTAGTGTCACTATGTTCGACCTTCGTGATAGCAGCGGGTGCCTGAGCCTGACATTAGACCTTGATGCGAACGCCAATAGCGGAACTTTTGCCAGCGGCAATCCTACATGGACCATGACGGGCCAAGCCAGTGGGAATACTTCTGGCAACAGTAGCAGCTTCAATCTAACGGCAGCGGGAAACTACACAGTAAAGGTGAAAAGCCATAGTGGCGACGAGAGCAACTCGAGTGACGAGATCAAGTTGGACGTGGAACTCTTCGGCGTAGACTGGACGAGCTGGATCTCCGACGGAAGCGCTTACACCCCAGGCAACGTCACATCAACTTCCTCGAGCGACAACCTCTATGTATTTTATCCGCACTCAGCCAGTCCGGGCGAGACAAAGAACAAAACGGTGTCGATGACCCTAAATGCAAGCCATGGGACCACCACGAAGCACGGGGAGTTCAAGTACGAGGCATACAAGGGTTCAACCAGTCAGGGAAGCCCTTCCTATTTCAGCAGCGGCGACGGCTCGGGAAGCGTTGATCTCAGCTACGAGACAGGCAATTCCTCCTCGACTGATTATGTGATTAAGATTACAGACTCCCTTGGTTTGGATTTTGGAAATCCAGACGTCAGTATCGCGCCGGTAGACTGGACGGTATGGGCGAGTGATGGCTACATTGCGTACACCCCTTCGAGTGTGAACAGCACCTCCACGAATCGGACTCTATACGTGCTCGTCGAAACAACGGGCAACGCATCCGACACCATGAACGTCACAATTGACCTGACGCTGAACGCGACGGCTGGAGGCACAAACTATGCCGACCTTTTCAAATACACGGTGACCGGCACCAATGCGCCTTCCGGAGCCGACCTGCCAAGCAGTGGCTCCGCAAATTTCACACTTCAATACAGCGGAAATCTGGCTTCTGCGTCGAATTATACCGTGGAGTTCGTGGCTATCAATGGGAGCGCGAGCTACGGGAACATGACGGTAGCCCTCCTGCCTGTTGATATTGACGTAGTTCATCCCGCAACGGGAGAAATGTCGGAATCACGGGAAGCAAGCGAGGGCGGGCTTGTGGCTATTCGCAGAGACGCGGGCACTCCGATTACAAAGTTGAAGCTACACAAACTTGAGGGGATGGCCAACTCGCAGTTCAAGTTGGTATTCGGTTCAAAGATCAAGTTGTGGAAGCACAATGATAATGGCTATTTAAGTGATCCAATCGTTACAGGAAACACGACGTTTCCCGCAGATCAGGACACGGAAATTTATGTGGAAGGTGTAACCAAGAGCAATACCGCCAAGGATGTTGAGGTTGGATTGAAGGTGGTTATTGGTTCTACAGAATCCTCCCCCGTGCCGATAAAATTAACAGTGGTTGATGGCGAATTTGAAGTTCAGGCCAAAATGTGGATACGGGAACAATGGATAGACACTCCTCCGCATCCGACTATTCACTTCGGCGGCTACAAAATCGCAGGAGGCGACGACCGCGATAATAACAATTCCCCAACAGCAGCGTATAGAGTGACACAAAAGGTGGTAATAGTCCCTTACAAGGATTTAGATTTGGATGGAATTAAGGATGACCATGTCCCATTCATCTACAAAATGAATTCCCCCGGCCTCTCATCCCTATGGGTGAAATCGGCATCGGTTCCTAATCCCAGCGATCCATATTCCGCTTCCAATCGATTTTTATCTACAGCAACCCCTTCCAGCACCGCCCCTCCTGACGTTACCAGAATGCATATCGATGGACTTTCGAGAACAAACGATAAGGTGAGTCGTGTTCGCTTTCACGGCGCTGCCAATGATCCATTGGTGCCGTTTTCCTTCGATATCAACTGGGACATCACTGTTGCCATTGATGGAACAGATGTCTTAGAACCAAAGTATGTCATAGAAGGCAATCACGATGATTATCCTGCCTTCGAGATTGATTTTGGGGACTCAATAGGCCGCAGGTCTCCTCAGCCTTACTTTTGGTTGCATCCTCTACCGAGCGATGTCTTTGACCTTGCACCTGGAGGAAGCATCACGATTCCTTCAACAACTAAAGGGGATATTCGATGAAGGTTATTTTTGGATATATGCTTTTGTGCTTTTCTAGCCTTGCGCTAGCTGAAACCGAGATGAGCTTATCCCAAATTAAGATGAATCTGCAACACGCCGATGAGGCATTAAAAGTTGCAGCGGTAAAAAGTCTTATGCAAGAGGTCAGCTCTCAAACACGATCTCAGGGTTCGAGAGAGGCATTAACAGCCTCACTTGTTTCAACAGGTGAATTCCTTGCCCCAGTTAACGCTGAATTAATTAGGTTGGCGACAGACGAATCGTCAAGAATGCGAGCTTCTGCGGCTTTGCTGTTGGGTTATTCAAAGCAAACAAAAGAAAATACAACGACATTGGTTGCATTGGGAAAAGATGAGGTTCCAGATGTCCAATATGCGGCATTGCGCAGCATCTTTTTGGCTAACGCACAAACGCCTGAAACTCGGGAGTTAACCGTGGACCTTCTGAAGCATACAGACAATTCCAGTCTTTTCCGAGATGCGGCGAATATTGGTTCGGCATGGAAAATGACCGAAGCGATAGAGCCATTGCTGCAGGGGCTTTTAAACGAAAATCCTCACTTCAAGCTTTATGCGGCAGGTGCTCTTGCGGATTTAGGAGTGAAGGATGCTGTGCCGGAAATGAGAAAACAACTGGAAGGGATTTCCGATCCTTCACTTCAATCTCTAATGCTAAACGCAATCGACCGTCTGGCGAATCCTGCTCCTCAAGCCGTGACGCCACCTGCGACGACGACTCAAAAAGCGCGAGATCCCATCTCGCAAGTCGCGACGCCAGTTCAGCAGCCCAAGCCCGTAGATTCGCCATCGCTGATAGCAGCGGAAACTAAGCCTGCGCCGCCCAGCTTCCCAATCGTTCCCGTGGCAATCGTCGGGGCGGTGATCGTGGGAATCCTCATCTTCATCCTTCGCCGTAAATCAAAGTAAAACTTGCAGCAACGCGGAGCCGCTGTCGCGCATGGCAACGAACGCCAACCCTCGTCTACTCCCGATGAACCGCTCCGTCACGCCTCCTGCTAATGGGGGCGGAGTGCGGCTATCGCCGATGGAATCGAAAACGCCCCCGCAGGAGTCGCGCCGTCGCTCGCGCCTTGGTTGTGCAACGGCAGTCGCTAGTCTGGCCTGTCACGTCATCTGCTCGGAGCGGCTCATTCTTCGCACGCCCCGGTACATGCCGCGCCAGTCCAGCCGCTCCTTTGGGTCTGCCGGTGACCGCCCGTCGGCAGCTCCCTCTGCTCCCGCCCAAAGCGGCGGGAGCAGCCGCAGCCGCAGACCCTTGCGCTACGCTCCAGGGCGGGCTAGACCGCGAGGCTGCGGTGGGGCGGCGCCGGCGTAAGTGTTGATTAAGGATGCCCCACCGCAGCCTCGCTCTTCGAGCGTGAGACGGGTTTGCTCCAAGGAGGGATCAACGTCAACCGTGGTAGCGATGCGCTCTCTCAAATGCTACCCGCTTCGCGGCATGGTCACGAACAACCCTCGTCCTTGCATCATGGCGGTTCGTCCTCGTCGCAAGCTCCTGCGGGCGATCCGCCATCATGCGGCGTCCCCCAAAGTCAGCCGCACCGTGAGCCGCACGGCATTCGTCGCGTCCGGTCGTTCCTCCCTCCCGCGCCTTCGGTGCCGAGCGTCTCACCGTGCGGGGTTGGTTGGATCGCCGCTGTGTTGGAAATG
>Ga0163154_10008376_pt1 | contig 12083 bp, 10 predicted proteins | sample OliLakLV19MP9P1_FD_148649 | JGI IMG/M metagenome (GOLD analysis project Ga0163154, IMG submission 148649) | Freshwater microbial mat bacterial communities from Lake Vanda, McMurdo Dry Valleys, Antarctica - Oligotrophic Lake LV.19.MP9.P1 | ecosystem: Environmental > Aquatic > Freshwater > Lake >... | reverse complement strand
GGAGATCATCATCGCCAACCGCTGGACATTCATGGCGATGATGATCTCCAGCCGCATCACAGGCACCGGAAAGAAGGGCGGCGACCTGAAGGCTGGCGTCTACGAGTTCAAGCCCGGCGCCAGCATGCGCGAGATCGCCGACCTGCTGATCGAGGGCAAAAGCGCGCTGCTCAAGATTACGGTGCCGGAGGGTCTGACGAGCTTCCAAATCGTCGAGCGGCTCAAAGCAAACGAGCTGTTGTCGGGAGACATCGCGGGCATTCCCGTAGAGGGCAGCTTGCTGCCAGATACCATGGTCATCCAGCGCGGCACCCAGCGCCAGGACCTAATCGATCGGATGTCGGCTGAATTGCAACGCGTGCTGGCTCAGGAGTGGGAAAAGCGGCAACCCAACCTGCCGATCCAGACGCCGCAACAGGCGCTGATCCTCGCCTCCGTGGTCGAGAAGGAAACCGGAAAAGCGGACGAGCGGCCCAAGGTCGCGGCTGTGTTCGTCAACCGCCTCCGCCGCAATATGCGTCTGCAGTCCGATCCGACGATCATCTATGGCATCACTCTTGGCGCCGGACCGATGGGCCGCCCGATCTACCGCTCGGACATCGATCAAAAGACCGCTTATAACACCTATCACATCGATGGATTGCCCCCGACACCGATCGCCAACGTCGGTCGCGAAGCAATTGCCGCCGTACTGAACCCGGCGCAGTCGAACGACCTTTATTTCGTGGCCGATGGCACCGGCGGCCACACGTTTTCCGAAACGTTGAAAGATCACAACGCGGCTGTGGCCAACTGGCGCCGGATCGAGCGGGAGACCAAAGCCGCGAAAGAGGCCGAGCGTGCACAACCGCAGTCGGCAGCGGCCAACGCCGCTCCATCGACCGGTGGTGCCGCATCGGGATCGAGCGTAATCCCTCTGCCGTCGAACGGCTTACCAGCGGCGGCAACGCCCGTCCAAGGCGTCAGGGTCAACGGCCAACTGCAACCGCTCGCGTCACAGGTTCAAACGCAGGCTCAGGCAACGGCGGCGCAAGTAGCCGCTCCGCTGGCAGCAGCGCCGGGGTCGGCCGCACCGTCGGGCGCCTTGCCATCGGCTGGCGACGATCCGGCGGCTGATCCGGCCGCAGCACCTGGAGTAGCTGCCGGCGATGCTGGCATTCCGCTCCCGGTCCGCAAGCCGAAGCGCTGATCGTCAGCCGTCACCGCCCGGCGCGGCTTTGGCTGGCGCAAGTGACACCGGAACCCCCGGTTCCCGTTTCGCACGGCGGATCGTGACGTGCGTCTTAACGCTTGCGACGTTCGGCGCGGCGGTCAACTCGCGCAATACGAAATCTTGGAAGGCCTCCAAAGTCGGGGCCACGCACCGTAGAATGTAGTCGCTTTCCCCCGATAGCATATGGGCTTCGCGAACCAGCGGCCAAGCCAGCACGCGATCTTCAAATCCGCGCAGATCGGCCTCCGCTTGGCTGTGCAGCCGCACCAGCGCAAAGGCTTCAAGGGGAAAGCCCAGGCCGCGCTCGTCGAGCAAGGCGGTATAGCCCGCGATCAGCCCCGCCTCTTCGAGTGCGCGCACGCGGCGCAGGCACGGCGGTGGCGACAGTCCGACGCGCTCGGCAAGCGCGACGTTGGTTATACTGCCGTCTGACTGCAGTTCCTTTAGGATACGCCAGTCGATCGCATCGAGGCGGGGTGTCATCGCGGGCTCATCACTCTCTGTGGCAGATGGTCAAGGCGTAACGCACACCTGCGGCGCAGTGGGCTCTCGACCATCGGCGCTGGAGCAGCCAAACCGGCGCCATGGCAGATGGTTCGAGCATGACCCGATCGATTCCTCGTGAAACTGCGTGCGAGCCGTCCCGTCAAGCCGGGGCGCGCGCGTGGCTGATCACCGACGGTAAGGCCGGGATGGATGTTCAAGTCCGTGGCGTCGCCGACGCCCTGGGCATCGACTATGTCATGAAAAAAGTCACCCCAAGCGGTGTGTGGGCACTGGCAGCGCCCTGGGGGCCCGTTGCGCCAGCCGAGCGGTTCGGCGAGCCGGGCACGTTGTTTGCGCCGCCATGGCCGGATATTGCCTTGGCCACAGGCCGGGCCAGCATCCCTTATGTTCGCGCCCTGAAAAAGCGCTCGGGCGGCAAGGTATTTACCGTGGTTCTGCAGGACCCCAAGACCGGGCCGGGCACCGCGGATTTGATCTGGGTGCCCGAACACGACCGCCGCCGCGGCGCCAACGTGATCACCACTCTGACCGCACCGCACAGTTTCTCAAACACACGCCTCGCAGACCTCCGCAGCGACATTCCCACCGACATTGCCACACTGCCCGGGCCCCGCGTGACCGTCATACTTGGCGGCAAGAACGGCGTTTATGCATTCACTGAGGCCGATGACCGCCGCTTTGAAACCGCGCTGGCTTCGCTTGGCGCACGCGGCGCAAGTTTCCTGGTGACACCGTCGCGGCGCACACATCAGCGGCTGATCAAGGCCGTCGAGCGCGCCACCACCGGTCGGCCCCGCATCATCTGGGATGGCCGTGGCGCCAACCCCTACGCGCAGTTTCTGGCCAACGCCGATGTCCTCGTCGTCACCGCAGACAGCGTCAACATGTGTGGAGAGGCGTGCGCCACAGGCAAGCCGGTCTACGTCTTCACGCCATCGGGTGGCTCGCCGAAGTTTGCCCGCTTCCATGCCGGCCTTACGGCGGCTGGCGCGACACGGCCGCTCCCGGATACGTTTGGCGACCCCACTCAATTCGCACAGCCCGGTAAAACGCCCGAGATCGGATCGTGGACGTATCCGCCTGTCGATTCCGCCGCTATGATTGCCGATGAAATTCGTGCGCGCTGGAAGCCCTAAGGCTGCTGCCACAACCGACCTTGCAATATCAGACTGCACCAATGCCCATTCGCCAACGGGGACCGAACCGATGCCGCACTTGAACCTCGACATGCTGCGCGCCGCCAAGGTCGAAATGCAGCCTTTCGCGTACACGATCGTCCCTGGGTTCTTGTCGCCAGAGACCGTTGCAAAGGTCAACGACACCTATCCCGACATCAAGGCTGGCGGATCGTTCCCGATCGAGAGCCTTGATGCTGGCATGGCGATCAAGGACGTCATCGCCGAACTCGACAGCCCAGAGTTCGAGCGCCTCGTCGCCGAGAAGTTCGATGTCGATCTTGCCGAAAAGCCGAAAATGTACTCGCTGCGCGCCTACACGCGGGCCAAAGACGGGCAGATCCACACCGACAGCAAGGACAAGATCATCACGGTCCTGCTCTATCTCAACCAGAACTGGCAGCAGCTAGGTGGCCGCCTGCGCATCTTGAACAACGGCCGCGACGTCGAGGATTTCGTTGCCGAGGTGCCGCCGGATAATGGCACTCTGCTGATCTTCAAGCGCGCCGACAACTCCTGGCACGGCCACCATCCGTTCGACGGCCCGCGCCGCTCTCTGCAGATGAACTGGATGACCAGCGAAGGTTCAAAGGGCTGGCACAAGGTCCGCCACACGGTCTCGGCCGCGTTCAAGAAGTTGACGGCGGCTTGAATTGAGCCGGTTTCAGTGCTGCGATCTGATCAAATCCGCTGCCGAGACGCAGCGGATTTTTTTGTGCCCGCCTTCGGGTCCCCACCTGCTGGTCCGGCAAACCAACAGGTGGCGATTTGGCCACATCGGCGAGTCATAGTGCGTGTCAAGAGGCAGCAAACTGCACGTGACGCTTGCGTCAACCCCACCTACGCGTGTCAAGTAGTGGTCATAATTGATGCAGGTGCGCGAGAGGCGAACGCCCAGAAGATGAGCACTGTGGGACGCAGGTACCCGGGGAACCTCAACTACAAAAATGGTCATGCTGTTTCGACGGTCTTGAGGGCAATAGATAAGGCCACCTAGGGTTAATCTTCGCTCAAGGTTCGAGCGGAGTAGCGAAACAAAATCAACAATATCAAGTGTGGAGGAGGGTGCAGTGAAACATCTCGCAATCGGGGGCCTCGCCTTATTGGCGTTGGGTGGTGCGGCGCATGCCGGTGGTGTCGAGCGGTCAGACCAGTCGGTCGGTGTGCTGTTTCAACAGGGACGGTATGTGGAGTTCACGGCGAGTTACATCCAGCCGGATGTTTCCGGCGTGGGAACGACTTTGACGCCCGGCCGGGATTCAGGCAGCATCGGTCCAGATTTTAATAACGTCGCTTTTGCCTACAAAGACGACATCAACAAAAATCTATCCTATGCAATTATTTACGACGAGCCGTACGGCACGAATGTAACCTATCCGACAGGTACGGGGTATTTCGCGGCTGGCACCGAGGCTGATCTCGTCACGCGTGCGTTAACGGGAATCTTGCAGTACAACATCGCCGAGCCTAGCTCCGCTTTCGGCGGGCAGTTTAGTGTCTACGGCGGGCCACGCGCACAGTATATTCGGGCTTCGGCAACGGTACCTGGCGTGGCCGGATACAGTGTCAACGCGGAATCCGAATTCGGCTACGGCTACCTCATCGGCACAGCCTGGGAGCGGCCGGACCTTGGCATGCGTGCCTCCCTGACCTACACGTCTGAGATTAAGCATTCGCTTGATACGACGGAAACGTCCCGCGCCCCGGGGAGAACTCTTAGGCAAAGTGAGTCGTCGCTCGATACGCCGGAATCACTCGCGCTGGAATTGCGAACCGGGATCACGCCTACGACTGTACTCTTTGGGTCGGTACGATGGGTGCCGTGGAGCCAATTCGTTGTCAACCCGCCGCTGTTTGCCTCATTCAATACGGGCTTCCCACTGGCCTTCTTTGAAGATGACCGCATCACATACAGCCTCGGCATCGGCCAGGCGATTACCAAGAACGTGTCTGTTTTTGGCGCGCTGGGCTACGAGGCGGAAACCGGCAGTCGGACCGGTAACCTCAACCCGGCCGACGGTTTCATCCGGTACACGTTGGGAACTACGATCAAGCACGACCGGGCCACCGTGACGATAGCAGGCCGCTATACCGATATTGGCGATGCGACAACGGTCAACGGCGGAGATTTCACAGACAACTCGGCTTGGACAACCAGCGTGAAGATCGGATTGGACCTGAATTAAGGTGGGACGCCGGTAGACTAGCGCTGACATAACAACTCGCGGCTTGGTGGTGGAGCAATCCACGTGACACTCGGTGTCCGCATGAAGCTTGGTCACGAAGAAGCGCCGCTAAAGTAACGCCGAGCCGACCGAAATATTTCAACGTTAAGGGCGTGGCTGACAGAGCCGCGCCCTTTTCGTATGCAAGTGGCTGATCTGTTGGAGGGACCCATGCGCATTATGAAGATCAGACTGACGGGAACGTTGCGCGCTCTACAACCTGGAATAGACCTCGCACTGGACCCTGTGCGGACCCAGCTCTATCGCGATCTCGACGGCCTCAAGCTCGAGCTGGCCGAGCGGATCCGCGCCAAGGCCGTCACGTATCTGCCCGCTGGCTACGCCATCTTTGTGCGCATTTCATTCGATCCGGCCGCCAACCGCACCGTGGCGACATTCTGGATTGACGACCCGACCGTCAGCGGAATGTCGGCCTTGTTGGCCCGCCGGGCGTGGAAGCTCTCCGCGCCCATCCTGTCGCACATCCTGCGCGAGTCCGTGCAGGAGCGGCTCCAATCGTTCGCGCTCGATATCGATGAGCCGCGAACACGCATCGACGCGTTCGCCGCGATCCGTGGTTGGTACAGCGCACCCGCCTTGATCGCCGCCACCGTTGTGCTGACATCGCTGTATTGGGCGTACGGGCATGCGGCCCTGTCGAAACTTTTGCACTGACGGGTCGGGTCGAACGCAGTTGCCGTAACCCTTTGGCAACGAGGAGACGATCCAATGGCCCGCTTTTTGATCATCGGTGCGTCGAGCGGCATCGGGCTCGAAACCGTAAAGGCCGCGCTCGCCAGCGGTCACGCGGTGCGCGCGTTCGCCCGCTCGGCCAGTAAGATCGACATCGACGATGCGTTCCTGGAAAAGGTCGACGGCGATGCGCTCGACGCTGCGGCGGTGACAGCGGCCCTGGCTGGCTGCGACGCGGTCATCCAATCGCTGGGCGTGGCGCTAAACCCCACGACGGTGCTGTCTGGCACTACCTTGTTTTCCACGGCCACCCGCGTGCTCGTCGATGCCATGTCGACGGCAGGTCCAAAACGCCTGATCGTTGTCACCGGCCTTGGCAGCGGCGATAGCCGGGACCGCATGTCGCCGCTCTATCGGGCGGCGTTCGAGTTATCTCTCCGCCGGATCTACGACGACAAGGACGTGCAGGAGATGATTGTCCGGCGGTCTGGATTGGAATGGACACTCCTACGACCGGGCTTCCTGACCAACCAGCCCAGCGGAGTATGGAAAGCCATCGCAACGGGACCGGGGACTAACAGTACTCCCGTGTCCGGCTCGATTGCGCGGGCCGATGTCGCCGCCTTCATCATCCGCCACTGGGACGATCCGGTCTATCTCCATGTCGCGCCGATCTTGGTGAGTTGAAGCCGCTGCGGCAGCTGTGGCGGATGCGCGACAACCGGCGGCACGAGGCACGTCTCAAAGTGTCGCCGCCGTGAGACTTTTCCGCCTCTGATGCGTAGCCCTTCAACTGCCGCCTCGATCAGGAAGGTTCGTTCACTCGGCCGCAGCGTTGGTCGTGAACGTCCCGATGCCAGAACTTTGACCTGGAGTCGCCCCTTGCGCAAACCGCTGTCTGCGACATCGCCGGTTATCTTTGCGCTCGGCGCGCTTCTGTTTTGGGCTTCATCCATGCGTTCTGCTTCTGCCGGTCAGACCGGGTTCAACCCATCGCCGCTTGCGTTCATCAGCGGCCTCGTTGCTGAAAGCGGCGCTAGCGTCCGCTCATCGATCGCCTACGGCCCGGCGAGCCGTCACCAACTCGACGTGTACGAACCCGAGCCAGGCCGGCCGCAGCGGCAGACCATTATCGTGTTCTACTACGGCGGCGGCTGGGTGAGTGGGGATCGCGGCCTTTACGCATTTCTCGGATCCGCCTTCGCCAGCCGCGGGTACACCACGGTCATCGCAGACTACCGGTTGTATCCACAGGTTCAATTCCCGGCGTTCGTCGAGGATGCTGCCATGGCCTACGGTTGGGTCGCTCGCACGATCGGCAGCGGCGCCACTGGTGCGCGCAGCGGCCGCGCCGGCAGCATCACACGCCGACCAATCGTGGTCATGGGCCATTCGGCCGGAGCGCACATTGGCGCATTGATTGCGCTCGATCCCCGCTACCGGGCGCAGTTTGCGCCAGAGGCACGAGCGCCCGCCGGTTTCATTGGTCTGGCGGGACCCTACGCATTCGATCCAACCGCGTGGCCGACCACGAAGGATATCTTTGCACCGGCCGTCGGCAATCCCGACGCCACGCGGCCAACGGTGCAGGCGGCCAAACTGAAAGCTCCGCTTTCGGCGCTGCTCCTCCACGGGTCCGACGATACGGTTGTGACGCCAGATGCCTCCACGCAGTTTGCTCAGGCTCTGGTCGCACGCGGAGCAAACGTCCAGCACGTCTCGTATGGCGTGGGGCACCTCGGCGTGATGCTGGCCTACGCGCGACCGCTGCGCTGGCGGGCTGGCGTGTTCGATCGGACACTGCGGTTCCTCGACCGCATCGAGGCCGGGGACAGCAGGAAGCCCGAGCCGACACGCTCAGACGCTCAACGGGCTACTCCGCCTTCATGACGAGGCACGAAAACTGTCGGCGTGCGAGTTCGGCGCAGGCGTTGGCCGCGCTGATCTGATCAAAGCCGGTGAACCGGGCGCGCTGAAACGTCCGGCCGTTGACCAGTGCTGGTTTTCGCACGGGGGCGCGTCCGGCAAGGACCGAACCGGATTTGGCTTGGGCCTGGGCTAACAGCCGGTCAGCGTCTTCGGCGGTGGCAAGGGCTCCGATTTGGATGTCGTAGCCACCAGTGCCGGCCGACGTCACGGCAGCAATCGGCATCGAGGGGCCGTTCAGCCGATAGCTGGGGGCGAGAGGCGCCGTGTTGTCGCCGGAAGATTGGGATGCCCCCGCGGCGCTGGCCAGTGACAGGTGCTGCTGGTTGAGCGACGACGGCGGACGCGCGATCACCGCCAGTGTAGCAGGCAGCGGCGCGGCTGGCAGCGGCGCGGCAACCGACACCGGTGGAGCGAGTGGCGGTCGACGAACGGCCACCTTGGCATCCGACGGCAGTGGATCATGCGCGCTTTGTGACTGTGACTGTGACAGCGGCATCGCATCGATCGCGGCGTCAACGGTGCGAACTTTGGCCATCTGAACGTTCGGGCCGAGAACTGGAGCCATCAGCACCGGAGCCACCTCCACTGGAGCCATTTGAGAGGCCGGTCGCGCCACCGCCGCTGGGGGCCTTACTGCAACCGGATCGGGCACCATGACAGGGCCTGCCGCCGCGATCTGGGCACGGGCCACAGCACCGGGGCGGCGCGGTGCGGGCTGAGGCGCGGGTGGCGTAATCGACGGCCGCGCTGACGCGACGATCAGGGGGCGGCGCGTCTTTGCCGTCGAGCCCTTCGGGATCGAGCGCATCAACGCAATGCGCATGGCGGCGTTGCGCGAGGCGGCACTTTCGCCACCAAAGATTGCCGCCATCAGATGTCGCCCGTCTTTCTCGTAGGACGTCACCAGATTGAAGCCCGATGCGTTCGTGTAGCCGGTCTTGATGCCGTTGATGCCCGGCATCTGGATCATCAACGTGTTGTGGTTCTTGTATGTTTTTCCGCCATAGGCGAACGCGCGCGTGGTGAACACTTGGAAATAGCGCGGATAGCTATCGTAGAGGCGCAATGCCAGCGTAACCATATCGCGCGCGGTTGTCATTTGACCGGGGTCGGGCAAGCCCGATGCGTTTTTGAAGGTGGTGCCGTTCATGTCGAGTTCGCGGGCCCGTGCGGTCATCGCGCGGGCAAAGGCGTCTTCGCTTCCAGAAAAGTGTTCGGCGAGCGCAATGGCCACATCGTTGGCAGACTTGGTGACCAAGGCTTTGATGGCGTCTTCGACCGTGATCGTGTCGCCCGCATCCAGATTGAGCTTTGAGGGAGGCGCATCCGCCGCGCGCTCGGACATGCGGACCCTTGTCTTTAGCGTGATGCTGCCACGCTCGAGCGCTTCGAATGTCATATAGAGCGTCATCATCTTCGTCAGCGAGGCTGGCGAGCGCGGTTCGGACCCGGCTTGGTCGATGAGAACGGTGCCGGTGTTGGCGTCGACGACCAACAGGGCGTGGGGCGCGGCTTCAACGGGGGTCGCAGTGATCCCGACGGCGCCCATAGCAACCGAAAGGCTCGCGGCCATTGCCGCGCCGCCGATCCTGACCCGATACACGCTCCAGCGGCCAGCCATGATCCCTCGTATCTCAAGCACTCGTATCTCAAGCAACCATACGCCGCGTCCGGCACGGACGACTGCCGTCTTGCCCCTGGTTAAGCGCTTAGCGGGCAATCGGAGTTGTTTTTAGGCCCGTTTCGGGCAAGCCGGTGTCAAACGCGTCACCGACCGCCGTGTCGAACGCTCGTCAGCAAGCCTAGCTGGTGCTGGCGAAAAAGCGGTTAATGGCTGTTCGCGTGGAGGGGCTGGCGCGACTTGAGCCGTTAATCCTCGGCGCGGGCGCGTGATCGCCGCAAGATTTTGCGGCCAGCCGGGACTGTCCGTCCCATCACGTCTGCAGGAAACAGTGAGACATGCAGTTCTTCGGTGGCATACCGGAACTGACTGGTGAACACGACGCCGATGCTGCGGCCGTTGCGGCGCATAACGCGGCAGTCGACCTCCTGGCGGTCGATCTCGATCATCAGGACGAATGTGTCCGGTGGCGGGACGCCGTTCAACATCTCTAGCCGGGCGCCGTGATCGTTGATATCGGCAATTTTGCAGCCAAAGCGCAAGTCGGTGTCGGACGACACGGCGTATCCACGCTTGAGCGTTCGCCGACGGCGGCTGCGGCGCTTGCAGGCGTCCGACATGTCGTCATCGTCGAGTGTCATCAGGCTGACCATTCGCTTGAGGGTCCCGCAAGGATGACCTCACACTGCAGATGTGAACAACTGGTGTGCAACAAGGCTAAATTTTCGCTGAATTTGATCGGCGCACGCCATCCTGGCGTTCGGTCTTGTATCTCCATCGAAGACACACGACATCCGCCACTCTGCTTCGACGACAACGGGCAATAGGACGTGGCCGACGATAACATGGCATCGAATTCATCCGGCAGGATGTTCCCGTCAACGGTTGGACCGGCTAAGATTGGGCGTTGGATGATGGGGCCCTTAGGGTCGACTTGGGGGCTGCCTTGGCGGTGCGAGCAGAGCAATGACGTGGACAAAAATCGAACTTGGTCAAGTATTAGAGGATACGCCCGGCGTCTGCACTCACGTCAGGAACAGGGCCACCATGTCCGGCCCGGGCAAGAACAACGATGACGGTGAGGGCGGTGACCGCACCGGCATCGTCACGAAGACGCGGCCAAAGACCAAGCGGCCATCGCTCTACAAGGTGCTGCTCCTCAACGATGACTACACGCCGATGGAATTCGTGGTCCACGTCTTGCAGCGATATTTCAGCAAGTCGCGGGACGAGGCCGAACGCATCATGATCCACGTACACCAGAAGGGTGTCGGCATCTGCGGGGTCTACACGTTCGAAGTTGCCGAGACGAAAGTCACGCAGGTGATGGACTTCGCAAGGGCGAACCACCATCCTCTACAGTGCACCATGGAGAAGGAGTAGGTTTACGTGCCGTCATTCTCGAAAAGCCTTGAATCCGCACTCCACCGCGCGCTCGAAGCCGCCAACGAGCGCAACCACGAGTTCGCAACGCTCGAGCATTTGCTGTTTTCGCTGATCGATGATCGCGATGCGTCGGCCGTCATGCGGGCCTGCGCTGTCGACATCGACGCGCTGCGCAGCCGTATAGCTGGATACCTCGACAGCGAACTGGCCTCGCTCGTCGCCAAGGACCATACCGAAGCGACACCGACGACCGGGTTCCAGCGCGTCATCCACCGTGCTGTGGTCCACGTGCAGTCGTCCGGCCGCGAGGAAGTGACGGGCGCCAACGTGCTCGTTGCGATTTTCGCAGAGCGCGAAAGCCATGCTGCGTTCTTCCTGCAAGAACAGGAAATGACGCGGTTCGACGCCGTCCAATACATCAGCCACGGGATCGCCAAGCGTCCCGGCATGTCGGAGCCCCGTTCCGTGCGAGGATCAGATGACAGCAGTTCGTCGGACGGCGAAGAGCGCCGCAGCGGACAGGACGCCCTGCAGGCCTATTGCGTCAACCTCAACATCAAGGCTCGCGACGGCAAGATCGACCCCCTGATCGGCCGCGAAGCCGAAGTCATGCGCGCCATCCAGGTGCTGTGCCGCCGCTCGAAAAACAACCCCCTGCTGGTCGGCGATCCAGGCGTCGGTAAGACCGCGATTGCCGAAGGTCTCGCGCGCAAGATCGTGCGCGGTGAAGTGCCCGAAGTCCTGATGGGGTCGACGATCTTTTCGCTCGACATGGGCACGCTGCTGGCTGGCACGCGCTACCGTGGCGACTTTGAAGAGCGGCTCAAGGCCGTGATGAAGGAGATCGAGAACTACGACGGCGCGATCCTGTTCATCGACGAAATCCACACGGTGATCGGTGCGGGTGCGACGTCAGGCGGGGCGATGGATGCGTCGAACCTGCTCAAGCCCGCGCTCCAGTCGGGGACCCTGCGCTGCATCGGCTCGACGACCTACAAGGAATACCGCCAACACTTCGAAAAAGACCGTGCGCTCGTCCGCCGATTCCAAAAGATCGACGTCAAAGAACCGACGATCGAAGATACGTTTGCGATCCTCAAGGGCCTCAAGCCGTACTTCGAGGAGTTCCACAAGCTCAAGTACACCAACGAGGCCGTGAAGGCCGCCGTCGAGCTGTCGGCGCGCTACATCAACGACCGGAAGTTGCCCGACAAGGCGATCGACGTGATCGATGAGGCGGGCGCGTCGCAAATGCTCGTGCCCGAGGGCAAGCGCAAGAAGAAGATCACCATCAAGGAGATCGAGGCGACGATCGCCACGATGGCGCGGATCCC
>Ga0163154_10008370_pt1 | contig 12088 bp, 9 predicted proteins | sample OliLakLV19MP9P1_FD_148649 | JGI IMG/M metagenome (GOLD analysis project Ga0163154, IMG submission 148649) | Freshwater microbial mat bacterial communities from Lake Vanda, McMurdo Dry Valleys, Antarctica - Oligotrophic Lake LV.19.MP9.P1 | ecosystem: Environmental > Aquatic > Freshwater > Lake >... | reverse complement strand
GGCCCCGCCCGCAGAAGACCCGCTCGCCGAAGACCCGCCCACCGAAGACCCGGCCGCCTTCACCGCCGCGACGTCCTCGCTGGCGCTCGCCAGCACCACGATCACGGTCCCCACCGGCACCGTCACACCCTCGGCCACTGCAAGCCGGGCGACCGTGCCGTCCTCGAACGACTGCAGCTCCATCGTGGCCTTGTCGGTCTCGACGTCGGCGATGGTGTCGCCGCTCTTGACCACCTGCCCCTCCTTGACGTTCCACTTGACGATGGTGCCCTGCTGCATGGTGTCGGAAAGGCGGGGCATGGTGATTTCGATTGGCATAGTGTGAACCTCAGGTCAGGATCGTTCTCTTCGGGGACATTTGAACCAGAATCGTGAAACTCAATCTTCGTGGTTGCACGCTCGTCTTGCTGCAGGGGTCGCGGCGTCAACCAACGCATCGTACCTCTCAAGGCCGACTTCACCCACGCGGCTTGGCCGGGAGCGCTTTCTCAATTTCATCGAGCGAAACACCCAGCGTCGCGCGAGCGACCCGATCGACGCCCGCCCGCGGGCCCGTGAAGTGCACCGTCCGGCTCACGTGCTGGCCGCTCTGTCCGGGGGCGAGGGCCAGCGCCGGAGACGACGTCTCTAACTCGTAAAACGACGGCGAACCATCCGCCATACCCGCATGGTTGTAATTGTTGATCACGTCACCCGCGAACGGTTCCTTCTGCATCTCCCACATCGAGTTGACGTAGTCCGTGGCGCCCGCAGGCCGCGTGAATGAGACCAGCGTGAGCACGTTCAGCTCAGGATCCCACGAGCCGCAGACCGACTTGGAACGCCACGGCGAGGTCCCGATTTTCGTCCGGCTCACGCCGTCGGCCCGGAAGAAGATCGCGTGGTCGTTGGTTGTCAAACGGTCGCCGGGCACCTTGCCGAAGTAGTCGTCCTTCACGATCGATCCGCGCTCGCCGACCGAACCCGCTTGGTACGGGATCACGGCCGTGCATCGGGGCGAGGGCTTGAACATCCCCAGCGTCCAGATCGACAGCATCCCCGTCTCTTTGGTCCACGCGGCCGGGCCGGTGTTGGTGATCGCGTTGTCGGTCTCGAACGCGACGCACGAAACCATTCCCGCCGACATGAACTCCGACATGCCCGCCAGATCACCCGCCGACAGACCGAGATCCTTGTAGGCGGCCTCGCGGTCGATCAGCCGCACGGTCCGGTCAATCTTCACCTTAAGCGTGTTACCGCTGAAGTTCGTGAACGACGCGTCGTGGGTCATTGTGACTCTGGACTTGTCCTGAGCCGTGACTCGATAGGCCTCGGTGTCGATCGGCGCGGGGGTTTGCCAGTCGTCGAGCGTGAACTGATCTCCCTTGTCAAAGAAGATGGCGAACTGCCCACCCTCGGGCCCGAGCCAGAAGCGGTCCTCGCCGCCGTAGCCGTTGATCTTGGGGAGGGTGACTTTCGAGGCGATGACGTCGCGGTTGAGGAAGCCGTAACTGGCGCCGCTCTCGCCCGTCGCGGTCGTCGTGAAGACACGCCCGCAGATCGACGGCACCACCGCGACCTTTGATCTTTGATCCGCAGAGGCCAGCACGATCGTCTCGCGGTGACTCTTGAGGAAGGCGACATCATCGGAGAACGAGCGAGCGGAGCGGTCCACAGTGCACCCTCCGAAAAGGCAGGCCGCGATCGCGGCCGAACAGAACACCATCAGGCGATTCAGCTTCATATCAGGCCTGGCGACGAGGAAGTTCGCTTCATTCAACGGCGAGAGCCGTCACGACCGATCCGTTCAACACTCAAAGGCACACAAGAGGCACACAAGAGGCACACAAGAGGCACACGCGATGGTCACCCGCGCGCTCTTACGCCAAAGTCCCTCGCACGGCCGCGATGATCCGTTCTTTGTTCGGCAAGTACGCATATTCCAAGTTCTTGGCGAACGGCGCCGGCACGTCCTCGGTGTTCACTCGCACCGGCGGATGGTCCAGCCAGTCGAACGCCCGCTCGCACACCTGCGTGCAGACCTCGCTGGCCACGCTGGCGAAGGGCCAGCACTGGTCCACCACGACCACACGCCCGGTCTTCTTAATGCTCTTGACGATCGCGTCAATATCCAGCGGCCTGATCGTCCGCATGTCCAGCACGTCCACCGCGATGCCCTCTTTCAGAAGCTCGTCCGCGGCCTCGATGCAGAAGTTCACCGGGCGACCGAAGCTGACCACCGTGCACGCGTCGCCCGTCCGCCGCAACGCCGCGACGCCGAAGGGGATGTAGTACTCCTCCTCGGGCACGTGCGCCTTGTCGCCGAGCATGCGTTCGGATTCCAGAAAGAAGACAGGATCGTCGTCGCGGATCGCGGTCTTCAGAAGGCCCTTCGCGTCGTAGGGGTTGCTGGGGATCACGATCTTCACGCCCGGCACGTTGCTATAGAGACCTTCGACGCACCACGAGTGCGTGGAGCCAAGCTGCCCGCCCGCGCCGTCGTTGCCGCGGAAGACCACCGGGCAGCCCCACTGCCCGCCCGACATGTACAGCATCTTGGGCACGTTGTTGAGGATCTGATCAGCCGCGACCAGCGAGAACGACCACGACATGAACTCGATGATCGGCCTGAGCCCGTACATGGCCGCGCCCACCGCGAGGCCCGCGAACCCGTTCTCCGAGATCGGCGAGTCGATGATCCGCTTGGGTCCGAACTCGTCGAGCATCCCTTGGCTGATCTTGTACGCGCCGTTGTACTGGGCCACTTCCTCGCCCATCAGGAAGACTCGCAGGTCGCGCCGCATTTCTTCGGACATCGCCTCGCGAAGTGCCTCGCGGAACTGGATCTCTCGGGTGCCCTCGCGCGAGGGCAGGGGGCGGGTCAGGTCCGGGGCGGGGATGGCAAACGCGGTCATGCTCACGCTACTCCGTCTACGAAATCGGGCTCGTCGGGGGGCCCATACACCGGCGCTCGGGCAAACTCCGAGCGCACTCCCCGAACAGGCTTCGAAAGCCTCCCCGAGGTGGACAAATATGGTAGACCCGTTCACCCGCTGCTTTCTGCGCTCGCGTCTCTGAAACTAATCCAAACGTGCAATCTGCGGGCCGGTCGAACCTTCCGCTTCCCTATCCTCTCTTCGTGCTCGTCAACCGTCCATCCCCTACCAAGCCCAAGGTCCTCGTTGCCATGTCCGGCGGGGTCGATTCCTCGGTCGCGGCCGCCCTGCTGGTCCGGGAGGGCTACGACGTTGTCGGCTGCTTCATGCGCCTCGGTTCGCCCGGCGAAACTCTCGACGAGCTCCAGCCTTACGACGACGCCGCGTGCGCGACCAACCTCAAAGTCAAAATCGGGCACCAAGGCTGCTGCTCGATCAACGACGCCGCCGACGCGCGGCTCGTGGCCGCCCAGCTCGGGGTGCCGTTCTACGTGTGTAATTTCAAGAAGGACTTCGGCCGAATCATCGACTACTTCGCCGACGAGTACGTCAACGGGCGAACACCCAACCCCTGCGTCCGCTGCAACGACTGGCTCAAGTTTGGCAAGCTCCACGAGTACGCCAACCAGATCAGCGCCCAGTTCGTGGCTAGCGGCCACTACGCACGCATCCGCACCCTCACTCCCGCGAACGGCCAAGGCGTTCAGCACCAGCTCCTCCGCGGGCTCGACCACACCAAGGACCAGTCCTATGTCCTCTTTGGCGTCCCCCGCTCTCAACTGGCGCACATGATGCTCCCCATCGGAGGGCTCGAGAAAACTCACGTCCGCGAGCTCGCCCAGCAGTTCGGCCTGCCGGTCTTTGACAAGCCCGACTCGCAGGAGATCTGCTTTGTCCCCGACAACGACTACGCCGGGCTCGTGGAAAAGCGTCGCCCTGAATCGGCCAAGAGCGGCGATATCCATGACACCACCGGCGCGAAGGTCGGCGAGCACGGCGGGCAGCATCGCTTTACCGTCGGCCAGCGCCGCGGGCTGTCGCTCAGCCTGGGCTATCCGGTCTACGTCGTGTCCAAGAACGCCGCGACCAACACCGTGACCGTCGGCCCGCGCGAGGCGCTGCGATCAACATCGTGCGTCGCCGCCGAGGCAAACTGGCTCGTAGATTCGACTTCGTTCAACGACTGGCGACCCGCGTTCGCCAAGTACCGCTACAACACGCCAGCCGTCGCCGCGGAAGTTCGCACGCTGCCGCCGCGCACGGCACCAACGCCTTCGGGCCGAACCGGATCGTTCGAAGTCCGATTCGCCGAGCCGCAGACCGCCGTCGCCGCGGGTCAAGCGATCGTGCTCTACGACGCCGCCGATCTCGACATCGTCCTGGCGGGCGGCTGGATCGCTTGAACAGATCTCGCGCGCACGCGCGAGATGAACCGTCGAGAATCAGTACGGGATCGCCACGCCGTCGTGATTCAAAAACCGCCCGGTGTCCGCGATCGCCAGCCGATCGATCGTGCGCAGCATCGACCGCACGCTTTCGTCGGGCGACAGTGATGCCTTCTCACCGCCCATGTCTGTCCGCACCCACCCCGGGTGGATCGCCACGCACGCGATGCCGTCGGCCTTGAGTTCCTGACTCATCGAGACGGTGAGCATGTTCAGGGCCGCCTTGCTAGCGCGGTAGGCGTACGAAGACCCGCCGCCGCCCGGCCCAGCGTTGTTGGCGATGCTGCCGAGCTGGCTGCTGATGTTCACGACCAGCTTCCGCGTGCCACGCTTCAAATTTGGCAGGAACTGCCGCGCGATAAGGATCGGCGCGACGCTGTTGACCATGAACACGCGAAGCATTTCTGCCGCGTCGAGCGTGGCCAGCGTTCGCGCTTCGGAACTTACGCCGATGTTGTTGATGAGCACGTCGAGCGTGTCGCTCCCGTATCGCGCACCGAGCCCTTCGATGCTCGCGGCCGCGCCCGCGTCGAGAATCAGCACGTTTTCTGCCTCGTTCGGAATTTGAGGTTTTCGCCCCAGATCGCGCGCCGTTGCGACCACTCGATCGCCGCGATCTGAAAGCTGGCGAACGAACTCGCGCCCCAGCCCCCTGCTCGCTCCTGTCACCGCATAGATGTTTGTCATGCACGAGTATGGCACCCAAATTCGCCTAGAGCCACTCGGTGATGCTCAACAACGAAGCCGGAACTGTCCCTGAAACACTCCGCAATCTGGCGAATTCTGAAGGATCTTCGGACGCGGGCGCTCTCAATTCGTGTGCCGAATCATTGACCTCTTTCGACGCACCAGTTATCCTCTGATCTCATTACTTCCTGCCTAGATAGCCCCCCACGGAGCGGTTTGCTGCTTGGTATGTGCCTCGCAGCGCCCGACGCTCCCGCCTGTTCCCGGAGAGATGTCCATGAAGAACCTTCGCCTCGCGCTCCTTGCCGCCATGACCGCCAGCCTGTGCTCGGCCAGCGCCCAAACCACCCTCACCAACGGCAACGCTTCGTTCAACCTGCTCGGCCCGACCGTGTTCGATGCACCGTTCGGCGATTGCACGCTCCTCACCGACACCGGCGCGACCGACCAAGGTTACAAGTACACCTGGTACTACCGCGCGCCCAACAACAACACCAACCGTCTCTTCAGCAGCCTTGACACCCCCGCGTCCTCGTTCGTCGGGAACACCGCCAACATCGTCTACACCAATGCAGGGCCTGGCCCGTCGGGCGTCGAGCGCTTCAACGCCACGATTACCGTCAAGCTCACCGACGGGCCCGCCTCCAACATGGTCCGCATCAACCACGAGGTCCGCTTCAAGAACATCAACCTCGTCACCGTCACCTACCAGCTCTTCAACATCGTCGACTTCGATCTCTCGAGCACCGCCACCAACGACGTCACCCAGCTCACGTCGATCCCCGACGGGATCGCTCGATTTACTGAGAGCAGCTCGTCGAACTACGCCGAGGCGCAGGGCGAGGGCGCGACCCGCTACGAGGTCAACTCCGGCTCCAACCTCCGCGGGAAGCTCAACGGCGGCGCGTTCAACATGGCCAACGTCGCCGGTCCCTACGCTGGCGACGGCGCGGTCGGTTTCCAGTGGACTCTAAGCCTCGCACCCGGGCAGGAAGTTGTCATCAAGGGCGGGTTGGCCATCAACATGACCGTCAAGCCCGGCTGTGCGGCCGACTTCGATGGCGACGGCTTCCTTACGGGCGACGACTTTGACCTCTACGTCGCCGCCTTCGAAGCCGGCCTACCCACGTCCGATTACGACGGCGACGGCTTCGTCACCGGCGATGACTTCGACCTCTACGTCACCGCCTTCGAAGCTGGCTGCTGATCCGCTCGTTCTCATCCTCTTGAACTGAAAAGGCCCCGGGTTGCAACAACCCGGGGCCTTCGTCTTTGGTGCGTCCTCATGGGTAAGGCTTGGTAGGTCGTCTCTCCGAGCCGAGCCTTGTGCATCTCTTGGCCTACTCGATCACCTCACCGCCCCGTGATTTCCTTCACGAGCCTGTCCGCTCCGTACAGCTTCGTCATCGCCTCAACGATCGCCCGCGAGTCCACCGCGACCGCGCGCGCGAGCTCGGAGTCGAACGCGACCGCCGACGCGAGGCTGTGCAGGTTGCCGTCGAAGATCAGCCCGATCAGTTCGCCCTTGGCGTTCACCACCGGGCTCCCCGAGTTCCCGCCGATGATGTCGGCCGAGCACACAAAGTTGAAAGGCGTCTTAAGGTCAAGTTTTTCCTTGCCCTTGAGCCAACGCTCGGGGAGCGAGAACCCCTCCTGCCCCTTGCGTTCCTCGTAACGCTCGAACATCCCGCCCAGCGTTGTGTATGCTGGCACGGTCTCGCCCGCCCCCGAAACCTTGGTTGAATAACCTTTGATCGGCCCGTACGACATCCGCAGCGTGAACGTCGCGTCGGGATACGTGCTCTCGCCCTCGATCGCGAACTTGGCGGCCGCGATCTTGGCGTACGACTCGCGCTCCACCGCCTCGACCTGATCCTCGTAACGTTTGCGCAGTTCGCGGTACTCGTAATCGATCGATTTGGCGAGCAGGATCATCGGGTCCTTGGACGCGTCCACTGCCGCCTTGCCGCCCTCCACCAGCTTCTTGCGAGCGACGATGTCCTTGAGCGTCGTTCCAGCGACCAGCTCTGCGGCACGCTGCGCTGGCGATTTGCCCGCGAGCGCTGTCACGACCACCGGGTCGTCCGCGCCAAGCATCTCGCCCATGGCCGCCAAACCCGAGTCCAGCTTGAAAACTTCTAGCTTGTCGTACACCGGCGCGGGCGAGTACAGCCCCAGGTACAGTGATTCGAGGGCCGAGTCTCGGTACTCCTTCAACCGCTCGCCGCTGGGCTTGGTCAGCTCGTCGCCGAGCTGCACGATCCGCCGCGCGTCCGTGAACAGATCGGAACGGATCCCGCGTGCCACCGCCTGATAGCGTGTGTTCCACTCGCGCCGGGCTCTTTGCGCGGCCGCGAGCTTGTCCCACGCGTCACCCCACTTGGCCTTGTATTCCGGCTTGGCGTTCACCGCGTCGCGCAGCGCTTTTTCAGCCGCGATCTTCCGCCCGAACAGCACCGGGTCCTGCAAGCCCGCGAGCTGCCCCGTGATGAACTTTCGGCCGTTCGCCACGCCGCTCACGTCGTCCTTGGCGATGCGTGCGTTCTCCGCCGAGCGCCCGCCGAAGTTCTGCAGTTTGACCTCGGTCCGCCACATCCCTTGCAGTTGCATAGGAGTTTCGACATCGCGCAAGAACTTCAGGTGGTCCACGCTGTAGAGCCGCCGCGTTGTGCCCGGGTGACCGATCACGATCGCCAGGTCGTTCTCTTTCGACCCCTCGCTCCACTTCAGGTAGTGCTCGCTCTTGAGCGGCTTGTCGTTTTCGTAAATGCGGAAGAGGCACATGTCAAGGTTGAAGCGCGGGAACTCGAAGTTGTCGGTGTCGCCGCCGAAGAACGCGGCCTCCTGCTCGGGCGCGAAGACCAGACGCACGTCGGTGAACCGCTTGTAGCAATACAGGTGGTACTTCCCGCCCCGGTAGAGCGTAACAACCTCGCTCTTAAGGCCCGTCGCCTTCTCAGACTCGGCCTCGATCGCGCTGATGGTCTTGCGCCGTATCCCCGCCGCGTCGGCCGCGGGCGTGGTATCGGTCACGCCCGCGTTCACATTCACCGTCACGTCCGCGATCGTCCACAGGATGTTCAATTCCAGATCAGGGCACTTAAGCTCTTCGTCGCGCTTCCCGGCGAGGAACCCCGTGACCAGCAGGTCGCGCTCCTTGGTGCTCAGTTTGGCGAGCATGTCCGCGCCGACGTGGTGGTTGGTGAGCACGAGCCCGTCCGGCGACACGACCGAGCCCGAGCCGCCAGTCATAAACCGGACCGCCGACTTCTGCGCGTGCTCCATCCACGCCGCGCTCGGCTCGAACCCGTACTTGGCCTTCATCTGCGCCGTGGGCGGCTTTTCCAGCAGCCACATGCCCTCGTCGTTGGCGACACCGGTCATCGCCAGCCCGCAGATCGAGAGCAGCGCGACCGCCTTGGAAAGAACAGCCGCGCGATGAAGTTGAATAGCCATGAATCAGACTCCACTGGTGATCTTGACGAACATCCACGCTCAAGAGACTTGGGCCAGCTTATACAAACGGTAGCGGGAAAGGTTTCAAGCACTACCGCGCCGCCGTCGCGTGCGCACCCATCTTCACTTCCGCGAGCACCTTGGTCACGTCGATCTTCAGATGCTGGGCCGCGCGTCGCCCATAGTCCTCGTCGGCCCGGAAGAAGTGGCACAGTTGCAGCATCTGCACCTCGGGCCTCGCCTGCCCGAGCACGCCCGCGATGCGTCGCGTGAGCCGATCGCGGTGCCCCTCGTCAAAGAGTTTGTAAAGATTGCCGACCTGCGTGAAGTCGTCGTGATCGAGGGTTGAGTCGTACCGATCAACGATCGTCTGTCCGAGCAACCAGGCGGGGTCGGCAAACGCCGGGTCGGGCTTGGGGGCCGTGGCGATCGTGTTGGGCCAATAGTTCGCCGCCGCTCCATAGTTCGCCGCATCCGCCTGCGCGCCGTCGCGCGTGTAGTTCATCACCGGGCAGCGCGGCTTGTTGACCGGGATCTGCTGGTGGTTCACGCCCAGCCGGTGAAGGTGCGTGTCCGCGTACGACATCAGCCGCGCCTGCAGCATCTTGTCGGGGCTCGAGCCGATCCCCGGCACCAGCGCGCTGGGCTTGAACGCCGCCTGCTCGACCTCCGCGAAGTAGTTCTCGGGATTCCGATTCAGCTCCATCGTCCCCACCTCGATCAGCGGGAACGCGCCGTGCGGCCAAACCTTCGTCAAGTCAAAAGGGTTCCATCGGAACACGTCCGCCTGAGCCTGCGTCATGACCTGGATGCACACCCGCCAGCGCGGGAACTCTTTCCGCGCGATCGCGTCGAACAGGTCGCGCTGGTGCGTCTCGCGATCGCCCGAGATCAAAGCGGCCGACTCCTCGTCGGTCAGGTTCTTGATCCCCTGCATGGTCTTAAAGTGGAACTTGCACCAGACGCGCTCGCCCGTGGCGTTCATGAGCGAGTAGGTGTGGCTGCCGAACCCGTGCAGGTGCCGGTACGAGGCCGGGATCCCGCGATCCGAGAACAGGATCGTGACTTGGTGCAGCGATTCGGGGCACTGCGACCAGAAGTCCCACTGCATGTCCATGTTGCGGACGTTGGTCTGAGGGTGCCGCTTCTGCGTGTGGATGAAGTTCTGGAACTTGTACGGATCGCGCACGAAGAACACCGGTGTGTTGTTGCCGACGAGGTCCCAATTCCCCTCTTCGGTGTAGAACTTCATCGCGAACCCGCGGACGTCGCGCTCGGCGTCGGCCGCCCCGCGCTCGCCTGCCACCGTCGAGAACCGCAGGAACATCTCCGTCGTCTTGCCGACCTTCTCAAACAGCTTGGCCCTGGTGAACCGCGTGATGTCGCCGGTCATCGTCAGCGTGCCGTACGCGCCGCTGCCCTTGGCGTGGACCACACGCTCGGGGATCCGCTCGCGGTTGAAGGCCTGCATCTGTTCGAGCAACGCCACGTCCTGCATCAGCAGCGGCCCGCGCGGCCCGGCCGTCAGCGCGTGCTGCACGCCGATCGGGGCGCCGCTGGAAGTTGTCAGCATGGGGCAATTGGCGTCGGGGGGCGGAGTCTGCCCGTTGTTCATAAGTCGGTCCTTTCACGAATGAAACGAGGTAGTGTGAGCGTGCTTGAGGCGCAGAATAGCGTCGATCAACGCATTTCGCGGGGCCAACGAGCCACCCGCGCAGACTTGAGATCGTCCGAACCAGACTCGTAAAGCGCTTGCCCTGTCTTTGCTCCCAAACCCACCCTCGATTTCACGATCCTCAAAAACAAGATCAGGCCGCCCAGCGGCGACCCGATCTTCCTGCGAACGCTCCGGGTGCGATTCGAACGCACGACCTTCGGTTTCAGCCGTCCAACGATTCCTCGTCGGGCCGGACCATCTCATCACCCTTCCTGACGCCGCCCTCATCAAGGCTGACGACGCCGGGGATCGGGTGCCGGGCGCTTCCTCGCCGTGACGATCACGGCGCGGTGCGGGAGTATCGCCGGGGCGGCTCACCCGCTGGTCTCTACACCTTCCGTCAGCTTGAGAGCTTTCGCCCCCAACCCCGCCGACGGCTCGGCTCGGGATTGCCCGCGCGGCTCATGCCACGTTTGGGTTTCCCCGAGTTCACCCGGTTGTCACCAGCCCGTTCCCGGGCCGGGTCCCTCTTACGCGAAGGAAACCGATGCTCTATCCAGCTGAGCTACCGGAGCGGCTGGACTTTCACAAACCAAGCATATTCCATCCGCATCTCCAACGCCGCCTTTGAGTTCCCTCCGAAGTAGGTCGGTCCGAAATAGGTTGGTCCGAGGTAGGTCGGCTCTCCGAGCGGAGCCTTTTCTTCAACCCCAACACTCCTCTCACCGACTCTGCGTCATCTTCTTATAAACCTCTTCCGCCGCCCCGAACAACTCTGGCCTCGACCCCAGCCTTTGAATCGCCTGGCTCCTCTGCCCCGAAGCATCCAGAATGATCGCCACCAATGCGTCGTGGTCCGGGTAGCGCAACCAGTACGCCTCGTTCTTCCAACGATCAGGCCCCGCCTCCATCACACTCGCCGAGTCGCTCAGCCGCCCCTTCGTGTACGCGGTCTGGGCCGCCCAGAACGAAAGCCGCCCCACCCGCCGCCAGAAGATCTCAAACTCCCCGGCATTGGGAAGCTGCGTCTCCACCGCCTTCAACATATCTAAGACCGCCCACGCAAAGTCCACCGAGTCCTCGCCAGCCTCGAGCTTGTTCGCCGCCAACGTGATCGCCTCGTCGGCCGTCACCTGCCCGGCCTTGAACGACGCGACCAGCCCCGCCGTCACCGTCGCTCGGCTCGTCTTGGCCTGGGCGGCATAGCTTTCGAGCAGCGTGTTCTTGTCCTCGCACGCGGGCACCACGGCGAAGCTACCGACGACGCACCCCATCACCACGAGCACGCGTACCAGCCTCGTCCAGCGAAACCGCGCGCCAGTTCGTTGGTCTTTGGTCATGACAGGAGATACTCGTCGGTCCACACAGAGTTGCAAGCGAAACCAAGGCACGGCACAGCTGCTCAGAGGTCGCTTACTCACCCCCACCACTGGCGCCCGGCAGGTCCTTGTCGTCCACCCGCTCGATCGACGCCCCCAGCATCCGCAACCGATCTTCCATCCGCTCGTACCCGCGGTCTAGGTGATACACACGATTGATGATCGTCGTCCCCTCGGCCGCCAGCCCGGCCATCACCAGGCACGCCGACGCACGCAGGTCGCTGGCCATGACCGGCGCGCCGACCAGATTCCTCACTCCCGAAACGATCACCGTCGGCCCCTGCCTGAACAACTTTGCCCCCATCCGCGACAGCTCCGCAACGTGCAAGAACCGCTCCGGGAAAATCCGCTCAGTTATCACCGAGTTCCCGTCCGCCAGGCACAGCAGGGCCATCAGTTGCGCCTGGAGGTCCGTCGGGAACCCCGGGTGCGGCTGCGTCGTCACCTCGACAGGCTTCAACACTCGCCCGCACGTCACGCGCACGGTCGCGCGCATCGGGTCCACCTCCGCTCCCGCTTTGCCGGGCGCCAGTGGTGGGGGTGAGTAAG
>Ga0163154_10008368_pt1 | contig 12091 bp, 9 predicted proteins | sample OliLakLV19MP9P1_FD_148649 | JGI IMG/M metagenome (GOLD analysis project Ga0163154, IMG submission 148649) | Freshwater microbial mat bacterial communities from Lake Vanda, McMurdo Dry Valleys, Antarctica - Oligotrophic Lake LV.19.MP9.P1 | ecosystem: Environmental > Aquatic > Freshwater > Lake >... | reverse complement strand
GCGAAACAGCAGCATCGATCTGAAGATCACGGCGACTACGGATCGCCGCGCTGGTTTGGTCGATTGTGATGCGGTGCTGACAAGTTATCGCCCCGGCGGATTTGAGGCACGCTATCTCGATGAAAGTATCCCGCTCAAGCACGGTATGATCGGGCAGGAAACGCAGGGCGCGGGCGGGTTCTTCATGGCGCTGCGTTCAATCTATGTCATGCAGAGCATTTTAGAGGACATCGAACAGGTTGCGCCGGGAGCAAAAGTCTTTAACTACACCAACCCGATCAATCTGGTGTCAGAAGCAGCGACTCATCATTCAGATATTCCGTTTTACTCCTTCTGCGAAGGACCGCTTTTTTTCGCACAGAGTGTTGTGAGTTCTGCCGGACTCGACCCGTCGAAACTAGACGCGGTGATGGTGGGGCTGAATCACAACTGCTGGACAGTGCGCCACCTGTACGACGGTGAGGATGTGATGCCTTTGCTGGCACAGGGTTATGAGCGCAGCCTCCGCGTGGGATCGCTCACCGAACATCAGCGCCGTATGTTGAAACTGGCGGTCACAATGGGGACAATCCCCGCCGACTATTTCCAATACTACTATTTCCGCGATGAAGTGCTGGCGCATTTGCAAGCCAAACCGACGACTCGCGCACAGGATATTATGGCGAACGTGGGTGACTACTGGCAGCACTATCGTGAACAAGCCGAATCGGAGAATCCACAGCTTGACCCCAACCGGTCACGCGGTGGGATTCACGAATTAGAACTCGCCATTGATGCGATGGATGCCATTTTTAATGATCGCAAAGAAATTTTACCCGTCAATGTGCCGAATCGCGGCATTCTGCCCGACTTCCCCGATGATCGCGTAGTGGAAGTGCGCGGTTATTTCGACAAGAACGGCGTTACCCCATTGGCAGACGGCAAGCTGCCGCAGCAAGTCGTCGGACTGGTGCAGATGCTTGGCGAGTATCAAGCATTAGCGGCAGAGGCGGCATGGGGTGGGCGGCGCATCGATGGCATTCGCGCACTTGCCAGCAATCCTCTTGTGCTATCCTTAGAAAAAGCCGAAGCCATTTACGATGAAATGGCGGCGGCGCACAAAGACTATTTGCCCGAACGGTTGCTCAGTTAATGAGATGCGGTGACGGTTTTTCTAAAGAGGGTCAACGTCAAATCCGAATGGTTGCTCAGTTCATGGGGATGTGGTGACGGTTTTTCTTGGCGTAGATGGTGGGAACACCAAAACGATTGCGCTCATCGCAGATGCGGACGGTCATATCTTGGGCGCGGGACGCAGCGGTTGCAGCGATATTTACGGCGCGGCATCCCCGCAAATTGCCGTTCAAGAGATTGTGCGGGCAGTTGAAGCGGCATTAGCGGCGGCAGGGCGGGGGCGTGAAGAAATCCTCAACGCCTGTTTCAGCCTTGCCGGGGCAGACTGGCAAGAAGATTATGCTTATCTCTACGCCAATTTAGAAACCTATCAATTTGGGCGCGAAATCGAAATCTATAACGATGCATTTGGTGGTTTGCGGGCGGGTGTTCCTGATGGCGTTGGCGTGATCATTGTGTGTGGCACAGGCACAGCGACGGCGGCACGCAACGCAAAGGGCGATTTCTGGCATGTCAGTTTCTGGCAAGAATCGCTCGGCGGGCGGGAGCTAGGACAGTTGGCGCTGCGAGCGGTCTACCGTTCAGAGTTGGGGATAGAGCCGCCCACTTCCCTCACCGCGCCAATTCTCGCGCTGTACCGTCAACCGAATGTTGAATCGCTTCTCCACTTGCTGACAAAAAATGATCGCTCTGTCCCCGTTGGAATTGATTGCAGTCGCATTTCCCCCATTATTTTGACTGAAGCAGTCAAAGGCGACAACGCAGCACGGGCAGTTGTTGATGAACATGCGCGGCTGTTGGTCGAATATGCATTGGCGGCGGCTCGAAAAGTGGGCTTAGATGGAACGCCATTCACGCTTGTGCTGAATGGCGGTGTGTTTCGACATGAGGGACGCGCCATGCTGGATGCTGTAGCCGCACGAGTAGCGCAGCGTGCGCCGGGGGTGAAGCTGGTACGCAGTCGCCATGAACCCGTGATCGGGGCGCTTTTGCAAGCCTTCGATACGAGCGGCTATGCGATCACGCCTGACTTGATAGAGCGTTTAGATCGCACGATGCCGCCCCGCAGCCTATTTTCAACGATTGATTGACCCTACGATCCGTTTTCTGAGCGTAGATTTTCCAACATCCCTGTAATCATCGTTTCCGGGCTTGTACCTTGCGCCCCTCCCTGAAAACTCAGCAGAGTCGTTAAGGGCAAATCCCGAAAAAAGACACCCATGTCTGATACTGTCAGCCGAACCGTGATTAAAACCGATGAGCGCCTCGTACAGCGGTTTGACGTAGCATGATATACGGGGTCATCGTAGCTGAAAGCAAACGCGGTTGTCTACTGAAATTTCACAACGTTACAGGTAGCGAAAGGTGTAGTAATATACTATTTTACACACCTATCATTCCATGCGGTTAAAGGCTTAACATGCAGTTTTCGATTTACGTTTGGCTGACATTTGCTGCAACCCTCGTTTCGATCTGGTTAACCTATGCGATTTGGTCGCGTCGCCCCGGCATCGGTGTCACCCCATTTGTGGTCATGACGTTGGGTATCACGCTATGGACAGGCGCCGGTGGGTTTGAACTGTTGTTATCAGATTACGTCGGCAAAACGGTTGCGATACATCTTATTTATATGGGTATCGCCATTGTGATGTCTGGTTGGTTGGTTTTCGCGCTTCAATATACGGGCAACGACAGGTGGATTACCCGCAAACTTTTGTTGTTCTTCTTGATTGAACCGCTTATTGTGCAGGGGTTGATCTTCTCCAACGGGATTCACCATCTTTTCTGGACATCGCATGAAATTGTCATGATCAACGGCATGGCGATGATTGAGCCACAGTATGGTACTGGCTTTTGGATTCATGCGTTCTATTCTTATGCATTTCTTTTTATTGGCGCGGCGCTGCTGGTACGCGCTTTCATTCGCTCTCCACAACTTTATCGCGGGCAGGTGGCGTTTTTGTTGATCGCCATATTCGCGCCCTGGGTCGCTAATGTCATGTACCTTTCGGGCTTAAGTCCACTTCCCGACTATGTTGACCTGACGCCGCTGTCATTCGTCATTACTGGCGCTGCTACTGCGTGGAGTCTATATCGTTTCCGTTTAATGGATATTATACCGGTTGCCCGCGAGACGATCATCGACAAGATGGACGATGCTATTTTAGTCATTGACCGTAACAGTCGCATTGTAGACATCAATCAAGCGGCTTTAAAACTGCTGCGCCAGTCGCCCAATTCTGTCATCGGACGCGCCGTAGCAGAAGTGGTTGTCGGGCAAGAAGCCTTGGTAAACCAGTTCCGTGAAATGGATGAAGTCGATACGGATATTGCTATATCGATGGACGGAACAACGCGCACGTTTAACTTACGCATTACGTCATTGAGAAATCGGCAGCAAGAAGTGACCGGACGCATCGTCGTACTGCACGACATCACGTCACTGAAGGAAACCAACGATCAACTGAAAATTGTCAGCGAAAAGGCGTCAGAAGCAACTCGCTTAAAGAGCGAATTTTTAGCAACCATGTCGCACGAATTACGCACGCCCCTCAACGCTATCATCGGCTATACCGAACTACAATTAATGGGAATCGCCGGAGAACTAAACCAGACTCAGCACGATTATCAAGAGCGTGTGTTAGCAAATTCGCGGCATTTACTCAGCATGATCAACGACATCCTTGATTTGTCGAAAATCGAAGCGGGACGTATGGAACTCATCAACAAACCTTTTATTGTACGCATCTGGCTTGATGAACTTGTGCGGCAAAATGTCGTGCTGGCACAGGACAAAGGGCTGGAATTTACCGCCCAAATTGATCCGCTCATTCCAGAGGCGCTGGTCGGTGATGTAGGACTCCTTCGCCAGATCGTGGTGAATTTGCTCTCCAATGCGTTCAAGTTTACGAAAAAAGGGTCAGTCCAATTAAGCATTCAATCCGCCGCGGATCAATGCTGGTCAATTGCTGTTTCCGATACGGGCATTGGCATTCCACCGCATAAACTGGATACCATTTTCACCGAGTTTTATCAGGTAGACAGCAGTTTTACCCGCGAATACGGGGGGACAGGCTTGGGACTCGCCATTGCCCGCAAGTTGGTTGCGACAATGGGCGGGCAAATCCGTGTGAAAAGTACATTGGGGGAAGGAAGTGTTTTCACCGTCACGCTTCCTAGTGTCGAAGAAAAGATGATCACGGGCGTAAGCAGCTCGTAGATTGTTCATGCGACGCAGCGAACCTATTTCACAATTGCCGCCGTTAGCTCGATCCCCCAATCGCGGACGAGTCCACAAGTCCTGTGGGAGTTTTGCACGCCTTTGCAACCCTGTGTATACTGCGAGGATCGAGCGTATTACGGGTTCTGGCGAATGTAGGCGGGAGAGTTTAATCTCGAAAGGATGGACGCGATGGTTCGCGTCCCTACAGGCAGATTTTCGTAGGGACGGAAACTATTCCGTCCGTCTTTAAACTTTGCAATCCGTGCGATAATCTGGCACATTCTCTAGTTGCTTCTCAATGACACAACTTTTCTAACGATTAAATTGCTCAATCGTCTGCATCGAGGTACTGCACAGCTTTACCGCATTATGGATGAATAGGATGATCTTCGAGCTTGAATCCAGAGGTACCAAATCGAATGCAAACTCCTTCCACATTGGTGATCGGTGCAGGACCTGCCGGTCTAAGCGCAGCTTACGAACTTGTACAGCATGGCTGGAAACCGCTTGTTGTCGAACAATCTGACCTTGTTGGCGGCATTTCGCGGACGGAGAGCTATAAGGGCAATCGTTTCGACATCGGCGGACACCGCTTTTTCACGAAAGTTGAAGAAATCGAGCAGTTGTGGCGTAAAGTCGGTGGACATCAGTTCCGCAAAGTCAAACGGCGATCACGCATCTATTTCGATGGGCATTTTTTCCCATATCCCCTTCAATTTTTGCCCACATTACGACAGTTGGGTCTGTGGCGCAGTCTTGATATTGTCATTAGCTACCTTAAAGCAAAGATCACCCCCTATAAAGTAGAAGAAACATTCGAGCATTGGACGGTCAACCGCTTTGGCAGACGCCTGTTCGAGATGTTCTTTCGCACCTATACCGAGAAAGTATGGGGTATCCCTACAAACGAAATTGGCGCAGATTGGGCGGCACAGCGCATTCAAGGCTTATCACTTAGCACCGCCGTGATAGGCGCTCTGTTTCCCTTCAAAGATGGTAGTATCAAAACGCTTATTGAAGAATTTGATTATCCCGTGCTGGGTCCCGGCTTGATGTGGGAACTGTTCACCGACGAGGTTGTGCGCGGTGGGGGAGAAGTTCGCAAAAACATCGGTGTCACACGCATCGATCACGATGGGCGGCGAGTCACCGCCGTGCAGTTGCAAGGGTCAAGCGGCGCAGAAACGTTGACGCCCGATCAAGTGATTTCTACGATGCCGCTGCGAACGCTCATTCAGTCGCTCAACCCTGCGCCGCCGCCCGCTGTTCTAGAAGCCGCATCAAACCTTCAGTATCGAGACTTTATCATTGTCGTGTTGATGGTTGATCATCCCGCCGTATTCAACGACAACTGGCTCTACATCCACGCGCCAGAGGTAAAGGTTGGGCGCATCCAGAATTTCAAGAACTGGAGCATGGATATGGTGGCTGATCCGTCTGGGACGACGCTCGGCATGGAATATTTCTGCTCCCTCGGTGATTCGCTCTGGTCAATGACCGACGAAGAGTTGATCGCGCTGGCGACAAAAGAACTCGGACAACTTCAGTTTGTACCGGGTCTAAAGGTCGAAGACGCCACCGTGATCCGCCAGCCAAAAGCCTATCCAGTTTATGATCGCAGCTACCGGGACAACCTCGCCGTGATCAAGTCGTATCTAGCAACATTAACAAACCTGCAAACGATTGGGCGCAATGGGCTTCATCGTTATAACAATCAAGATCATTCCATGCTGACAGGCTTATACGCCGCCCGCAATTTACTGGGTGAGTCGCATGATGTATGGGAAGTGAACACCGAGCGTTCTTACCACGAAACGTTTATGGCATCTGAAAAAACACGCAAAACAGGGACACGAGTCATAGATGAGATTAGCGACTTCTGAAACAACGCCATCGCTGCGATGGCGTTGTTTCTGCTTCTAGGCGATCAGATGCCGCTAAAAGCGTTGAATCCACCATCCACCATGATCACCGTACCGTTCACGAATTTGGCGGCGGGGCTACACAGCCAGATCAACGCGCCGATCAAGTCTTGCGGGTCGCCAAAACGTCCGGCGGGCGTATGCTCAATGATGCGCTTGCCGCGTGCCGTGAGCGTGCTGTCGGGGTTGATGAGCAGCGCACGGTTTTGATCACCGAGGAAAAAGCCCGGCGCAATCGCGTTCACGCGCAATCCTTCGCCAAACTTGGTTGCCAGTTCAACCGCCATCCACTTGGTGAAGTTATCAATCCCTGCTTTTCCGGCAGAGTACGCGGGGGATCGTGTTAATGCGCGTTGGGCATTCATCGACGAAATGTTGACGATACAGCCCTGTTTTTGCTGTGCCATGCTTTCGCCCAACACCATGGACGGGATCAGCGTGCCGATCAGGTTCAGATCAATCACATGCCGCATCGCCTCGACAGACATATCGAAGATGCTTTTATCCGTCGGCACAGTCGCTTCGGGAGTCGTGCCGCCCGCCGCGTTGATCAAAATGTCGATCTTGCCCCATTCCGCCGCAAGCTGGTCGCGCATCGTCTCAACTTGCGCTTTGTCCATGACATCGGCGGGTGCGGCAATCGCATGACCGCCCGCGTCCCGAATCGATTGCGCGATCTCGTCCGCCTTGTCGCGTCGGCGTCCGACAATGGCGACAGTTGCGCCCGCTTGCGCTAAACCATGTGCCATCTTGCTACCGAGGACGCCCGTCCCCCCGGTTACAACCGCCATTTTACCTTCTAAACTAAATAGTTCGTTGATGAAGTTCACGATCATGATCCTTTTTAGGGTGATTGTCGTATGAAGCACCTACAATGCTCGTTGTTGTCACTGTTTTTCTGGCAGCGGGAAAAGGTCACGAATATGGATCAATCGCTGCGTTTTCATCGATTCATTAGCGGCAATTCCCACCAGAATAGACGCCGCGCCGTCAATATGCGATGCTGCCCGATGATACGGGTCGGGCGGTGGATTGGGCGAAAAAATTTGCTCCAACATCACCGGATCAGCGCCGCCGTGACCGCCTTCCCCCATGTTGATCGGCACATCATAAGACGTGCCAAACATGGGATGCACGCGAATCTGTGCCGACTTGAACGAGCCTTTGCTTGTACCTTCTGCTGCTTGTCCGTCGCCCATCAGGTGATTGATGTTTTCGATCACATCAAGTTCGACTCGCCCTTTCGTCCCGGTGATCGCCACGCGCAGCCCTTCCCAGGGACAGTAGGCGATCAAGCTGTAGGTGAGAATAGCGCCGTTCCGATAACAGGCGGTCACACTCATGGTATCCTCAATCGTGACCGGATCGCTGAACACATTCTGGTCACGGATATACCCCGTTTCCGCTTCTGCCGCCATATACAACCCGCGAAACATCTCTTTTTCATCCAACTTGAGCGCAAACGGGTCGTTTTCCGCCTCCGGCACGCCCGTATAACGCTCATACGGATAATGTTCGCCGCGTGCTTCGGCATTTGCCCGCCCGTAAAACGCCAGCTTGCCAAGTGCGAATACGCTGTCGGGGTACGAATCGATCCACCAGTTGACCAGATCAAAATGGTGAGTCGATTTATGCACCAGTAAGCCGCCTGTGTTTTGTTTTTCCCTATGCCAGCGCCGGAAATAATCTGCACCGTGCGATGTGTCCAGCATCCACGAGAAATCGACTGCCAACGGGCGACCAATCACCCCACGCATGATCACCTCGCGCAATTGCGTATAGGTAGGCGAGTAACGATAGTTGAACGCCACTTTGAGCGACCTTCCGGTGCGCTCAATCGTGTCGAAGATAGCGCGTAGTTTTTCGCCGTCAATCGTAAGCGGTTTCTCGGTGATCACATCGCAGCCGAGTTCCATTGCTCGAATAATATACAGGTGGTGCGTGTAATCCGGCGTGGTGACGATCACGGTATCGGGCTTTGTTTCGCTGATCATGCGGTCAAATTCAGCCGCTTTGTAAAGGGGACGAGGTGGGACTAGCTGTGCGTTGTACCAATCCATACGGGTTTGACTGGTGTCACACAGCGCGACCAGTTCCGTCGAGGCGTCGTAAATATCTTCCACCGCCTGTAACCATAGGTTCGCCCGCGCACCCATTCCCACAATCGCATATTTCCGTTTGGACATGAAGCGTCCGTCCTTTTGATTAAAAACCAGTCGTGTTTCTCCCCTCTCCATTTGGAGAGGGGTCGGGGGTGAGGTTGATTAGAAGCTAATCAAGTCCTGTTCAGCAATGTGCTTTCGGATGACGCGCCTCTAGTCGAACATCTGGCAGTCTTGCGCTCATCTCTGCTCCCCTTTTTACACCCTTTTTCTCTATTCTATACCCTTCTCCCGACCTCTCCCACTTGTGGGTAATGCAGAGCTCGCGCCTTGGTGATGCCGAGTTGTTGTCAATCTGTAATGGCATTCTGGCATTCCAATGGTGCGCCGTGACTATGTTCCCGGCTCTAAAATTGCATGCGTGGGCTTTGATCAGGCTTATGCCACGCGCTTAGGTATTGAACACCTGATCAGTCTGGGACACCGCCACATTGCCGCGATTCCGCCGAGTTCCGAACTTCTCAACGGTTACTGGCGTTCGGTCACATGGCGTAATGTCATGCTCGAAAACGATCTAGAACCGGGCATGTCTGTCGAAGGCGATTACTCGATGCACAGCGGTTACATCGCCGCACAAGCGATCATCGCCAGCGGCAAACCCTTTACCGCCATCCATGTGGGGTCAGACAACATGGCACTTGGGGCGCTTCGGGCGCTGCATGAAGCGGGCATACGTGTGCCGGATGATGTATCGCTCGTCGGTTTCGACAACACCGAACACTCGCGTTACATTACCCCTCAACTAACAACCGTCGATTTCAAATTTGCCAAACAGGACGAATTAGCGGTTAAATACCTGCTGGAGTTGATCAAAGATCCGCAAATGGAGCCACACCAGCGTATATTAATGTCTGATTTGATCGTGCGCGAAAGTACACGCGCTCTATAGTACGCTTTAAAAGGTGAGTTTCTATGAATGACCCTATAGATTTACTGCGACCACGCCGAAAAATAACTGGAATTTCTGCTATTCTTTTGCCCTTCACCGAAGCGGGTGACGTTGATTGGGATGCTTTGTGCGCCCATGTCGCCCGCACCGCTGACGCCGGACTGATGCCCGCCGTCAACATGGATACCGGATACGCTAACCTGATTGATGAGGAGACGCGGCAAGCCGTCCTCGCCCGCACGATGGAAGCCTTAGCAGGGCGTCCGTTTGCGGCGGGCGCATTCGTAGGCGATCAGCCGGGGAGCGCGTTCAATGCCAGCGCCTATTTGTCGCAAATTGAGCGCATTCAGCATTACGGCGGCACGCCGATCATTTTCCAGTCTTACGGACTCACCGGACAGCGCAAAGATGATCTACTTGCCGCCTATGCGCTCATGGGTGACGCCTGTCCCGCGTTCATCGCCTTCGAGTTGGGGACGATGTTTGCGCCCTTCGGCAAAATCTACGACCTCGATGTGGTTGAGGGATTGCTAGGGATTAAACAGTGTATCGGCGCGAAACATTCCTCACTCAGCCGACAGCTTGAATGGGATCGCTTGCGCTTACGGGATCGTGTGCGCCCCGATTTCAAAGTGTTCACAGGCAACGATCTCGCGGTGTATATGGTCATGTACGGCAGCGATTACCTGTTAGGGATTACCACCTTCGCGCCAGACCTGTTCGCAAAACGTGACGCCTATTGGGAAACGGGCGATCCCGCCTTCTACGAACTCAACGACCTGCTGCAATATCTCGGCTTTCTGGCATTTCGCCCGCCGGTTCCCGCTTATAAACACAGCGCGGCACAGTTCTTGAAACTGCGCGGTTGGATAGCGTCCAACAAGACGCATCCCCGTTCGCCCACGCGCCCAGAAAGTGACATCGACGTGCTGCGCGATATTGGTCAGCGACTCGGCGTTGTAGGAGCTTCATCATGACAATAAGCGAATGTACAAACATAAATTATCTGGTGCAAGGAAGCGCGAGTCAAACGTTGATGTTTCTATCTCCCCTCCCTGAATTCGGGGAGGGGTTGGGGGGTGGGGTAATTTCATCGTGACGACAAATTACCGTCGAGTCGCCCAACTTCGCACAGCCGAACAATTCCGCCAGCACCTTGCCGATCTTGGCGTGGAACTCGCATTTGATGACCTTGTTCAATCCGGCGATCAATCGCCGCTGGCACAGCCTTACAGCGTACATGGGCGTACTGTCGGCAACCGCTTCGCCGTGCTGCCGATGGAAGGTTGGGACGCCACGCCCGACGGACACCCCAACGATCTCGTGTTGCGCCGTTGGAGGCGTTTCGGTCAAAGCGGCGCAAAGTTGATCTGGGGTGGGGAAGCCGTCGCCGTCTGTCACGAGGGGCGGGCAAACCCCAACCAGCTTGTGATGAACGCGGATACTGTAGACAGTATCGCTCATTTACGCCGCGCACTCGTAGAGGAACACCGACTCCATTACGGTCAAACCGACGACCTGTTGATCGGCTTGCAGTTGACTCATTCGGGGCGCTTTGCCCGTCCCAACGACAAGAAGCGGCTTGAGCCTTACATCCTGTACGATCACCCGCTGCTGAATCCTAAATTCAAACTCCCGCACGATTACCCCACACTCACCGATGACGACATTGATCGATTGATCACCTTGTTTGGCGATGCGGCGGTCTTCGTGCAAGAAGCAGGTTTCGACTTTGTAGACGTGAAGCATTGTCACGGCTATTTAGGACACGAATTTTTGAGCGCGATAGATCGACCCGGCAAGTATGGCGGTTCGTTCGAGAACCGGACGCGCTTTTTGTGCAACATCACTGCCGAAATTCGCCGCCGTGCGCCGGGTTTACAAATTGGCGTGCGCTTGAGCGCCTTCGATCTCATTCCCTACCGCCCCGGCGCAGACGACAAAGGCGAACCGGAAAATTTCAATGGGGACTACCGCTATGCTTTCGGCGCAGATCACACCGGACGCACCATTGATCTCTCTGAAACGCATCAATTTTTAGACTTGCTCGAATCGCTGGATATTCGCCTTGTATGTATCACGGCGGGCAGTCCGTACTACAACCCGCACATTCAGCGTCCGGCTTTGTTCCCGCCGTCCGACGGCTATCAACCGCCCGAAGACCCGCTGGTCGGGGTCGCACGGCAGATTGCGGTCACGGCGCAGTTGAAACGCCAGCATCCCAACTTAATTATTGTGGGGTCGGGTTACTCGTATCTCCAAGAATGGCTAGGACACGTCGCGCAGCATGTCGTCAGGACGGGCATGAGCGATGTTGTTGGGGTAGGGCGCATGGTGCTTTCTTACCCGAACTTGCCCGCAGATATCCTCGCGGGGAAGACGCTTGAACGCAAGCGCATTTGTCGCACATTTAGCGATTGTACCACCGCGCCGCGCAATGGCTTGATCTCTGGCTGCTACCCGTTGGACGACTTCTATAAATCGATGCCGGAAGCAGATATTCTGGCAAAACTAAAACATCCAGAGGCAACCTAATGTCGTCTTATCGTGTTGCCATCATCGGCACAGGAAATTCCGTCAGCAATCATCTGACTGCGGTACGGGCGTTAGGGGATCGTGTTGAGTTGGTTGCGGCGGTGGATTTGCAGGAAGTGCGGGTCAAAACCGTGTGCGAAGAAAACGACATCCCCCACTGGTACACCGATGCGAACGTCATGCTAGAGGCAGAACATCCCGACCTTGTGTGCATCGTCACGCCGCCCACTTCACACAAGCCGCTGGC
>Ga0163154_10008363_pt1 | contig 12097 bp, 12 predicted proteins | sample OliLakLV19MP9P1_FD_148649 | JGI IMG/M metagenome (GOLD analysis project Ga0163154, IMG submission 148649) | Freshwater microbial mat bacterial communities from Lake Vanda, McMurdo Dry Valleys, Antarctica - Oligotrophic Lake LV.19.MP9.P1 | ecosystem: Environmental > Aquatic > Freshwater > Lake >... | reverse complement strand
GCTCATGACGATGGTCAAACTGTGTGCGGCGAATCTGGGGATGTGGACGCGGGACACGTTTTTTCCGGCCACGTATGCGCAGGCGGGCTGGGAGCGGCTGCGGCCGTTTTTTGATCTGCCGGGCACGATCGTGGTGGACGGGGAGCGCACGGTGGTGACGTTCAGCGGGTTCAACGACCGTGCGCTGAATCGCGATCTGGCGGCGATCTGTGCGACCGTGCGCGAGCGCCAACCCCGCCTGCCGGATGGCACAACCTTAATCTGCGAGCTGGCCCAGCACCGGGGTCTCATCTCAGAGCGGCAGTAGCCGTCCCAATGGCCTGAATCCCTGGTTAAGTCAATCGCTGAAACAGTGGCAGTGGTGGCCAAGATTGTCACCTATCAGCAGACGACATGGGGTTCCTGGCAGGGCACGATGATTTCAATCGCCGACAACTACCAGCGTGCTGATGGAACACTGGATACCGCCATCAACTTCCCCCAGATTGCGGAGACCAGCGAATCCCTCCTGCCCGCTGGAACAGACCTCAAGCGCATGTATTATGATCCCTATCCAGGGACAAACCAGGGCAAGCCCTGGCGTGTAGCGGATGCCGTCCAGGCCAGTACAACAACACGAGCGCTGCTCAACACGGGAGCTGCTGTGGTTCAATACACGGGTCATGGCAGCTATTATCAATGGGCCAGCACGCTTCCGTCGGCCAACCCTCCCTATCTCCTGGGACTCAATGATGTGGGGGCGATGAGCAATGGCGTCGCTAGCCCGCTGGTGCTGGAGTGGACCTGTCTGACGAGCGGATTTCATCAGCCCACACCGCGAGGCACCACGATCGACGAGGCCCTGGTGCTGGCTCCTTCCGGCGGTGCGATCGCAACCTGGGGGTCAACGGGACTAGGCGTGGCCCACGGTCATGACCAGCTCCAGCGGGGCGTGCTAGCGTCGCTGGACAGTGCGGCACCGGCGACCGCGCAGCTGGGGATGCTGACGAGCGCTGGGATGCTCACGTTGTTTACCGAGGGACAGTGTTGTCAGGACGCGCTGCGTACTTTTGTCCTGCTCGGTGATCCTGAACTAGCATTGCGCTGGCAGGTGAGCAAACGGGTGTTTGTTCCGGTGGTTCGTCGATAAGGAGATTTGATTTTTCGCTGCTGTGGTGTCATATGAGGTGCTGCTGTGGTGTCATACGAGGGGCGACTCCTGTGATTATGCTACACTACGCACAATCCAGCTAGAGACGAGGACACCACCCTATGGCATCTACCCTCACCGCGCAACAGTTCGTCGAGAAATGGCGAAGGGTCCACATCAAGGAGCGCTCTGGCTACCAGGAGCACTTCACCGATCTTTGCCGCTTGGTGGGCCACCCCACGCCCGCCGAGGACGACCCGACCGGCCAGCGCTTTACCTATGAGGCTGGGGTGAGCAAGCAGAAGGGTGGCCAGGGCTGGGCCGATGTGTGGAAAAAAGATCATTTCGCGATGGAGTACAAGGGCAAAGAGGCCAACCTCGACAAAGCCTATCAGCAGCTGCTCCAGTACCGCGAGTCGCTCAACAATCCCCCACTCCTGGTGGTCTCCGACATGGAGCGCATCCTCATCCACACCAACTTCACCAACACGGTCAAACAGGTCTATGAGATCACCTACGACACGCTCCTGACCCCGGCTGGCTATACGCAGCTGCAGCAGATGTTTACCGACCCGGAGGCGTTCCGCGTTGCCGTCACTACTGAGCAGGTCACCAAGGATGCCGCCCAGCAGTTTGCGAAGCTGGCCGAGCACCTGCGGAAGTGGGGGCATCAGCCCGCCGAGATCGCCCATTTCTTGATCCGCGTGCTGTTCTGTCTGTTCGCTGAGGACGCCGAGCTGCTGCCCAGAGGTTTGTTCTCGCAGCTTGTAGCTAAAACTAACCGCAACGCGGCCGCGTTCAGCCGGCAGCTCAAGATCTTATTTGGCGAGATGGCCACGGGCGGCTGGTATGGTAACGACGCGATCCCGCACTTCAACGGGCGGCTCTTCGATGATGATCGGGTGCTCGACCTTGACAGCGAGGCGCTCGATGTGCTGGTCAAGGTCAGCCAGCTGGATTGGTCCTCGATCGAACCGGCCATCTTCGGGACACTGTTTGAGCGCTCGCTCGACCCGGCCAAGCGCTCGCAGCTCGGCGCGCACTACACCAGCAAGGACGATATTTTGCTGATCGTCGAGCCGGTGCTGATGGCACCCCTGCGTCGCAAGTGGGCCGAGGTGCAGGTGCAGGCCCACGAGCTGGAGACACAGCGTGACCAGGCCGCCCCGAAGCAGCAGGCAAAGATCACGAGTCAGATGCAGGAAATAGTCACGGGGTTCGCTGGCGAGATCGCCCAGATGAGGGTGCTCGACCCAGCCTGTGGCTCGGGAAATTTTCTCTATGTGGCGCTCAAGCAGCTGCTTGATCTGGAGAAAGAGGTCATCACCTTTGCGGTCAACATCGGCCTGACCAGACCATTCCCCCAGGTTGGCCCGGAGCAGCTGCGCGGCATCGAGATCAACGAGTATGCCCACGAGCTGGCCCAGATTACGGTCTGGATTGGCTATATTCAGTGGCTGCGCGACAATGGCTTTGGCCGTCCCAGCGAGCCAATTTTGAAGCCACTTAATACGATCAAGAGGATGGATGCCATTTTGAGTGTTGATGATAATGCTCAGCCGTTTGCGCCAGCTTGGCCAGACGCTGATGTTATTATTGGCAATCCGCCGTTTTTAGGCGGAAACCGCATACGGCAAGAGCTTGGTAATGAATATGTTGAGCGTCTTTTTGCGCTGTATGAGAATCGGGTTCCAGCCTTTGCGGATCTCGTTTGTTACTGGTTTGAACGATCTCGATGGCTGATTGATCAAGGTAAAATTCAACGAGTAGGTTTACTAAGTACTAATTCCATTCGTGGTGGAGCTAATCGAAAAATTCTTGATCATATCAAAGAATCGGGTGATATTTTCATGGCTTGGAGCGATCGTGAATGGGTACTTAATGGAGCGGCAGTACGTGTTTCTATGATAGGCTTTGATAATGGTCAAGAAATCAATAAATTCCTCAATGGAGTGTCTATATCAGCAATAAATACTGATCTTACGAGTGCAATAGCTCTAACACAAGCTAAACCATTAAGTGAAAACCATAATATATGCTTTCAAGGACCGTCTGCAAAGTCACCTTTAGATATTGAATCTAAAGAAGCAAAAAATATGCTTCAAGCACCTGTCAATATCAACGGTCGCTTTAATAGTGATGTAGTGAGACCATTAATCAGTGCAATTGATATAACGCGAGGCAATCGAGATATGTGGACTATTGATTTCGGTCTCATGTCGCTCGATATAGCTGCTGAATATGAGGCTCCTTTTGCGTATGTAAAAAAGCATGTTTACCCAATTCGTTCGCAAAATCGACGTAATTCATATGCTGAAAAATGGTGGCAATATGCCGAGGCCCGTCCGGGTATGCGAAAGGCATTACAAGGGAAATCTCGGTTCATTGTTACTCCAGCACACTCAAAATACAGAATATTTGTATGGTTAGAACCGAAATATCTCGCTAACCAGGCAAATCTTATCTTTTCTCGTGACGACAATTACTTTTTTGGCGTCCTCCACTCCAAGCTACACGAACTCTGGTCGCTGCGAATGGGAACATCGCTTGAGGATCGCCCACGTTACACTCCAACCACCACCTTTGAAACCTTCCCCTTCCCTTGGGCACCCGGTCAGGAGCCAACGGACGATCCGCGCGTCCAGGCCGTTGCCGAGGCTGCCCAGGAGCTAGTACAGAAACGCGACAACTGGCTTAACCCAGCTGGAGTCAGCGCCGAGGAATTGAAGAAGCGCAGCTTGACCAATCTCTACAATCAGCGCCCCACCTGGCTGGACAATGCCCACAAGAATCTCGACAAAGCCGTGTTTGCCGCCTACGGTTGGCCGGACACCCTGGCCGACGAGGAGATACTAGAAAACTTGCTGATGCTCAATCAGGAGCGTTCTGGTCTCTGACAGAGAATCCACGAGGAGTGCGGCTTCAGGATTCTCGGCCCAGCCGAACGAAGGTTTCTACAGGATCGTTCAACGCTTGCAGCGCGGTTGTTATGCAATGCCACCCAGCCTCATCTTGGGCTAGCAAGCCAAGCCGTCGAATGGCCTCCAAGGCAAACGGATGCCGACCCCGACGGATGCCAAAGGTGGATGCAATCTCATCCCAGGCCACAGCCTCCTCTATCGTAAAGCGAATGTTATCCTTCCACCGTTCCCGTCGGCCAGCTCGCAGTGGCGCAGGAGTAGGCTGCGCCTCTGCAAAGAGCAGCTCCATCTGTTTTCGCGCAGGTCGCTTGTTCCGCACCCAGGCTGCGGCGATCCGCCGTAGCGGGGCATTAAAGTCTGGATTTGGCGAATCTTTAATGCTCTTTCCAGCCGTTACAAACCAGCCAAAATGGCGGGCAATCGCCAACCACGGCGCTCGTTCATCTCCCGTAATCAACATGACAACCTCTGGTCGCTGTTCCGGCGGGCGCGGCGTATACTTTTTCTTTGCTAGATGTCTTTGCTTAACGTCCTCTGGGCTGAGGAGAGTAATCTTTGCCATGAACTGGCTCCTATCCACAACGAGCGTATAAGAACAGCAAGGGTGATGCTAAGACTTTAGCATCATCCGTATTAATTATTCTAACCGAAAATGGCCTATTTTGGTAAAGGTGAATAAAAAATATGTCTATTTATACCATTCAGCATTGAATATAAAGCATAATCACGCTACCATACGCCACGAACGGTGGCTCCCCTCCCCCGTTCTGGGCGAGGGGTTGGGGGTGAGGGATCACAATGCATCATTCCTATGGCTGAATGGTATTATCAGGGATTCAGGCCAGCTTGAGCCGCCAGCGCTTCTGAAATGAGACGACTCCCAAGGATGTGAACATCACGCTCACCGTGGTAACGATCCTGTCAACACAACACGACTGCTCCGGTTGAACTCACGCGTGCCAGTACCACGTCTCATTTCAAAGGAGCAGTAAACGCCAAATGGCCTGAATCCCTGATTATCGCCGTCGTGCTTGGATAATCGCCACTGTTTTTTGTGTGATGGCAACGACCGGCGGATCTACATGCCAGTTGGGGGAAACCTGATAGCCATCATTGCTAATCCGCTCATAGGACAGCAGACATCCGTTGATGGTTTCTATCAACGGCTCACCATTAAAAAATGGCGAATCGACTGGCACTTCTAGCACAGTAGGATTGAGCACGATACCATGCTCACGGCGCGTAGCTTGGTCGAGGCTCAGATCAATCAGCAGACGATGAGCCGCAACATAGGCAACCAGATGGCCTGGCCAGCGACCAGGCTGAGATAGTCCTGAGCCTATCCCAACGCTCCAGGCACCACAGCGCTCGTACCACTCCAACGTTTCTTCTCTCGAACTTGGCAGCCGCCCGAAGCGTTCAATATTTCTTACCATCGCCGGATTGAAAATAACAACGCGAACCGCAACAGGCTCGGCAACCACGCCGAACGCCGCCAGCGAATCAATACATATCCGCGTGGCCGCAATACACGAGTCTCGTGAAAAAGAATGAGCCATTAGTGGCCGGATGGTTCTCACGACCTGTCGGATGCGTCGATCTTCCTGTTTATGCTGTGTGTCCATCTCCTATCCTTTCTCTATCATTGTACCGATACATGCGCGAATCGGCCTAGACGGTGCAGATGATGCGAAAAACCTCGATCGGAATGCATCAGAGGGGATGAATCATATATCGATCAAGGAGTCTCTAATGCCCACACCACCGATTTCGCCCGCTGCCATGGAACCGTTCACGACCGCCCTGCGTCACATTCAGGATCAGCTGTTCACCGCCTCCCTTCCTTGGCATAATGCTGACGCGCTGGCCTGCTATCACGCGGCGGATGCCGCGCTCGATGTGGCGTGCCAGCTGCTGGCGGGCACCCTGGCACCGAGCGAGCAGCTGGCAAAGACGCTCAACGATGTTCTGCTCGATGAAACGCCGCTGCCGTGGATTGAGTGACGGATGGGACACCGTTAATCTGCGCTGGCACAGCACCAGAGTCTCATTTCAGAGCGGCACGAGCCGTTCCACTGGCCTGAATCCCTGTTAACGCACCTTCAGAGCGTCGGTGTATGGCTTCGCCGGCCAGCGCCACGCCAACTGCATCAGCCTCGTGGTAACTGCGGATTAGCGTCTTGCCGAATAAGCGGCGTGCGGTGCATCGCATCTCGTCTTTATCGGCCTTATGATTTTTTGTAAGTGCGACCTTCGCCTGACTCGGTGCGACACCGATCGCCGACATACCGTGCTGGCGTGCGAGCACACGGAGTCCCCCCGTCAGCGTTGACAACTTCAAGCCAACTTGCGGATTTCCCCCGATCCACGCGGTCTCATACGCGAGGAGCACAATCTGTCCTGCATACGGTCCTGCTTTCAGCCAGGTCTCCAACCAGAACAGGCCCGCGTCGAGCCGTGCCTCCCATGACCTTCCCTTCGTGCCGGTCAGCAGTGGCGTAACCGTTTCAGCAAACTGGACGCTGAGAGGCTCAGTATCGACGACGGAGACACCCATTCCGCCGTCTATTGTGATTCCGCCATCAATGCCGACTACTAACATAAAAACCTTTCTACTAAAACTTTTGATGTTTTTGTCATCTTTATGATACTATAATTATAGCATCAATGTTAAAGCATAATATATTGTTTTATCAATACTGTGATGCTATAATAGACGCACCAAACGAACAAATGTATTGACACGAACATACTGCGAGGTATACCCAATGCATTTCAACATGAAACGGCCATGCCAAGATTGTCCATTTCGCCGAGACATAGACGGTTTCTTGACCGCAGGCCGCGCTGCTGAAATTGCGGCAGGTATGCTTCGTGACAATACGACGTTTCAATGCCACAAAACTCTGAATTGGTATTCTTCGAGTGACGAGGACGAAGACGAGAACGAGGACGAGGACGGGCAGGGGCGGTGTCAGAGTACACAGGAAAGTGAGCAAAGTGAGCATTGTGCTGGAGCATTGATATTCTCGCTGAAGCATGAGAATAAGGCACGGTTTGCAAACGGGATGCTACAAATTGCCGAGCGGTTTGGTCTGTATGAGCCAAGTAAAGTAGATAGAGACGCATTTCCACAAGTATTCGATAGTGCAGAGGAAATGATTGATCATCACGCTGAATCGTGTGGCTATAAGCGGCATCGACCTGAAGGAGCCTCCGATACGTAGCCACGGAGCACGACAACCTCAACTATAAATAACCACTGCTGTCGGTATCAATATGCCTGACTTCGACAGTTACCTCCGGCGCTGCGATTCCGTCGGCCTTCAGGCTAGCAAAGAAAAACAATCTCACGAGGATTGATCAAACGTGTGACCACCACGGATCAATCAGATGCAAACGCCCCCGACCATTGCGATAGATGGCTAGGGGCGTTCTTTTGTGGAAATGGTGGATCAACAGCTGGTCTGAGTATCCAACTTTATTAACCAGTATCCAACTTTATTAAGCTTGCACAACAATCAGTCTATCAAACTGATTGCAGCGGTTATTTATAGTTGACATGATACCTGTCAAATGCTACACTCTTGCGAGTAGTCGTGTCTTGGAATACGAGGATGATATGGAGAATCGCACAGCCAGTTCGACTGGTCACATCATACGTGCAGCAGGGAGTAACCTTGCACTCACTCCTGAGCAGGCCAAGGATGCCGCCCTGCAACGAATCCAACCCATTGTTGAGGGATGGGTACTCGCACACTATCGAGATTTAGATAATCAAGCCATGGCGGCGCGGGTTATCTATAGCTTCTTTACCTGGCTGGCGTTGACCACGCAGCATACCATCACCGCAGCGAGACCACAGCTGGTCTCATCCGCTCATGTAGTAGACTGGCAGCGCCATATGGAAAACGCCAACCTCTCGCCGGCAACCATCTACACGAGATTAAGCCGACTGTCGGCATTTTACCAGTGGCTGATGAACGATCGCGATATGGGGAAAATCGTCACCAGCAACCCCGTCTCCTCTGTGCGCCCCCCCGCCCCAAAAGCCTATGCCAACAGCCGAAGCAAGGCCCTCGATGATACCCAACTCCGCAGTATCATCGACTCTATGCGCGCTGCTGCTGGTGATCCCACGAACATCGCTGCCAAGCGCGATTACGCAATTTTCCTGTGGCTCCTGTACACCGGAATGCGCCGCGAAGAGATTTTACGGCTCACGTGGGGCGATCTGACGTGGCATGATGCGGAGACAATCTCCTTCCGCACCACGATCAAGGGTGGCGAAGTTCTGACCCAGCAGCTCGCCGAGCCAACCGCGCTTACCGCGCTCTGGGACTACCTGGACGGCAGCAATCGCCGCACGACAATACAGCCCAGCTCACCGCTCTGGATATCGTCAACAAAGGCAAAAACACACGCTACGCCACTCACGGCGCGGGCCTTTGATTACGCGATGAAGAACGTGGCCAAGGCATGCGGGATTGAGCACTTTCATATTCATCAGACCAGACATACGTTTGCTCGACTCGTCATGGAGATGACCGACGGCGATGTGTACCAGGTGCAGCGCGAACTGAACCACAAGAACGTGGCCACCACGCGCATTTATGTGCAGGCGGTAGCGGTCAAGAAGGATCGCTTTAGTAGTAAGATAGCTGCTCATATCACCAGGAAGGAAAAGGAATAATAAGGACATGACCGATACGAAAGATACGATCCATAACATCTACATTTCAGCCGAAGAAAGTGTGGCGTGGAAGGAGCTGGCTGCCCGCTTCTGCATCATGCAGTCCGACGGCGCGGATGCCTTTCAGATGGGCGATAAGAACGTGCTCGCATCGCTCATTGCACTGTCGGGTCGCCTTTGCCCGGAGCAAACGACGCAGCACATTCGCACACTCATCGACGGCATACCACACCAGCCTAAAAGCAATGGTCGCGGCAGTAACATAACACTATCCGGCAAGAACCTAGAAATATGGAATAGTATCGCCCTGTCGATGGAATTCCCGCACTACCAGAAACCCCATGCAGCCCAGCTGGCGCGACGGATTGCCGTCGCCTATGCGCGCGATCCTGACCAGGCGCAGCAGCATATTGAAGCCATTCTTGATCTCGTGGATCAGCCCAGTGACCTGACAGCACTCTATGCCGAGGCGTTGAACACAATGCAGATCAAGAACCTCATCCAGACAATCAATGCCGATCTTGTTCCCACAGAGCGCCCGTCTCGAAAGGGATGGCAGCCATCCCCTGTTGTACCGCATCGAACGCTCGCCATGCTTCTTCTCTGTCTGCTCACGGGCCTGCGCGGGCAGAGTCTCTTACAACTCAGGTTCAGGCACATCCAGACACGAGGTGACGGTACATTTATCGTAGCAACACCTGATCACGACGAACGAACATATGTTGTCTACGATCGCCGCTTTCATAGCGCGTTTAAGGGCTACCTGGATAGCATCGGGCGACACACGACGTATCACCAGCTCGACGCTGGCCAAGCCCCTGATCCTGATGACTTCATGTGGCAATCCGACCCAGAGCGCAGTGATGCTCCCACAACCCAGGCATTTCCGAAATGGGGCTTTCTCAAGCCCTTGATGCGCTACGCAAATGGGGCTGCCATTCCCGCGATAAATTACACGAAGCTTTTGGCCACCTATGCTTCGTTGTTACGACAACACCTCAGTGATCCACTCGACGTTCGTTGTAATCTGGTGCCGATGGGAGAGCGAACAACGGATGTGGAGTTGATACTGCCATGAGCGACTGGGCGAGCCAGGGTATGGGATCAACACCTTTGGACTGAAGACGATCACGTAGGTCAGCAATGCGGTCGTTGGTCACAATGGTTGCACCGCTGATCTCGACCGCGAGATTAATACACACCCACTGGTCGGCCTGGCGGCGAATGGGGCCGGTGGCCAGCTGGGCGGCGATGCGGCTCAGTGCGGCCAACCAGTCATCCTCGCGGTATTCAGCAAGTGGACGCTGGTGCAAGCCGGCGATAGCCTGGGCTAGCGCATGATCGTCAGCGTGGGGACGATCATGCTCTTCCAGAATCGCCCAGGGTGTAATCTGCGCGGCGTGGAGCGTGATCAGCTCAGTCAGTAGACCAACCAGCCGTGTACCCTCACGTTGCCCTACTACCTTCTTGGAGCGCAGTCCTGTGAGGAGATCGCTGATCTCCCGCCGCAGCGGGTGAATGGCCTCGGTGGTGGCAGCGAGCTGCTCCAAGAACATGAACCCGGAATGTTGATTATTAGTATTTTCAAGTTCTTGATGCGCGGCCCGAATGAGGTCGGCGACCACCTGCTCCTGGCTCAGCTGGGGATTGCCGGACTCTTGCCGCTGGTGGGTGGTGATCGCGACCAGTTTAGCCCGAATCTGCGGGTCGATCAGGCGAATAACAGCGAGCGGTCTGAGGGCGGGCTTCCGGCCAGCGCCAGGGCGGCGGCCTCCGTGCTGTTGGGGTTGCAAATCAGTCATGCGGCTCTCCTGTATTGTATTTGATTATAGCAATAATCAAGATAGAGCACAATGCGGGCTAATGGAGGTTAAAACACCAACGGCCCGCCGAATTGGGGCCGCTGGTGAGAGAAGTCATACTATGTCAAGTATCGGTTTTACTTCGTTTTACAAAGGGAACAACAAACGGATTGCGAGCGTAGGCAGGACACCAGCGCCGCGAGAGTACAGCGACGAGACGCTGGGGCTTTGGGATGCTCGTGGCCAGGCTGATGCCGAGTTTCTGACAGGCGATGTGTCCACCGCCGGTTGAGCCGGCGCTTCGTGCGGCCACCAGTGCTCGCACGAAGCGCAAGATTTGAATCGTGGTTGGTCGAACTGGATCACCAGAATTCCCAACTCGGTCTTCTTCTTCATAAGCACCTCGCTAAAATAGGCTGCTCTCGGTGGAGTGACCACCGAGAGCAGCGCCGTCGATTACGCGGCTGCGAGCGCCGGCTGCGGCACCTCTACCAGCACTGGCTCCAGCTTTGGCTCTGGCTCCGACACCATGAACTGGAGTTGTGCCAGCAGTGCCGGGAACGTTCCTTCCTCGAACTCATCAGCGGTCTCGCGCTCCTCACCAGCGCGAGTCTGCTCGGCCTGGCCGAAAAGAGCCGACCAGTCAACCTCGCCTGAAGCTGGTCGAATATCCTCCCCAGAGGCCAGCTTGCAGCGCAGCCCATAGCCGTTCAGACCATAGATCATGCTGTTGATGTGCGCCATTTGCGTGCAGGTATGATCTATGTCCTGACCATAGAGCTGCACCATCCCCCAGGCGGTTATCCAGCGTGGCATTGTCGAACCGGCGGCAAGCAGCACCACGCCACTTCCAACACAAGGATCGCAGATCGTGACCGGCTCGAACTGCGGCCAGATCAGGGGCAACAGGTCTTCCCACACCCACGCATCGTCGCCGGCAGCGGTCGCCGCCAGGTCGTGCTCGGCGATGAAGTCGGCGGCTCCCTCAGCCTTGGCGATCGCCTCGCGCAGTCGGGTGTACACGAGGTCAATCATGCCAGTGCAACTGATCTGGGCCATCATTTTGGCCAACTCAAAAGGCGTGAAAAACTGGCCAGCACCGGAGTTCGGACAACCAATCTCCATATACAGGTCGCCCAACGTGTCTCGCCACTCCATCTCTGCCGTGCGCTCAAGAATAGCTAGTGCTGCCTTGAAGCGCTCAAAATATGGCCCAGGGCCAGCCGTAGAGCCACTATAGATCGAGCGCATACGTGCCCAGAGGTCGGCAACGTCCGCAGGATCGTCCGCTAGACGGCCATGCAGCCGCAACGACCAGAGATGCTGCGGCTGCATCCACAGCGCCGCGACCGAGAGCGCGATCCAGTCGTCGAAGACTTCCGGCAGCCGCCGACCAATAGCAGTGTTCTGCTCTAGCAATTTTTTTATCGCTTTGACCGCCGCATTCGCGGAAACAAACGCCTCTTCGGCTTTCTTTTTCTTAGCCATGTGCCACCTCTTTTTTCTTCTTCGATACACGCTGCTTTTTAACCTTCTTCGTGTACTTGCATTT
>Ga0163154_10008353_pt1 | contig 12103 bp, 8 predicted proteins | sample OliLakLV19MP9P1_FD_148649 | JGI IMG/M metagenome (GOLD analysis project Ga0163154, IMG submission 148649) | Freshwater microbial mat bacterial communities from Lake Vanda, McMurdo Dry Valleys, Antarctica - Oligotrophic Lake LV.19.MP9.P1 | ecosystem: Environmental > Aquatic > Freshwater > Lake >... | reverse complement strand
CTCTACAGACGCGTGAGGTTCACGCGTGGGTCCAACGGGGACGTTGGTCTCTACAGACGCGATTGGGTCGCGGGAGGGTCCAACGGGGACGTTGGTCTCTACAGACGCGATTGGGTCGCGGGAGGGGCTTCCAACGGGGACGTTGGTCGCTACAGGCGCGATTGGGTCGCGGGAGGGACTTCCAACGGGGACGTTGGTCGCAGGCGCGTGGGGGTCACTCTGCGGGGAAAATTCTTGGTTCATGGTTACAAGGCCTTGAGGGTGACGGTGAAATAGAGTTCGTCGGAGTGGACGCCGGTAACATTGTGGTGGTCGACAGGGGTGGCGTACGTGACGTCAAAATTAAAACGATCAGCAGTGAGCCGCAGACCTACGCCCGTTCCTGAAAGCCATGAATCGACTCGGGACGCCTTAGTGCTCGCGTACCCGGCATCAAAAAAGGCGTAAGGTTGGAGTTGAGCGACAACCGATTGCAGGAAAGGTTGCTCAATTTTAAACGGGACCCCAAACAACAACTCGTTCCGACAAAAAACACCATCGTCACCCGCGACCCCGGACCCATTGTAACCACGAACCGTTGCGCTATCACCCATCACCGTTTGCTCGGAACCAAAAAGACTTTCAACGGAGTATTGCCCATTCAAAGTAGAACGAAACGAAATCCAGTTCAGGAGCGGTTGAAAATAATAAACATTCGCCTCGAACTTATTAAATTCGCTATGCGGAACGTCCCTCGTGATTGAAGAAGGATCACTCGGTGCGTCAAAAAGGGGCAAGCCACGATGATAAAAGGCGTCGACCTGTAACACATTATTTGCAGGCCTCCACAAGTGAGTGGCGCCAAACCGCATCACAGTCAGCGTTTGAGAAGCCAGTTGGACATCATTTAAAATTCGACCTGAGCTTTTCCGGCCCAGTGAAAGGTCAAAGGACGTTTTCTGTGTTTTATCGCGAAAAACCACCAAGTTTGCGCCAGCGCCCACGCTCGAAGCGTCCCCCAACAACTCGGCATCGGGGGCTAGGGTTGTGAGGTATTCCGAATAACTCGCGTTGCCGTAAAAAGTCCAATAACCCCATGGGATACTCGCAGACCCAGCGAACGCATTCGTATCTTCGCTCCCGATATAGTTCAGGGACAACATATCGTTAAGAGCTAGAAGATTATCCAAATCCAAGGCGAACCGAAGCCGTTCTATCCCAGTAATTTTCTGGCCTGCATTATCGAAAGTGGTCGAAAAACGGTACGGGTTAATGGCTTTGTTTTCGATTTGCACAAGAGACTCACCTGGTTTTTCCCCAGGCAACATTTGCAACTTCGCCCGTCCGCTGGGGGCGCGGTTTATTTGATCCAACCCTTGTTCCAGATCGCGGAGGTTTAAATAATGACCTTTGGAATTAGGGAACGCCGTCCAAAGTTTAGAGCGATCACGGAGGCCGTCTTTATTGATGGACAGTTTTTCTATCTTTCCTTCAACGACTTGGAGTTTAAGTTTTTGAGAGGAAAGATTCTGTTGAGGAATATACACGCGGGTTGTGACATAACCCGCATCGATATAAGCGTTGGTAAGATCCAACATTAATTTGTTGATCAACCCACGCGTTAACAAAGACTTCTCGTACCTAGACACGATGGACCTCACCACATCATGAGAAAGCAAAGTTGCTCCCTTGAGTTCAATAGAGTCAACTTTGAACGAAGGCTCCTCTGAACTCTCTATGACTTCGAGGGACTCTTCCCGAGGCACATCAAGGCGGTCCTGAGGGCGTTCCCGATTTTCTTGGTCGCGCTCACGTTGTTGCCGTTCAAGGAACCGTTCCCCCGGATTATCCAACACCCTGTTGGGCTGGCTTTGCTGGGCAAAACAAAAGGAGCTCCCAACGAATAAATTCAGAATAAAAAGACCCAACAACGTGCACAGGGAAGAAACGATTTTTCTCTCCCAAATGATGTGCGGATTAGTTATGTGATGAACGGTGAGCATACGAATAATTTTTTAAAATAAATTAAAAAGGAACCCTAAGTTTTCCTGAGGATCGACAGGGGAATCCTGTTGAGGTTCGCTGAGAATTGAAAAACCGCTTGAGGCATCAACACCCATCGCACCGGAAATGATCCCGCCTTCGATCTGAACAGGCTGGGTGGTTTTGAGGCGCACAGTCCCAGCCGAAGAAACAAATGTGCCCCCGACATCTTGACCCAGAAGTTTGAATTTTTTGCCCCGGAACGGAGCCCCACCTTTTTGAGTGCGCTCAAAAGGGGAGTAAGTCCTCAGTGCAATCGCTCGGACCTCAGGAGAAGTCACTACCAGATCATCCAAAGCCAGCAATTGCCCGCCCTGATTGACCACCCATTTCGAAGCCGTAATATTCAATTGACCAGCCGCCGACATGGTACCCCCAGTCAGCACTACCGAGGAATGACCCTGAGATGACGACCCAAAGAACGACGTTTTTTTCTCAAACCAAGCGCTCCCCGTTTGAATGGCAGAATTTTCTAAAACCCCCGTATTGATTACGAGATTACCCCCGTTAGCGTCTATTTCTCCCCCGCGATTGTAGACATTGGCGGCGGTGATATTGACGTGTTCATTACCGATCACGTAAGCCAGTTGCCCTGGCAACACGAGGTCGCCGTAATCGACGCTGAACCCTGTCACTTTACTTTTAAAAAAGAGAAATCCTCCGCTTGAAGTGCTGTACTCACGTTTCACTCCAGCGCTAGGACTATCATTTTTCGCAATGAAATTCGTGAAATCCAAAAGGGCGATGAGGTTGACCGTTTTATTGGCGATTAATCGGCCCGTGTGATTCACAATTTCCGAGGCGCTCAGGAACAAGTCGTCCTCCTCGGAGAACACAATCGCAAGGCTGGAAGCTGAAACCGACCGGTTCACGAACTTGCCAGGGATATCGATAGTAACCCCACCACGTGAATCTGGGTTGCCCAGAATCCTCGTTTTACCTTGGAGTAAACCACCATCGTTTAGGATATCTCCTGACCCTGGTTTAATGAGAAGCCCGCCCGACAAGGCTATCAATTTCGCACCACGACCCGCCGCCGGGTTTACGGAAAGTTGGATAGGCGTTAAAATGAGGTCAGTCTGCGACATCACATCGCTGCCGGAGATCGTCACGCCTTGCCAAGTGGGAAACTGATATTCGCCCGCCATTAGACTTGAGTGGACGCCCTCGGAACTGACGACGAAAAGATTGTCTCCCTCCATTTGCACACGTTGATCCACTGTCATTTGTGTGCCCTCAAATCTTATATCTTGGCCGGTGGCAAAAAGGCCGACGCCTCCCCCTGAAACGTTGATGCTTGTCCGGGTCAAGATAAGGTCGTCAGTGGCAGGAATCCCTGATTTCCCCAGAGTTAAATGACCCGGCAGATCCCGACCGACATTTAAAGACCCGTCTGTGAGTTGAATTTTATCCGCTACAAGGTCCACGTTTTGGCCCGCAGAAAAATTGAACCGAGTTGAACCATTGGCAGCACCTATCACTGATGACGCTTGGATAATCGTGTCTAACTTTGAATCAATCGAGCCCCCGCGCATATCGAGTTCGCCAGAGGAGGATAAAGTAAAGTTCCCCATGGACGACACGATGTTGCCCATGTTGCGAACACCAGCGCCCTGATCCGTCACGGCTAGTTGCACTTTGCTCGCCCTCAGTGCCGCGTTGCTCGTCAGGTCTACAAGAATAACCCCCGGCGTATTGGCCGAGCCCGCCGTTGTCGCCGCCCACACCCGAGTATCATTGGCCACAGGAACTGACGCATCAAATTCCACAGAACTCTCACCAGCCGTAATATGAAGCGAGGAGTTAAGACCTGCCCGCGTATTTTCCACTGGACCTTGGATGGAAAGCTCTTTTGCAATGAGTTCTAAATGCGTAAACGCGCCCGATAAACCCCCCGCACCAATCACAATCTGACCCGCAGTGGTGTCCAGTACCGGATTCCTTTGGAACACCCCAGGGGCGACTTGACGACTTTCAAACCGCAGTCGGCCCGTGGAAAGCACCAACCCGCCCGTATTTACAAATGATCCGCCGTCCACAGTTATTCCATTTGGATTAACGACATAGACATGGGCCGACTGACCCAGAACTTCCAGTTTTCCCTGAACAAGAGTTGGGTTTAGGCTTGTGACTTCATTGATGATTGAGCGGGCATGGGCGAGGCGATTATCCAGATCAACCCCCGGCGTACTGACGTTAAAATCCGTGTAGGTATTATGACTGATCCCACTCGCATCCGAAGGGGCAATAGACACAGTGACTTTGCCATCTCCCCCCACGGAGGTGGAAGTAGCCGAACTGCCATCAGGAGTCATTTGGGCGCGTGCAGGAAATGCTGAAAGGACAGTCACGACCACGCAAAATTGATAAAAGTAGCAACGTTTCATAAGTAAATAGCTCGTCCGTAAGGACTAAAAGTTAGATCATTTCAAATGAATAAAACGGATGGGCAAAGCAAGTAAGCTCTATCTTTGTAGCTGTCAAAGATTATTTACCAAAAATCAAAAAATAATACTCAATGTTACATATAAAAAATATTGACTAATTATTAGTTTTACATCTGGAATGAGCGGAGGCGACCCGAAGAGGGACGGGATTCACCAGAAGACAAATTAAACGAGGACTTTAAATTCAGGCGCAACACCTTTGAGGTTGTGCGGATTTTTCCGCTTTAACCTAGGGATTGTATCCGATGCCAACTCTGGGCTTTGGGGAGGAAACCCTTTTGGATTCGTCACGAGAGTTCGCGAAGAGCCAACACATTTAAAGATGGTTTGCTCGTCTCCCTTTAATCCAACCTTTTGTGGCATATGCGACAAAAGGTTGTATTGCGCTTTGTTTTCCGTTCGGACATGAAGCGAAATTTAACCCACAACGCGAGTAACTTTGTCAGCCTACAATGCAGGATTTAAGGGTTTTTTGACGAATCGGCGTAATCCTTGCAGGAATAATAATAGGGGTTAAAGGAAAGTTCTTTAAACCCCTGCGTAAATCGGTAGGATTAGGAGTAGGGAGATTAAAATTTATGGCTCAGATTAGTGAATTTGTAAAACACGGGGGATCGCGGATCACGCCTAGAGTGATGAAAGGGATTCTTAAAAAGATACCTTTATTGAAGGCGGAGTTTACTCAACTTGATACACCGAAGTATCCGCATCTTTTTGAACAATTGGAGTTTCTGGCTGATGTGGTTGAGGATTTTATTGAAGGCAAAGCTGATGAGTTACCACTTACAGCCGCAGCTGAGGCAGCTTTTGCGCTCATTTATGCTCATCAAGAGGTTGATTTAATTCCCGATTTTGTGAAAGAATTTGGGCACGCAGATGATTCCTCAGTGGTACGGGCCGTGTTGATTGAGCACGAAAAAGCGCTTGAGACATATGCTGTACGTCACGGATATGATTGGACCTTAATAGGGACCGCGCCTTAAACAGATATGGCGGATACACCCAAAGAAAGCCACTCAACACCGACTCTTACTGAACGGGATTATTATACCGCGATGAGTCATTTCTATCGTGGCGAGTTGGGTCGGATCATGATCTGGCGGCAACGTCTGGATACCACGACGAATTGGGCCATTATATCCTCAACGGCGATCACGACCTTTGCGTTGGGACGCCCGGAAATATCCCACATTGTGTTTATGATAGCTAATGCGATGGTATTTCTGCTTTTGACCATCGAAGGAAGGCGGTACCGGTATTACGATGCTTTCCGCGCGCGTGTGAGGATATTGGAAGTTCATTTTTTGGTTCCAATAGTGGTTAAGTTTACGGAGCGCCTAGAAGGGGATTGGCGGAATCTATTGGCCGAGGATTTGATGATACCGTCGTTTAAAATCGGGATTCGAGAGTCAATAGGCCGTCGGTTATTACGTAATTACACTTGGATATTTGTGCTCCTCTTGGTGGCGTGGTCGATGAAGATCGTGATACACGGGCACGTATCCAATTTGGAACAATTTTTTGAGGTCAGTGGACGAAGCCAGCCATTGCCTCCTCTGCTTTTTTGGACGATAATTGCAATTTTCTATGGCGTTCTGGCTGTACTGGCTTATTACGGACGCAAGCGACAATACGGATCAGGAGAGATTTTACGGCGAGCTCCTTTCCCTGAGCGGTGGAAAATTTAGCTGAGATTTTAGATGGTCATACAAAAAATTAAATCCTGGGTAAAAAGGACGACCCAAAAACTAAACAAGAAGTCTGTAAAAAAGAGTGCGCATCCTTTTGAAGCATTGGGGTTACCCCCTTTGCTGACAAAGACAGTTGAGCGCATGGGATATAAAGTTCCTTCACCCATTCAGGAGAAGGCGATACCCGTGGTGTTGCAGGGCAGGGACGTCATAGGGTCGGCCCAGACCGGGACAGGAAAAACTGCTGCATTCGCACTACCCACGATCGCCCGACTCAAAAAATGCGGGAAATTAAGGTGCTTGGTTCTCGAACCCACCCGTGAATTGGCTGTGCAGGTTGATGCTTCGTTTAAAGAATTTACGAAGGATATTCAGTTACGGTCCACCGTCATTTACGGGGGCGTAGGATATAAAACTCAGTTGGATGCGTTAAAAAAGGGTACAGACATTGTCATTGCGACCCCAGGACGACTCCTTGACCTGATAAGTCAAAAAGAGCTGTCACTTTCCGATATTGAAGTTTTGGTATTGGACGAAGTGGATCGAATGCTTGATATGGGATTCCTCCCGGACGTGCGGAAGATCGTAAAACTATGTCCCGCTGACCGGCAGACGCTTTTCTTTTCGGCGACGTTGCCACCAGAGATAGAAGGCCTCGCCAAGTGGGTAGTGAAAAATCCCGTTGTAATTGCGATTGGCGAACGACGGTCCCCCGCTGAAACGGTGTCTCATGCGATTTATCCCGTGGCGACCGGTCAAAAATTTGACCTGTTGTTGGCGCTCATCGAGATTACAAACTACAAGAGTGTGATCGTCTTTACTCGGACAAAGTCAGAAGCTGATAGGATATCGAACCGCTTAAATTCCCTCAACCATTCAGTCACCGTGTTGCACTCAGACCGGAGTCAACGTGAGCGCACTGACGCTTTGGACGGTTTTAAATCGGGCAAATACGAAATTTTAGTCGCAACGGATATTGCCTCACGTGGGTTGGATGTTGCGGGGGTCAGTCACGTCATTAATTATGATATCCCGATGCATCCTGAGGATTACGTGCATCGCATTGGGAGGACAGGGCGTGCGAGCGCGGAGGGAGATGCATTTACGATTGTAGTAGCTGATGACCTTCAATCTTTAACAGCCATAGAAAAATTCATTGGCCAGAATATCCCGCGTAAGAAAGTGGACAACTTCGCCTACAATTTTACAGCTCTCTTAGACCAAGTCGATAGACCTACTCCAGTGAGCAAACCTAAAGAGGGGATTCAGTACGGCCTTTCTAAGAAACGCCGTAGTAAATAATCCCCCCGGTGCGCCTAGGTACATCCCCTAAGGATAAAGAGGAGGAAGAGAATGGGTAATGGAATTCCTAATGCCCATAACAGTATCCAACCTACTTTTCCTTCTTCTGATTTTTCATCTGGTATCTTGTTCATATTCGCCTTCCTTAAAACCCCTGGGGTCTTATTCGCTAATTTTATAAATTAAAAGAACTGGTAATAGGTCAAGAGCTAGAGCTATGCCATGCGAAGAAGGGCAGGCGATTATTTATTTCGAGATTTAAGAAGAATTTCGAGCTCTGGAAGGTGAAGTTTCTTCGCGATCTGAAGCGAGGCTTCGAGGTCTTGTTTCGTTTGGGACAGGCCTGTTTTTTGGTCCATAAGAACCCGAACAATGTCAGCCTGATTTTTATAAACCGCCCACTGAAGAGCCGTGCGTTTATAGTAATCGAATTTTCCAATCTCCGCCTGCGATGCGATTAGGAGGTTCACCAGCTTTGTGTTTCCCTTTACACTCGCCATCATTAACGGGGTCATCCCATTTTTAATTTCAACGACATTAACATCCGCCCCACGTTTAATTAGAAGCTGAGCCATTGTTGTATTGTCGGCGATGACAGCCCAAGTGAGGGCCGACCGTCCTCTTAAATCTCGTTGGTTTAAGTTTTGGGTATGATCCAACAGGAAAGTAGCGATATCGTTTCTGTGCATTTGAATAGCGACCATCAACGGGTTTTGGCCGAATTCCAAATCGGTCATAGAAGTTTTAGCGCCGTTTTTAACTAACGTTTCCACAACGGCCACGTCGGCTGATTGCACAGCCCAGTGCAGCGCTGGAGCACCCTTTGGATCACAACTGTTTGGATCGAAATCTGACTTCAAGTATGACTTAAGTGCCTTGAGGTTCTTTTCACGGACGGCTTCGACCAGCATAAAGGGATTTTTTGCCCCCTTTTTAAGGAGAAAAGTAGAAATTGATTTTTGTTCTCGGATCATGGAGAGCGTCAAGGGAGTTTGGCGGAATGCATTTTTCCGGTTTGGATCGCCCCCTTTTTCAACCAACAATTTGACGACCTGAACATGGCCGCGGAAGGAAGCCAGCATGAGCGGGGTGGTGCCGGATTCGTCTGAAATATCAGGATCAATCCCCGCTTTGAGAAACAGGTCTACGACATCTTGTTTGCCAAGGTTTGCAGCCACCAGAAAGTTCTTAGTGGAAAAACCAATGCCTCGTTTTTGCAGTTCTGCGAGAGCCAATTCGGGAGTCTTACTGGATTTATAAAAAATGATGACCGAAATTCCCAATACCAAGGCGAGAAGGGAATAGATGAGTAAACGCTTTTTGAGACGGACGTTTTTTTTATACACTTCAGCTGGAGAGGCCTCACGGTTGCGCGTTGGCGTGGAAAAGCGGCTTGGACGACTTTTCGAACGTGAGGATTTGGAGCGGCGAAACGTGCTCCATCTTCTCCCTGAATAACGATCAGTCGGCATTTATTGCTTTGGTTTTTCGTCGATACAAGAACCCGGTGAATAAGATGAGACTTATGATCATCATTGCGTATGTAGAAGGTTCAGGAACTACCACCGACACATTATCAAAGAGCATATAATTGTTACCAAGGGCACTGGCAGCCTGGGGAGTCCATCCGAAATTCATTCCTCCGAGGTTTAGCGCCGTACCTCCTGATGTAAGGGCTTCATTCGAAGCGATATCAGTCCAAACCAGAGGGCCGGTTGTGTCTTTATATCGTGCAGACCATTGGTTATTTGTGAAATTCAGGCTCATTTCGAAGTCGTAAATTGTGTTCCCTACGAAGGTTTGCCCTGAATCAGTGCGGACCGCGGGTGCGTCACTATTGGTTTTGTAAATTCGATCGTTGGAATTGTCGAAGAAGACTTTAGCTAACAAATTTGAGGACTCATTGAAAATCGAAAATGAAAATGTATCGTTATTAGAACCGATATCATTCTCGATCGAAAATTGCATAGCAAATGAAACAAAATCCGGACGTAGGGCAGCAAAGTTCTTGGTGAGGATGACGGGCAGTGTGTTGTCAGTGATGACTCCGCCTGTTCCACCGCCGAACCGTACTAAGTTGCCTGTCCCCCATGGATCGGAGTTATCAACTATGTTTCCACCACCCCCATTAGAGACTGACCATGCTGTGGAATAAAAATTAGGATCTAAACCATCTACTGATAAGTTGTCCGTGTACGGAGGGGAATCAAATGCTGATTGATAAATATCTAAAGCAAACACCTGACTTAAGCTGCAGAGACATGCGAGCGTCAGTTTAATAAGAATGCGCGTTTTCATGATGCGAAAAAGTTTCTGAGATTTCAGGAGAAGTGATGCGGTCAATAGCAGATCATCACAAACTTAAATATACCGAGAGTTATGGCTTTTATCAAACTAAAACTTCCATAACAGCTATATTCATAATAATGAGATTGAATTTAAGGCAAAGGTAAAGTAAAGTGGCGGCGGCTTCATACGCCATTAGGTTGCTTGTTAGCAGGATGTTATATGAAACATTCTATTTCGGCACATTCATTGAAACATACATTTTCAGTCTTTTTCATATTTGCCCTCCTCTTTCGAATAACCTATGGAAATCCTTCGGGAAGTTCGGTTGTTTCCGGGCAGGCGGTAATGACAGGTGGCCCAGGGCAGTTGACTGTTTCGACGGGTACCGATAAAACAATTATTCATTGGCAAGATTTTTCTATAGGCATAGGGGAGTCGACCTCCTTTTTGCAACCTGGATCCGACTCTGCCGTTTTAAACAGGGTTACAGGTGGATCAGCTTCTGACCTTAACGGGTTATTGCAATCAAATGGTAAGGTTTATCTAATTAACCCTAACGGCGTTGTCATTGGAGCTTCAGGACGAATTGAAACTGCCTCATTTATTGCGTCAACGCTCGACGTCTCCAATGAGGAGTTTTTGTCAGGGGGCGATATGGTGTTTCGAGGATCATCGGATGCGAAGGTGGTCAACCTCGGAAAGATCACGGGATCGGGAGATATCATTCTCATCGCGCGGCAAGTAGAGAATCACGGCACTATGCGCTCTTCAAAAGGAATGGTCGCTTTAGCAGCAGGCTCGGAAATTTTGATAAAACAGACTGGGGATGAAAGGGTGTTTGTTAAGGCAGGATCCGCCAATGGGTCAGTTGTGAACACTGGGACGATTGAAGGAGTGACCGCTGAGATCAAGGCCGCGGGTAATGTTTATGGGCTTGCGGTTAACAATTCAGGAATGATCCGCGCCACCGGTTCAGCTACTCGAGGTGGGCGGGTTTATCTTACCGCGCAAAACGGCACTATATTAAACACCGGAAAAATTGAAGCTCATGGTCCAGGAGCCCGTGTCGAGATGCACGCACCGCGCATCGATCAAAAAGGCCAGGTCTTTGTCTCGGGAGCCTCGGGGTCGGTATTTTTTTCAGGGCAGGAGATCATTCATGAGGGGCGTGTTGACGTCACCGGTGATATTGCTGGAGAGATAAACATCATAGGTGGAATGGTCCAAATGTCAGATTCACAACTCAACGCGCGTGGTCCTACAGGCGGGGTCGTCAAAATCCTCGGGGAAGAGATTTCCATGTCGCGAACTCAAGTTGATGTATCGGGCGAGTCGGGGGACGGAGGAATTATTCTTATTGGTGGAAATTACCAAGGGGATGGGCCTGAAAAAAATGCTGTTAACACAAAAATTGATGCCGCCACAGTGCTTATTGCGGATGCAGGATTAAATGGTAACGGAGGAACAATCATCGTATGGGCAGATAGGAAAACCGAATTTTATGGAAAAGTTCAGGCTCGCGGTGGGACGACCGCAGGCGATGGTGGTTTCGCTGAAGTCTCGGGACATCATCATTTGTTGTTTCGGGGCCAGGCCGACTTGACAGCTCAACATGGATCGCAGGGCACACTTCTTTTAGATCCTACCATACTAACGATAACCGGGGGTGCAGGTGATGGCGGAGTGGATGGAAATACAGTTGTGCCCGCGACGATTGCATATGCCGATGCACTGTCCACTGTTTACGAATCTGAATTAGAAGCTTTCACTGGAGCGTCTCTTATACTGCGTGCAGCCCGTGAGATATCGGTAACTGGAACCTTTGGTAACGGGGACATTCTTTTTCAACCTAATGTGTCAGTGACCTTGCAGACCCGTAATAACAGCACGGATGGCTCTGGGTTTATCGATTTAACATCGAGCACCCATGGAACGGCATTCACTCTAGAAACGCAGGGAACTGGCAATATCGTTCTTACTGGGGGTGTGGCCATTAGTGCCAATAGCGCTCAGGTGCGTGTGTCGAAGTTGATCACTGCTGGAGGTGGGATCACTCTCTCCGCGCCGAATACCGCCAGCCGGATTTATTTTAATAACGATATCCAATCATTCAAAGGTGTGAGTAGTGCTGGGAATATTTCTGTATCAGGAGACGTCCTTCTTAACACTGCAATTTCTATTTCAGCTGACAGCACTGCCACGGATGGATCGATTCTGTTTTCAAGAACGATTAACAGTTCGGGCGGTGCGCGGAACCTGACGCTTAATTCTGGTTCACAAGGTATGACTCTCGGTGGTGTCATTGGGGGGACGAGCGCGTTAAACGATTTTTTGATTTCCTCCACCGGAACT
>Ga0163154_10008351_pt1 | contig 12105 bp, 11 predicted proteins | sample OliLakLV19MP9P1_FD_148649 | JGI IMG/M metagenome (GOLD analysis project Ga0163154, IMG submission 148649) | Freshwater microbial mat bacterial communities from Lake Vanda, McMurdo Dry Valleys, Antarctica - Oligotrophic Lake LV.19.MP9.P1 | ecosystem: Environmental > Aquatic > Freshwater > Lake >... | reverse complement strand
TAACGTTTTCCGACAATGGGTGTGTAAATTTGGCGGGCTTTGTCTATCAATTCGTATTTGTAAACGAAAGGCCAGTGCACCCCTTCCGCGTCGAACACATGAACTCCCACCGGCTTATGATACGCCGCATCAAGATGCTGAGTCTGTGAGTTGTAAGGCGAGAAAAACGGAGCCAGAAGACAAATAAAATAAAGAACTCCAAGGAAAATGGTCGCAAAGAATGCAGTCCGATTCTTTTTGAACCGGCCCCATGCTTCAGCAAATGGATGAGTGGATTCCATATTATTCGTAACGAATCCGAGGATCAACGGCCACTAGTAAAATATCCGCCAACAGGTTTCCCATAATCAGAAGGAACGAAGCCATCAGGATCGACGCCATGACGAGGAACTCGTCCTTCGCAAAAAAAGCTTCGAGGGCGAGTTGGCCCAGACCAGGAAATCCCAACACATTTTCTACAATAACCGCGCCGCTGAGTAATCCAGCCACCGAAAACCCGAACAACGTAACCATGGGATTAATCGCGTTACGAAGCACATGTTTAAACATCACCTGTCCCTCAGGCATTCCTTTTGCCCTTGCAGTAGTCACGTAATCCGCACGCATGTTTTCTAAAAAAGTACCGCGCATGAGTCGCATAAGTCCAGCGACCCCGGAAAAACAAAGGACAAATACGGGCAGAACTAAATGATGTAATATATCAAAAAACTGTTCACCTGACGTCATCAACTCATGATCAACGCTGCGCATTCCTCCCACAGGCAACCATCCCGTGATATAAGCGAAGAACAGGGCCAGTAAAGCAAGGAACAAATTCGGAAATGAAAGCGACATAAAAGCAAGGAACGATGTCACCTTATCAAAAAGGGAACCCCGGTTTATCGCCGCCAACACGCCAAGTGGAATCGCGATACCCCACGTTAAAACCAAAGAAACACTGGATAAAATAAATGTGTTCCAGGCCCGGGCGGTAATGACGTCCCAAACGGGTTGTTTATAATGGAACGATTCACCAAAGTTTAACTTCGCCGCGTTACGGAGCCAAAGCCCATACCGGACGTACCACTTCTTATCCAGTCCAAACTCAACCGTCATCTTATCAATTTTGGCCTGGGACATCTGGGGATTAAGCTTCAACGTGTCGAGATAATTTCCGGGGGATTTGCTCATCAAGGCAAACGACAAAAAAGAAATGGCCAGCAACATTGGCAACAATAAGAGGATACGGCGCAAGATAACCGTTTTCATTGAACATCCTCCATATACCAGGAATCAAAGTTCCATTGTTCAGAACCTTGCGGAGGAAAATCGATATTTTTAATTTTTGAGCGATAAGCCACGTATGTGCGCGGAGTCACCAAATAAATGTAAGGCATTTGTTCGGTCATAATAAGCTGCACACGGTCAAACATCTGTTTGCGTTTAGTTTCGTCTAAGGTTTTGAGTTGGCTCTGCATCAGGACATCGATTTCTGCTTCCCATGGAGTTGCCGGTTTAGGTTGTCGTGGATACCACTGATGCATCCGTCCATTACTCATGTAGACACTCAAACCCGACGCAGGATCAGGCGCGCCTGAAGTCAGGCCAAGCATGATACAATCGTAATCGTAGGTATCTGAAATTTTTTGCACCAGCGCGTTAAAGTCGATGAGCCTAAAGTCGACCGCCATTCCCAGTTTTTTGAGATCTTCGACCACAATAAGCCCCATCTGTTCACGCGTGTTATTCCCCTTATTACTAAAAATCGTGAAGGAAACCACATTACCCTTTTCATCAAGGAGCTTTGAGTCTTTGAAAGTAAACCCGGCCTCTACCAAAAGCGCGCGACTCCGTTCTAGATCATATTCATATTTCTTAATCGCTGGGTTATACCACTTACTCGCCTCACCCTCCATACTATGCAGCGGAGCCGCTTGACCGAGCATGATGGTATCGATAATCCCCTGCTTATTCACCGCGTGCGCAACCGCTTGCCGGAACTTGACGTTTGAAAACCAAGCCAACTTTTGAGATGGGACAAAGGGCGCTCCAGTATTTTTATTTTTACCCGGATTCAAATTAAACCAGAAAAAGCTCCGCGACGTGCTTGGGCCGCGGTCCACCACTTCGAAATCCTTACGTTTAACCTGGATATCTCGGACCATCGCGACTTCTTCCGGGCGCACTCCGTACATGTCCGATTCCCCTGCCAGAAATCGTAGCAACATGGCATTAGCATCGCTGACGACCGAAAAAATTATATGATCAATGTAAGGCAACCTTTTCCCCGCCGTGTCCACGCGCCAGTAATAAGGGTTCCTTTCGAGAACAGTACGTTGGCCTGAATAAAACTTCATGATTTTATACGGACCCGTCCCCACAATTTCCTTAGGATCCGTGCTCACGCTCCATGTCGATTCAAACACGCCGGCATCCACTGCTTTTTTTAATTTATGTTTGGGCAAAATATCTGTGCCGATAAAAATAAGAAACGGCGCGTACACATCAGGAGTCGTAATGCGCACCGTAAAATCGTCAATTTTCTCAACTTTAAAATTTTTCCCATCAACTTGTAGAAGATCGATGACCCCATTAATGACCTTTGGATTGTAAATAATCTCGTTAAACGTGAAAAGCACGTCGTCGGCAGTAAAAGGCTGGCCATCGTTCCATCGCACGCCCTGGCGCAAATGGAAGGTCCATGTCTTTTGGTCAGCGGCCACTTCCCATGATTTCGCAAGAGCCGGCTCCACTTTTTGGGTTTTTGGATTTAACCGCGTCAACCCGCTGAAGATGAAACCTAGAATCTGAGTGGAGGAAGTTTCCTCCGCCATAATGGGATTAAACGTCTTGGGATCCGAGGTGGAGTTATCTTTAAAAACTCCGCCATAATGGCCCACCGGATCAGGGGCAACATCAGCATCTTGAACCGGTGGGTTGCGGTCTACGAATGGTTCACGAGCGGCTCGTTTACCGCAGTTCGAAACTAACAGAGCCAATCCTGTGAATAGGAAGATTCCAAGGTGCATCCCACTTTTCCCAGCGATAACACTCCACAATCTCATTTTTGTTGCCTCGGATCAAACGCGTCTCTTAACCCGTCCCCAAGAAAATTAAGCGCAAGTAACGTAAGACTCATGGCTACCCCTGGAAACACAAGCAACCACCAATAAGACTTCACAGGATTAATAATTTTTGCCCCGTCACTAATCAATACTCCCCAGCTCGAATGCGGCGCCTGCACGCCCAGGCCTAGGAAACTCAAAAGCGATTCCTCCAGAATCACGACCGGTACGGTCAGCGTCAGGTAAACGATAATCACGCCGACAAGATTTGGAAGCAGGTGACTGAACAATACCCTCAGTGGTGACGCCCCGAGACTACGGGATGCGAGGATAAACGTCCTTTCTTTTAAAGCCAGAACCTGGCCGCGCACAATCCGCGCCATCGTGAGCCATTCCATCAAACCAAGGCCTACAAACAAAAGAATGATTTTTGAATACGATGCCATGGATTGAAAATTGTTTTTGAACAACCAATTGGCAAATATTTCATCCAGCACGGTAATCAGAACCATGACAAAAATTAGACGCGGCAACGAATACAGAATGTCCACGATCCGCATCATCACCTCATCAGTTTTTCCACCGAAGTACCCCGACACCATACCGTAAATTACTCCCACAACTAAACTCACTAATGCCCCCACAAAACCCACCATCAGCGAGATCTGGGCGCCTTTGAGAACCCTGACCATAAGATCACGTCCGTGGATATCAGTTCCGAACCAGTGTTTGGAATTAGGGGCCGCATATTGAAGGTCAGAGCCTGAATTATATGTGTAACCCCAAGTAGCCTTGATGAGCATCGGACCGAAAATGACGACCAGCGCTAGGACGATCAAGAAAAGGAAGCTTGCCATGGCTGCCTTGTTCCGTTTCAGCTTGCCCCAAGCAATCATGGTCAGGCTTTGACTGCGTTGGCTCATGACAGTTTGATCCTCCTATCAAGGAAGGTATAAGCGATATCGACAAGGATGTTGAAAGTGACCAACAACATGCAATAGACAATCACTACGCCGCCTACGAGTTGGTAATCCTTGTTTGTCACGCTATTGAGAAAGAACGGACCGATGCCTGGAATTTTAAAAATTTCTTCGATGACGAGAGATCCCGTAAGGATGTTCGCTGCCAAGGGACCCGCATATGAAACCACCGGAAGGATCGCTACTTTAAGCGCGTGTTTAAAAATTACCTCTCGCTCCGGCAGTCCCTTGGCACGGGCAGTCCGAACGAAATCTTGATTTAACACCTCCAGCATACTCGTGCGCATGAGCCGGGCGACTGAGGCAATGTAGGGCAAGGATAGACACAACGCAGGAAGAATCACTTGGGAAGGACGACCCCAACCCCCGACCGGGAAGAGTGGAATGATAAGACAGAATAATAAAATCAAAAGCGGAGCGGTAACGTATGTGGGAATTGAAATACTAAACAACGCAAACACCATCGACCCCACGTCCCCCAGTTTGTTCTGATTCACTGCGGCATAACTCCCTAGCGAAACGCCGAGGACCAAGGCAATGACGAGCGCGACAGCCCCGAGGGTCATGGAAACAGGCAAAGTTTGACCAATGATTTCATTCACGCTTCGGTTGAGGTACCGGTATGAAACGCCCATGTCCCCTTTTAGAAGTGATTTCATGTAGCCGACATATTGAGTGCCCAACGGGGCGTCGAGTTTGTACTTCGCTAAAATAAGTTTCTCAATCTGCGGCGGAAGTTTCCGATCCTTGTCAAAAGGGCCGCCCTTACTAAACCGCACGATAAAAAAAGTGCCCGTCACCACGACAAACAGAATCAAAACAAGGGCGATCAACCGTTTGATGATAAACAATGTCATCGCTTGGACTCTCCCTCTTTCCAGTAAATCTCTTTCAAAGGATGCTCATCAAGAAGGTTACCTTCGATCCCTCCCAGTTTCGTAGGGTTATAAAAATTAATCCCCACGTAATGATAGAGAGGAACAATAACCGCCTCTTCAGTTACCAGTTTTATTTCAGCCTCTTGGAAAAGCCTCTGACGCTCTGCGAGATCGGCTGCAGCCCCCGCGCGTCGGATCAAATCGTCGAAAGCTTTGTTTTTCCAACCTGTCCGGTTGTTTCCATCTTCGCTTGTAAATATACTGAGGAACGTGTTCGGATCATTGTAATCCCCTACCCAACTGCTGCGGGCTATGTCGTAGTTCAAGCTATTCAAACTCCCAAGGTACACTTTCCATTCTTGATTCTGCAATTCGACCTGTACACCCAATTCCTTCTTAAACATTTCTTGAATCTCAGTTGCGATTTGTTCGTTCATTTCTGTTTTATTATAAAGGATACGTACAAGCGGCATCCCTTCCCCCCCCGGAAACCCCGCGTCACTGAGAAGTTTGCGCGCTTCTTGGATGTTGTACGATAGACCTTGAGGCGGGACATAATTTTTTGTCCCCGGCGGCGTCATGCTAAAGGCAGGTGGTTCCCCCGCTTTGGTTATCCTAGTCACGATCCTCGGCTTATCGATCACCATGGCGAAAGCCTTGCGCACACGTGGGTCATCAAATGGTTTGCGTGTCACGTTGAACCGATAAAAATAGGTCGCCAAGATCGGGCTCGAATGAAAGTCCGGCGTTTTTTTAAGTTGCTCAAGAAGAATAGCTGGAATGAGGCCTTTATCCAGAATCAGATCCGCCTGTCCTGCATAGAATAAATTATAAGCGGTATTCGCTTGGGTGGTCGGAAGCACGTCGATCAACTTCAACTTCACCCTGTCCTTATCCCAATATTTCTCATTAATGCTGAGCCGAATTTTGTCGTTGATCCGCCAATCTTCGAGCTGATAGGGACCATTCGAGACAATCTTTCCGGGCTTAATCCACTCATCCCCGTGCTTTTCGATCGTGCCTCTATGAACGGGCATCAGAGTAGAGAAGGCGCACAAATCCAAGAAGAAGGGTGTCGGATTAACTAATTCCACCTCCAACACGAGTGGGCTTATGACCTTAATTCCCACCTGATTAAAATCAGTCATTTTTCCGCCCTGATATTCTTCCGCATTTTTAACAAAGAAAAGCTGTGAAGCGTATGACGATGCGGTCACCGGTTCCAGAACACGTTTCCAAGAATAATAAAAATCCTGAGCAGTAACCGGGTCACCGTTACTCCATTGAGCGTTTGGGCGTAGAAAAAAGGTGTACTTTCTTGCGTCAGTTGACAGTTCCCATCTCTCAGCCACGCCAGGAACCACATCGCCTTTTGAATTCCGTGATGTCAACCCCTCAAACAAGGAAAGAACAATCCGCCCTTCAGGTTGACCCGTAATAATGGCAGGGTCGATTGACTCAGGCTCAGCGCCGTTGAGGAACGTCAAATCCGCTTTAGGTTCATTCAAGCGACAGCCGGTGAATAAAAGGGCAAGTGGAACGAGGGTCAGCCCGAACCATTTAATTAAACCTCGGCTATGACAAATTTCTTTCGCCATGACAGCAATGATGGCAAAACAATAAAAAAAAGCAGACCCCTTTTGGCCTGCTTTATTCACATCTTTAAATGAACAAGCCCAGTTAAGGTTTGACCTTATTTGTTTTGTTTGTTGCCCCAGAAGTATTCGCATTGGAAGATTGGTTCGTTGCGGCATTTGTTGTGGGGGTCGCTAAGCTAGTTTCTTCCCCTAAACCAGTGGCAGGGGTAGCCAAAACAGGAGCAGCGGTCGTGCCGACGGCACCAACTACACTAGCAGCCTTTAAGCGCTTATTGATTTCGCTTGGAGTTCCGGACCGATGCGCGAACAGCAAACTCAGAGTTAATGTCAGAGCAAAGAATGTTCCCGCAAGCCATACGGTCGCCGATGACAAGACATTGCCTGTATCTGAGCCGAAAGTCGCGTCCATAGCCCCGCCACCGAATGCCGCTCCGACGCCGTCGCTTTTCGAACGTTGCATGAGAATGATCACGATCATCAGAATGCAAACGATCAGATTCACCCCTAAAAGTATATTGATTAAAATGTTCATCTTTAATTCCTTACGCCACTGCGTTTTTTATAATTGAGGCAAAATCCTTAGCGTCAAGACTTGCACCACCCACCAGCGCTCCATCAATATCAGGCTGGCTCATTAGTTCCTTGGCATTCGCCGGTTTAACACTGCCGCCGTATTGAATACGGATTTTTGCGGCATACGCTTCACCAAACAAATCTGACAAAATTTTACGAATAAGAGCGTGCACTTCTTGAGCCTGCTCAGGAGACGCTGTTTTCCCAGTGCCAATGGCCCAGACCGGTTCGTAGGCGATGACAAGTTCTTCGAGCGAATCTTCCGTAACACCTGCAAGTCCTTCATTGAGTTGGGATGTCACGACCTCCGCCACTTTCCCAGCTTCACGTTGATCGAGTGTTTCGCCCACGCAATAAATGGGGCGCAACTTCCCGGCGGCGGCGGCTTTGATCCGTTTGTTACAGGTTTCGTTCGTCTCCCCGAACAATTGGCGCCGTTCAGAATGGCCGATTACTACGTACCGCACATACAAATCACGAAGCATCTCAACCGAAATTTCGCCCGTAAATGCGCCAGACTTTTCCCAATGCACATTTTGAGCACCCACCCCGATATTTGGTGTTTGGGTCACAGCATCAGATACCGTCTTAATAGATGTAAAAGGCGGAACAACAACCACGTCAACCTTAGTCGTATGGGCTAACTCAAGTGCCAGGTCATGGATGTATATCTCCGCTTCTGCCGCGGTTTTGTTCATCTTCCAATTAGCTGCAATTATCTTCTTACGAAATCCCATACTTTTTATTAATTTTAAAATTATACTTTATCGTTCAGCGCCTTCACGCCGGGCAACTCTTTACCTTCAAGGAACTCCAACGAGGCGCCCCCGCCTGTAGATACGAAAGTCATCTTATCAGCGAGCTTAGCTTTCTTAATCGCTTTGACGGAATCGCCTCCCCCAATGATGGACTTGCATGAGGTGTTCTTGGCAACAGCTTCAGCTACGGCAAATGTTCCTTTAGCAAAGTCGGGTATCTCAAAAACACCCATCGGACCATTCCAAAGGATTGTTTTGGCACTTTGAATCTCAGCCTCGTACGCCTTAATGGTATCAGGCCCGATATCAATCCCTTCCCAATCAGCCGGGATTCCTTCGCCTGGAGTAGTGATTTTGGACGCGGCTCCCGCTTTAAATTCTTGTGTAATAAGGTTATCGGTGGGGAGCAGGAATTTAACACCCTTGGCTTTTGCTTTTTCAAGTGCTTTGAGAGCTACTTCAGCTTTGTCCCGTTCGCATAACGATTTACCCACTTCTTCGCCTTGCGCGAACTTGAAAGTGTAGGCCATCGCGCCGCCTATCAAAATCGCGTCCGCCTTTTCGAGGAGCGCGTCAATGACGGTGATTTTGTCAGACACCTTGGCTCCTCCAAGAATCACCACAAAAGGACGATCTGGATTCCCCAATTCCTCACCTAAGAACTTTAATTCCTTTTCCATCAACAACCCCGCCGCTGATTGCTCAACATGATGGGTTACGCCCTCTGTCGAGGCATGGGCGCGATGAGCACTTCCAAAAGCGTCATTCACAAACACATCGGCGATGCTTGCCAGTTTCTTTGCAAAATCAGGGTCGTTCTTTTCTTCCTCAGCGTAAAACCGGACGTTTTCGAGGAGAAGTGTGTCACCTGGCTTCATCACGCCAACAGTTTTTGTCACATCTTCCCCAATACAATCGTTCATGAAAGCCACAGGCCTGCAAAGAATATCAGACAACCGCTGGGCTACAGGGCGCAGACTGAACTTTGGTTCCTTTTTCCCTTTTGGCCGACCAAGATGGGAGCATAGAATGACTTTTGCGCCCTTTTGATGCAGCAAATCAAGTGTTGGGATCGTTTCCCGGATCCGGGTTTCATCAGAAATGTTCCCAGAATCGTCCAAAGGAACATTATAATCCACACGTACAAGAACACGTTTGTTATTCAGGTCAAGGTCACGGATCGAAAGTTTCGCCATATCAATAATTTATCTCTTAAATTTCAGGATGCGCACAATGAAAAAAACCCCACTGAATGTCAACAGGGATTTTAATTTTGCACATGCCCTGTCTGACAGCGCCCGATCTGGATCGCCAGAGAGGAACGGGGTTTGGTGATCGTCTTATTATAGCTCTCAAAAACATTTCGGTTGTTTTTAGCAAGGCACTTCAGGTAAAGATAGAGCGAACCTAAGCGGTGCGACGCTTGGATGGCAACAGACTCCTCATGGCTGAACAGAGCAAACCTATTCTTTTAGTAGTCGACGATGACACAGCGATAAACGAAACGCTCGCTGAACATTGGAAAACGTCACAAATCCCTTTCTCCCCGCTGTTTGTGGAAACCGCTGAGGAAGCGTTAAAGGTCATGTCCCAGAAACCTGTGGGGGTGCTCCTGACGGACTTGCATCTCCCAGACGCCACAGGCTTATTCATCATGAGCGAAGTTAACCGACGGTATCCGTTGGTCAAAATCATTATGATGACCGCCAAACCTACGGAAGAAACCAAAGCGAAAGCTCTCGCCCTCGGTGCCGTGGATTTTCTAGCCAAACCGTTTAAACTGGACCAGTTAGATCAATTAATGCGGGGCATGCCTGCGAGAGAATCTACAGGGTTCACAGGCGTGATGAAATCAATCTGCCTCGCGGATCTGGTCCAATTAAAGTGTTCGAGTTTTGCCCAGGTCAAAATAGTGCTTAAAGGTGGGAACCAAGAAGGCGTACTCTTTTGGAACAAAGGAGTGATGACCTTTGCCAAATGCGGAGACGTCAAAGGTCCAGATGCTTTTTATAAAATGTTTAATTGGACTCGTGGGACTTTTGAAGAATTCCCCTACACCGAAACCATCGCCCCCAATCTCCCGCCCAACTGGGAAGGGCTACTTCTTGAGGCCGCCCAAAAGAAGGACGAGAACACAATTCCTACTGACACCGACTTTTCAGATATTGAAATTGAACCAAGTTCTCAGACCCCAGACCTTAAAGAACACGAGCAACCTCCGGCCGAAGATTGTCTCTTTAAGCTTGCGGACTTGGGTTACGTGTCTGGATCACTCATGTGCACACGATCGGGCTCCCTGCGCAGTTCAAATATCGCAGATAAACCTAACCAAGCCGCAGCGCTCTCGGCTTTTTTAACTCAACAAGGCCAATGCTTAGCGCAATTGATCGACGAAAAGTCAGTTCAGAAGGTGTTCGTCCGAACCGCTTCCAAGCAAACCGTTGTGTACCCCCGCGGCCAAGTGCTCGTGGGTGTTGTTATGCCCTCCGACCTTGATGTGTGGCCGGTCGATGATGCAATGAAAGCAGCAATTAAAAAGTAATTATGGCTCTCCAAGATTATTGTAACTTTCAGGGTGTACGAGGTGCGGTTCTTTTTAATGATCGCGGACATATCGTCGAGCGCACAGCTGGTTTCGGTTCCGATGATGTGGTGTCAGACATCACTCGCTTGATTGCCTCCGTCCAAGTGGTTTACCAACGCGGCAACGAACCCATTCAAGATCTCGCGTTTGAATTTGATTCACAACAAATTTGGATCACGTCGACTCCCAAAGGGTTTGTTGCGGTCATCACCGACAAAACTCTGAGCCTGGCCCAAGTTCAGTCTGTCGTGATCGCCGGCAACGCCGCAAACAGCTAAATTATTTTTTCATTATGAAACATTCAGAACGTTTTCTCGCACTTGTTAAGGACGCAAAAACCCGGGTGAAAGAAATTAATTTGGACCAATTCCTGGACAAAAAAAAAGCAAAGGATGCCTTTGTGTTGGTTGACGTCCGTGAAGAAAGCGAATGGACTGCTGGGCACGCGTCCGGGGCAATTTATATGGGGCGGGGAATCATTGAGAGAGACATTGAACACAATTATCCTGAGACCGACACGCCATTAATTTGCTACTGCGGTGGCGGATTTCGCTCAGCGTTAGTCGCCGACAACCTCCAGAAAATGGGTTACACAAATGTCATTAGCCTCGACGGCGGCTTCCGCGCTTGGCTCGAAGCCGACCTTCCTATTGTTAAAGGGGAGTTAACCTAACCGTTTATAGACCTGTATCAGCCCAGTCAAGGTGAGGTCGTCATTGACTTCATGAATGCCTTTGAGCTTTTGTGCGATCAGGTTGCCATATCCGCCGGTGATTATAACTTTCGCATTTTTACCCACGTTTTTTTGACCCCTGTTAGTAGATTAGATATCAACCCACGGTATGCATGACCCGCACCAATGGTCATCGCTTCCACAGTACTTTTACCGGTGGCGTGCGTAAGTTCTCTTAATGTGATTTGCAGTAGTAACGCCGTTTTTTGATACAAATAATCGGTCATTCAAAGAGGACGGAAAAATTATTGCTCATCTGTTTTAATCTGCAGCTCCCTCCCCCCATTCCTTCGCGGCTTCGCCTGAACTTATCTTTTCCCAATTTCCCTTTTGCGTCTCTTGCGCCTTTTCGCGGCTATTTCCCCTGTCCTACTCTTCCGTGCTTTCCCTCATCTGCGTGAATCTGTACTAATCTGCGGTTCCCCTCTTCCCCTACCTCTGCGCCTCCTCCCCTCCGCGTGAGATTATCTTTTCCCCAGCCTTCTCTTCTATACTTTCCCTCAGCTGGCGCCTGATACTGTGATAGCCTGCAATCGCAATGCCCGCGCCGTCACGAGTCCACCCCATTGAGCACCCCCCCTCATGGGTCTGGATCCCTCCTGACGCCTCTTGCCAAATAACTTCCTGTTCTTCTCGAAAACTTTCTCCACAAAACTCCGGCTTCCCAATACCGCTCCATCCGCAAAATAGCGTACCCGGCACCGGAGCATCTCCTCTCGTGTCAATTCTCCGCCGGCTTCCAATACAGCCTTGACTTGCCCCTTCCCAAATCCTTTGGTTTCATTCCCAGCTTCCGGCTCTGCCCCACCTTGGAGATATATATGTTGTCGATAGCGAGCTGCAACCGACTTCCAGCTCCCTTCCGGTTTGACCCCAGCCCGATTGATGACCACACTCAACCCCTCCCGGGCTTTGCTGTTTCCTCCCACTGCCTCTCCGTACCCGCTCCATCGGTAC
>Ga0163154_10008350_pt1 | contig 12105 bp, 7 predicted proteins | sample OliLakLV19MP9P1_FD_148649 | JGI IMG/M metagenome (GOLD analysis project Ga0163154, IMG submission 148649) | Freshwater microbial mat bacterial communities from Lake Vanda, McMurdo Dry Valleys, Antarctica - Oligotrophic Lake LV.19.MP9.P1 | ecosystem: Environmental > Aquatic > Freshwater > Lake >... | reverse complement strand
GCAATATCGGCTCTAGGGTATCAACCATTTCGGGTATAACTTCCCTGAGAGTCGATCGCCCTTCCTTCCAATATTTGTTGGCGTGCGGTTTGCAAGTTTTGGGCGATCGCCCAACCCTCGGATTGCAACCGTTGTAGAGTCAAGTCTGGAGAGTCGATCAAATCTCTGAGGGGTTCAGCGACTTTCCCAAAATCCGGCAATTGCAGCATTCCAGCCAAACCAGAGAGTTGGTAGTAAACCTGGTTGAGGGCGGTGACGCTTGTTGCCAAATCTGCCTCGGAAGCTTGGGAAAGCTCGGTTTCTAGGCGATTGAAGAGTGCCGGCACTTGGTGCTCAAAAATCTGTTTCAGGGTTTCCGGGGCGGTCGATTGGCTGACTGCGGGGACTGGCGGCGGTTCTGCCTTGCCGTACTTGGCCTCGAACTGAGCGTGAATTTGGGCGATCGCCTCCAAGTTTTCCGTTTGATCGGGAGTTGTGACATCGGAGTGTTGAACTGATTCGATCGTAATCTTTTTGAGAGCATCCACCCCTTGCAGCAAAACACTCACAGTAGTCGGTTCCAGAGCCGACAAGTCTGTGCGATCGCGCAAAATGACAAAACAGTCCTCCAGCGTGTGAGCTGCGACAGACACGTTTTGAAAGCCCAACATCGAACCCGCACCTTTAATCGAGTGAGACGCCCGAAACATTTCTTTAACTGCCGCTTGTCGCTCTTTCAAACCCGCAGATTCCATCGCCAGCAGATTCGTCTCCATTGACTGGAGAAACTCTTCGCATTCTGCGGTAAAAGCATCTATTAATTCGTTTAAATCGTCATCATTCATATTAGTCGGTTGTCTGTTGACTGTTGACTGTTGACTGTTGTCTGTTGGCAGTTTTTTTTTATATGATGTCAGGTTAATTGACTGTAATTATTTTAGGGGCGGGTTTACGATTATCAATAATAAATCCGGCATTCTTAGTCCGCTAGCAGTGGACTTCGTTTGTTTAGTAGCGATTTCAATCGCCGAATTATCTAATCTGACAACCGTCAACTGACAACTGTCAACCGTCAACTGTCAACTGACAACTGTCAACTGTCAACTGTCAACTGACAACTGACAACTGACAACCGTCAACTGACAACTGACAACCGTCAACTGACAACTGTCAACTGACTAACTGCGGAAATTCGCCACCGACTTTTGCAATTGGCCCAGAGAACCAGACAGCTCGTCCAAAGATGCTTTGACATCCGCACCTTTTTGTGCAGTCGTATTAGCAATCTCGTTGACTTGCTGCATACTGTTAGCAATTCCCTCAGCCGAAACAGTTTGCTTGGCAGATGCGATCGTAATATTCTGCACCAAAGCATTCATTTCTCGACTAACTTCGATAATGGCATTGAGGTGAGTTTTAGCTTCGCTTGCCAGCTTAGTGCCTTCCACTACCTCCAGCGTCCCCGATTCCATGGCCTTCATCACGCGGCTGATTTCTTCTTGAATTGTACCGACAATTTCGGAGATTTCCTCCGTAGCGCCGGCGGATCTTTCTGCTAATTTCCGCACTTCTTCGGCAACAACTGCAAAGCCTAAACCTTGTTCGCCGGCGCGCGCCGCCTCAATAGTAGCATTCAGAGCTAATAAATTAGTTTGCGAAGCAAGTTGAGAAATCGAAGTCACAATTTTGCCAATTTGCTGCGAAGATTCGCCCAAACGCTTCATCATTTTCGAGGTAGAGGCGATCGTCAACCGGAGCCCGTTAATGCCTTCGACAGCTCGATCGACCGCCATACCGCCGACTTCAGCCGTTTGAGAAGACTGCTGGGCGACTGTTTCAGCGCGCACCGAAACATCTCGCACGTCGCGGATCGAATTCACAATCCGCTCGATTTCGCGCATGATGGCAGATATTTTTGCTGCTTGAATTTCTGCCTGTTGGGTGAGTTGACTGGTATTGTTAATTGACTCGTCGGTGGCAGATGTTACCTGTTCGGCTAAAGTTTGAATTCCCGTTACCACTTTCCGCAGAGAACCGATTAAGAAGTTGAAAGAGTCGGCTACAGCACCTAAAACGTCGTTAGTCACTTCCGCCCTGACTGTCAAGTCGCCTTGAGCCGCGCCTTTAATTTCTCCCAACAATTTAAGGACTTGCTGAGTCAGAGAATCAGCTTCAGCTTTACGTTCTGCTGCCAATTTTCCTAGTCGTTCTTCTGCCTCTTTGCGCTCGGTGATGTCAAAGCGGATGGCGATATATTTGACTATTGTGCCGCTGGTATCGAAGATGGGGGCGATCGTCGAATCTACCCAATAAAATGAGCCATTTTTAGACCGATTTTTGATTTCCCCTTTCCACACCAAACCGCGAGAAAGTGTCACCCACATTTCTTCAAAAAATGATTTGGGATGGTAGCCGGAATTGACGATGCGGTGGTCGCGGTGCAGCAGTTCTCCCATGCTGTAACCGGAGATTTGAGCGAATCTGTCGTTGGCGTAGGTAATCAGACCTTTGATGTCAGTTTCGCTGACGATCGCCGATTCGTCCAGAGCATTTTGCCGCGTTTTGAGTTCTTGCAGCAAGCGTTCCTGTGTCTGGGCCAACTGCTGCATCTGCTGCTGGGATGCTCTTTCTTGGGTGACGTTGCGGCAAACGACTACGCCGCCTTTGATCGCCCCCGTTTCGTCTTTGAGCGGGCTGCCGCTAATTTTTATCCACAGGCCCTCCGGTTGGGCTGCGTGGCGGGTGAAAACATCTACTTCGCGTACTGATTCTCCTCGAATTGCGCGCGCTAAAGGTATGTCGGCTGCGGGATAGGGAGTGACGGTATCGGCCAAAAATAAGCCGTATTTTCCAGACCACTCGTCGGGGAGAGTATCTGTCGAACCCAAGCCAAAGATATTTTCGGCTGCGGGGTTGAATAAAACAAAATTGCCATTTTCGTCGGCAGCAACTACGCCGTCGCTAATGCTGTCAATTAACAGTTGCAAAAGATTGCTTTGGCCTCTAAATTCGTCTTCGGAACGGGCTAATTGGGCTGTTGTTGCTTGCAGTTGAGTAATTGTTTGTTTGCTTTGGGTAATGTCGCGAGCGACTGCATACATGATCTTTTCTTCTAGTAGCGGTCGCGACTTCCACGACAGCCATTTGTAGGAACCGTCTTTGCACCGGTAGCGGTTTTCAAAAGCGATTGTTTCGGCTCCGCTAGCTATTTTTGCCATTTCTGCTAAAGTTTGTTCGCAGTCTTCGGGATGGACGAAATCGATAAAAGATTGCTCTTGCAGTTCTTCTACGGTGTAGCCGAGGGTTTTTGCCCAAGCGGGATTGAGGCGCTTGAATTTGCCTTGAAAATCGGCGATGCAAAGCAAGTCGAGGGAGAGGGTGAAAAACCGATCGCGCTCTGCTTCGGCTATTTTGCGATCGGTAATTTCGATCGCCACACCGCCGACACCCATCGGTTTGCCGTCCTCTCCGGCCAAAGGAAAGTAAGAAGTCAGCCAATCTCGGATAACACCCGGTTGCTTGAGAGTTGTTCCCGACACCTCAACGTTTAAAAACGGTTGGTTGGTGGCGAGAACCTGCTGCAATATCGGCTCTAGGGTATCAACCATTTCGGGTATAACTTCCCTGAGAGTCTTCCCGAGGTGTTCGGCAACTGACGGGCCGGTAGTTTCGGCTAATTTCTCGTTGGCTTGCACGAAGCGCAGTTGGTCGTCAAAGATAAACATGGCGGCCGGGGCGGCTGCAAAAAATGCGTCAAAGCGGGATTGACGCAAAACTAATTCTCGTTCTAGGGCTTTGCGATCGCTGATGTCGCGGCCTTCTGGAATCAGCAGCACGATTTTGCCGTTGTCGTCTACGATCGGCTTGAGGGAGAAGTCCACAGTCATTACAGCACCTCCAGCAACCAGCACGTCGGCTTCGTAGCGGACAAATTCGCCGGCGGCTGCTGAGGCGATCGCAGCTTCGATTTTTTGCTTGGATTCTGGGGAAATCTGCCACCACAGATTGTCGGCAAACTGCGTGCCCACGAAGTCTTCGCGCCCGAGTCCGGCGACTGTCATGGCTGTTTGGTTGATTTCTAAGACGGTGCCGTCTGGTTCTAGCAGCCCGACTAATTGGAACGATTGATCGAAAATGGCTCGGAACAGTCTTTCGCGATCGCGCAGCATTTCTTCTGCGTGTTTGCGATCGCGAATATCGCGCGTCACAGTTGCTAACCCCATAGGCTCGCCGGTTTCTGGGTTTTTGACGGTAAATAGGGTGAAGTCAACCGGAAAGTTTTCGCCGGTTTGAAAGTTCCTCAAGCGGAATTCACCCTGCCAAAAACCGTCTCGCACAGTAGCCGGCAGGATTTCTTCTTTTAAGCTTTTAGCATCTTCTGCTGAGAAGAATTCATATATATTTTTGCTTTTGACTTCTTCAATATTTTGCAATCCTGCTAGTTTCATTCCAGCGACATTCAGGTATGTTGCCTCTCCCTCCAGGGTAGCCGTGCCAATAAAATCCGAGCTGCTTTCTACGATCGAAATCAATCTTTGTTTTTCAATCTCGGCCTGCTTGCGCTCTGTAATGTCGTTGTTAATTTCTAAAATTGCTTTGGGTTTTCCCTGTTTGTCCCGCTGCAAAGTCCAGCGGCTGAATACGGTAATTTTGGTGTGGTAATTAGTGGTGTGAATCAGTTCCCCTTCCCAATAATCCTGCTGTTCTAGCTGTGCTGAAATTGATGCTAAAGGTTGGGGAAATATCGTGTCGAACAGGGTGTGAGTAACTTTTCCTAAAGCTTCTTGCTTTTTCCATCCGTAGATTTTTTCAGCGCCCTGGTTCCAGTAATCAATCGTACCGTCGAGCTCTCGAATAATCAAAGCATCGCTGGCTAGGTCGAGCATTTGCAAGTTCTGCTGCAAGGCTTGTTCCGCGCGCTTGCGGTTGCTGATGTTGCGGGCGATCGTTGACATAAATTCAACTTCTCCGCTCTCGGATTTGTGGACAATAATTACTTGAGAAACCGGTATTTCTTCGCCGTCTAAACTCTGCCAAATAGTCTCGCCGCTCCACACTCCATCCCGATAAGCTGCGGGGATGCCGACGTTCATAATAGTATCGACACTTTTGGGCGATGTCAGGTCGGAAATGCTGAATTCGGCTAAATTTGAATCCGTCCCAACTTTTAACATTTCTCTGGCGGCCTGGTTGAGATAGATGGTGCGCTGCTGGGAGTCTGCCATCCCTACCCAGTCTGTTGTGGCTTCTAGGATGGCTTTGAGCCGCAGTAGCTGCTGTTCGGATTCGCGGCTTTCTGTGATATCCCGGGCGAAGCCGAGCATTCCTATAGTGTTGCCTCCTGCGTCTTTGAGGGGCAATTTCTGGGTGTCGAAGACGTGTATTTTGCCGTCGGCTAAGGTGGCGGAGTCGTTGGACGCCGGCGCGGTTTTGCTGTCGGCCCGGAAGTTTTGGATTTGGTTCTGGGAGTCTGTTTGGGCGTGGGTGTTGCCGAAGATTCGATCGGCAGATATGCCAAGTTCTAAATCGTCTTTGCCGATAATTTCTGCTGGAGTTTTGCCGAAGGCGGCGGCGAAACCTGCATTGACTAGGGCGTAGCGGCAGTCTTGGTTTTTGACGAAGATGCAGTCTGGGGTGGCGTCAATTACTGTCCGCAGCAAACGTTGGGAATTTTCTACTTTTGCCAGTGTCTGCCGCATTTGTTCTTCCATTTCCACGCGCTTGGTGATTTCTCGAATCGCGCAAACGAGGACTTTGCTGCCGCAGGCATCTACAAAAGTAGATTTTTTGACGGAGAGAAACTGGGTGTTTCCGGCTGGGTTTATGATGGTTTCTTGGGTTTCGATGCTCGTATTTGCCAAGAAAACTAATCGGTCTTTTTCTTCATATATGTCTGCTTGTTCTTTCGGCAAAAAGTCGCGGTAAGCTTTGCCAATTAGTTCTTCTCGGCTCTGACCTATATATTGACAAAAGGCATCGTTTAATGTTAACCAGTGGTGCTGTTCGTCTTTGACGTAAATCGGGTCGGGGATGGTATTGAGGATATTGTTTAAAAATTGTTCCGAAGCTTTTAATTGCTCTTGAACAGCGGTGCGATCGCGAACTTCCTGTTGTAATTGGGCGTTAGTTTGCGAAATTTGCTCGGTTCTTTCCTTGACTCGCTGCTCTAGTTCTGCCGTTAGCTGTTGCAATGCCGCTTCTGTTTTTTTGCGTTTGGTAATTTCGCGGCCTTCTGCTAGTATTTGATAGACTTGTCCTGTTTCATTTAACAGGGGTTTAAAGGATAGATCAATTACTATCAACTGGTTATTGAAGCCGGTGATTTCGTATTCTTCCCGCACAAATTGGCCGATAGAAACTTGTTGAATGTTGGTTTTTATTCGCTGTTGGTTTGTTGGGGATGCTGCCCACAAAGGTGTCTGCCAAAATTTCTGTCCCAGCACTTCTGATGCTGGAAAGTGGCCTAATTCTAGCGCGGTCTGATTTGCTTCGATCAAAGTACCGTCGGGTTCTAATAATCCGATGATTTGAAAAGCTTGGTCGAAGATGGCTTGAAATCGCTTGGTAGTTTGGCTGAGGGCTTGTTCTGTTGCTTTTTTGGAGTTGAGGATTTGGGTGGAACCTACTAAGAATTGGTAGCGGTTGGACAAACTCAAAAATCCGATCGCCGGAATGACAGTTATCCAATCGGAGACTGTTTGCATTACCGGGGAGTGCGGCAGTCCGAGGTATTCGGCGGCGTGGCCGCTGTGCCCGAAAGCGCAACTCCAAAATATGCCTGCTGTGACTGTGGCGAAGATGTCGAACCCAAATTGACGGTTTCGCCACAAACCTAAGCTGATCAGCGCAGCAATGGCAAAGTAACACACACAAATGATGCAATTAGCAACCCCTGTTAGCATCGATGGGGAGATGTCAGGTAATGTGAGGGTGAATGTCGTGGCGATCCAGGTATAGAGAAGTTTCATGATAAAATTTATAGTTGGTAACTCAAATGCGGGCGATGGATAGATTGCGAAATTTTAGATTTTAGATTTACTCCCTATTCTTTCTTTGTCAATTGTCAACTGTCTAAAAACCTCGCTGTCAACTGTCAACTGTCAACTGTCAACCCTTCGACAAGCTCAGGGCAAGCTGTCAACTGTCAACTGTCAACTGTTTAATTACCAGCGTTCGGAATGGGCGATCGCTTCTACATCGACAATCATTAGCAAGCGTCCTTCGGAATTGTACAGACCTTTTAAGAAAGGAGCTAGGTCGGGACTGACATCTAGGGCTGAGACAATGCGATCGGGATTGAGAGGTAAAACTCCTTCGACGCGGGAGACGGCTAATCCCAGGCGGATTCTCGACAACAATCTCACGTCTCGTGGATCGGGCGCTTCTACAACTAAGATGCGGCTGTTTGGGTGGTAGATGTCAACCGACTCAATACCGACGAACAGTCCGAAGTCTGCTGCTGCTAAGATTTCGCCCCGCAAGTTGGTTAATCCCAGCAAAAATGGCAGGGTGTTGGGAACCAGGGAAATCGGTTGTTCCTTGAGGGAAAGGACTTCCCGCACTGCCTCTAAGTCTATGGCGAACAGACTGCCTCCTTGACCGAACAGGAGAAATTGCTTTGTTCCACTTGTCTGATTCCCCCCAGCGGGGGAAGCCGTTATTTTCATGGCTTATTTTTAGTTTATAGTGTAGCTTACAAATTCTAATTTTGCTTTGACCATAAAGTCGATCGCCGATCGAGCTTTTCTGCATCACTTTTGGTGCATCAAATGTTTCTGTTAAATAAATCGCGGGTTGGGCAAATAAACAGGTCGCTATCATTAAACATAAAACTTTTATGGGGTTCAAAAACCCTGTTTATTAAAAAAACGGGGTTTATCGGTATAAGGTTTTTTGGAAATCTGCCGATCACTTTATATTCGGATTACGCGGAAAGCAGACGCTGCACTATGTGCACGAGTTGCTGAGGTTCAAAGGGTTTGCTGACGTAAGCGTCGGCCCCTAAATCGGTTCCCCAAGCTTTATCGATCTCGGTGTTTTTATGAGTACAAAATACTACGGGCAATTTGGCAGTTGCGCGATCGCCCCGCAATTCTCTGATCACTTCAAACCCGTTCATTCGTGGCATTACTACATCTAAAACGACCAAAGCCGGAGGGGTTTTGCGGATCATGGCGATCGCTTCTTCGCCGTCGCCTGCCCGGATCACATCCAATCCGGCATCTTGAAGAATACGGCAGATGATTTCTAGTTCGCTCTTAACGTCGTCCACTACTAAAATTTTTGACATAATTCCACACTTCCTTGCTGTTATTGACAGCGGACTACGTTTATTCAGAAGCTGGCGCGACCGGCGGCGATGGGACTAGACCGCTTTGCGGACAAATTAATGTACTTCTAAATACAATATAGCCGATCGTATGGCTGAAGGTTAGCTGTCAGGGATAAAAAGCGATAAAAATTTACTTTACTAACGGAATCGCTCTGAATAAATTAATCGGCAATTAGTAATTTATTCTTGGTGATTCGCTGTGTTGAAACCAACAGCTCTTAGTAGAAGGAGTGATTGCGGTACCAAAGCGGGATTTTCTACGTATTTTTTTGAGCTTTGTTCCCAATTATCTAGTTCAGTGCATTGCCTAAATGGTGCTGGTTAAGTTATTTAATTGGCGCAAATAACAGCCACTTAAAAGTATCTAGAGCGTGGTTAATACTGGTATTGAAAAAAAATTCTTTCACTTAATAGACAGCACTATATAGCAATCCTAAATGATTATACTCGTTACCAGGCTCTGCCTGGTAAGGCAGATTCGGAGGCTCTGCCTCCATTTTCGCAGGCGAGGCAGAGCCTCTGGACATCGGTTCCCAGGCAGAGCCTAGGAACCAGTTATTGAAAATGATTTAGGATTGCTATATATTGCTGAGTTAGCGTTATTATTTAATTAATAATACAAGCCCAATTTGAGGATGGTAACAATGACATTTAAAGAATTTTATTGTCTGTAGTTTATAATTGTGGGGCAAAATAAATTGACCGCGCGGCAGTCCCATTTTACCCAGTCGAGGAGTGTTGGGTTCACCAAAACTACTACCAGCAGGCGATCGCCATCCTTGAGATTGTGGGATCAGCCGAAAAGAGTGCTGCAAGATGCGGTCAATCGATTTTAGATTTTAGATTTTAGATTTTAGATTTTAGAATTGGAGAAAGTGCTCCCACTGATAAATCCGGGGGCGGGTGATGAGCAGTCGGAGCTTTTTTCTCGTTTCACGGATGAATCCGGGGGCCGCGGACGACATTGCTTGATTGTCAAATTCGTCGGAGAGAGAGAGCGATCGGCTATAATAAAGGGCTAGAGGAAAAGAACACCGAAAATCCGAAAATATGGTTGCCATCCAAAGAAATCTCAACATTGCCGCGCTAGAAGCAGAATACAGTCAAAAAACACCGCGAGACATTCTCAAATTTGCCCTAGAAAATTTTGACAATATCTCCATTTCTTTCAGCGGGGCTGAAGATGTAGTTCTGATCGATATTGCCTCAAAAATTACCAAAAATTTCCGCGTTTTCACCCTAGACACCGGACGATTGCACTCAGAAACTTATCAGTTTTTGGATCAAGTCAGAAAACATTACGGCATTAAATTAGAAGTAATGTTTCCCGATGCAGCAGAAGTACAAGCCCTAGTAGAAGAAAAGGGATTGTTTAGTTTTTATCAAGACGGTCACAAAGAATGCTGCGGCGTGCGGAAAGTCAAGCCGCTGCGCCGCAAACTGAATACTCTCGATGCTTGGATTACTGGTCAGCGAAAAGACCAAAGTCCCAGTACCCGCAACGGTATTCCAGTCATTGAATTTGACAGTGCATTTTCAACTCCTGACCATGAATTAATTAAATTTAACCCCTTAGCAAACTGGTCTTCGGCAGAGGTTTGGGAATACATTCGCGCTTTGGATGTGCCTTACAACAAGTTGCACGAACGCGGTTTTGTCAGCATTGGTTGCGAACCTTGTACGAAGCCAGTATTGCCGAACCAACACGAACGCGAAGGTCGCTGGTGGTGGGAAGAAGCGACCGTAAAAGAGTGCGGTTTGCACGCTGGTAACGCACAAAAATAGTAAAGGGATTAGTCGTAGGGTGCGCCAGAATAAATGCGCCTCACATAAATAGTAGGGTGCGCCGATCCGCGCACCTTACTCAAGAATAAAGGCGGATCACACAAATAGTAGCCTAAGAATTCGCAATTACAAGAAATAAAAATTAAGATAAGCTTGCAACCGAACTTTGATAGGATGATTAACATTCAGAAAAGTTTTTAAGCCAGGTACTTATGATCGCCTCAACTAGCGAATTGCTGAACACGGCCCGGAGAAACGCTTATGCGATCGGCGCTTTTAACGTCTACAACCTCGAAGGAGTAAAAGCCGTCATCGATGCCGCGGAAGCGCTGCAAAGTCCTGCTATGCTGCAACTTCACCCCAGCGCCCTCAAATACGGAAAATCGCCTTTAGTCGCGCTTTGCATGGAAGCCGCGCGCCAATCTTTAGTGCCGATCTCAGTACACTTAGATCACAGCACCTCAGAAAAAGACATTCATCTCGCCCTAGACGCCGGCATCAAGTCAATTATGGCAGACGGTTCTCCTTTGCCCTACGAACAAAACTTAATATTTACGCGGGAAATGACTAAATTATCCCACGCTAACGGTGCGGTAGTTGAAGCAGAAATCGGCAGAATTAGCGGCACGGAAGACGGTTTGACTATCGAAGAAAAAGCCGCAAAAATGACAGATCCCTTGGAAGCAGTAGAGTTTATCAAAGAAACTAAGGTAAATTTTTTAGCAGTAACAATTGGCAACGTTCACGGGAAATATTTCAGCGAACCAAAACTCGATTTCCCGCGTTTGGCAAAAATCCGCGCTTCTGTTCCAGTGCCGTTAGTGCTACACGGTGCTAGCGGTTTGCCGGAATCAATGATTAATCAATCTATTAAATTAGGAGTATCTAAATTTAATGTGAATACGGAAGTTCGCGAAGCTTATATGGACGTGTTAAAAACTAGCAGTTCTTTGTCAGATCCAGATTTGTTGGAAGTAATGGAAAAGGCGATCGATGCCATGCGATCGGTCATTTCTGACAAACTGCAACTTTTCGGTTCTGTCGGTAAAGCTTATTTGCATCAATCTCCCTACGCGGACGAATTGACCGCAAATAGTACCAGCGACAAACAAGCGGAAACTAATCAAGTTCTTATCAACTCTTAAAGCCTGTGTGTAGTGAGGACTTCCGTCTTATTTTGAACGGAACTTACGCACTTCGACTCCTCGAAACCGGGTTTTTTCCCGAATTTTCGGTGTGTAACGAAGTATTTTAGTAAAAAAACCCGGTTTCTGGGTTGCCATGCGTCCTGGACTATTGAAGTAAAAAAACAACTAAAGTCCTGACTGCGAACCAGTTTTTAGTCAGGACTTCACTCCTCTCTAACCGTTTAAAAATCGATCGGGATCGATGCCAGATTCCCGCAGCCGCCGAATTAAAGACTGCAATTGAGCTTCCGCTGACTCGGCCCGCTGCCGTTGCTGTTCCGCTTCAGTCAGAATCCAATTGCCATCAACATCATACCAGCGCAACCACAGTCGATCGATTCCCTGAAACTCTCCTTGCCACAAACCCAAGCCCAAACTTAGGTCAGCAATCCACACTCGCGACTCGGGCAATTCTAATTCTTGATAGTGTCCGCCCTTCAATTCAAACACTCGCAATTTGTTAGTATAGCGACTGAAAACGGCATAAACAGGAACCCGCAAAATTTGCTCGTAAACCTCCCATTTTCTCGGCGGTTCCTCCTTCGTCTCCGGCTCCAAAACTTGCCCATTACCCGCAGTATTTCCCGACTGAGGTGGCAACTTTTCCTCATCGGTATTGTCGCCTAAATCTTCTTTTTCCGTTCCCGGCGAAAGCAGTTCTACAATTACAAAAGGATTCACGCCTTCCTGCCAAGTAACATAACTCATCCGCAGTTCGGAGCGATCGTAAAGTCGGGGAACTCCCACAACTCCAAACCAATCCGGCCGCCAGGGCGAACGCATCTAAAATTTATATTAGTAGAATATGGTATATTGGAGAAT
>Ga0163154_10008345_pt1 | contig 12111 bp, 12 predicted proteins | sample OliLakLV19MP9P1_FD_148649 | JGI IMG/M metagenome (GOLD analysis project Ga0163154, IMG submission 148649) | Freshwater microbial mat bacterial communities from Lake Vanda, McMurdo Dry Valleys, Antarctica - Oligotrophic Lake LV.19.MP9.P1 | ecosystem: Environmental > Aquatic > Freshwater > Lake >... | reverse complement strand
CAAACGGTGCGTGTGGCGACAGATAAGATCGACAAACTGATCAATTTGGTGGGCGAACTCGTGATCAATCAGTCCATGCTCAACGAGTGCGTTCACAATTTCACCATGGCAAAGTTGCCGCGTCTGCGTGAGGCTGTTGCTGAGATGGAACGAGCCTCACGCGAATTGCAGGAACGTGTCATGGCAGTTCGAATGTTGCCGATTAAGCACGCTTTCGGTCGGTTTCCGCGTCTCGTTCATGATCTGTCCGTTGCGTGCGGCAAAAAGATTGAATTAAAAACTACCGGAGAAGAGACCGAATTGGATAAGTCCGTAATCGAAGCTATCGCCGATCCGCTGACTCATCTTATCCGCAACTCCATCGATCATGGTTTGGAGCCGCCGGAAGAACGCCGTGCCGCTGGCAAAAGCGAGACAGGCACGGTGCTGCTTTCTGCTTCACATGAGGGCGGGAGCATCATGATCGAGATTTCCGACGATGGGCGCGGCTTGAACCGAGACCGCATTCTGAGCAAAGCCATCGAGCGCGGGCTGATCTCCGAAAGCGATCCGACGCCCTCCGACGACGTGATTTATAATCTCATTTTCCATCCCGGATTTTCTACTGCGGCACAAGTGACCGACCTTTCCGGGCGCGGCGTCGGTATGGACATCGTCAAACAGTCAATTCAGGGGTTAGGCGGAACCGTTTCGCTGACCTCCAAACCCGGAAGCGGAACGCAATTTCGCATTCGTTTGCCCTTGACTTTGGCGATTTTGGAAGGGCTGTCGCTGTCCGTTGGCGAGGAAACTTATATTATCCCATTGACAAGCATTATCGAAAGCATTCGCCCCAAAGAGAGGGATGTCCGCCTTGTCGCCGGACGCTCCGAAGTGGCAATTGTTCGTGAAGAGATGATTCCGCTCTTGCGATTATATCAGATTTTCGGCGTGCAGCCGTTTGTCACCAATGTCACTGAGGGTCTGCTGGTCATTGTGGAATATGAGGGAATCAAAGTTGCCCTCATGGTAGACGCACTGATCGGTCAGAGCCAAGTAGTAATCAAGAGTTTGGAAGCGAACTACGGCAAGGTCACGGGAATTGCAGGGGCGACGATTCTTGGTGACGGGCGTGTCGCGCTCATTGTTGATGTTCACGGATTGATAGAGCGGGCGTTGTCGCCCGGTTCCTGTTATGCCTTGTCTGCCGCATAAGTTCAATCTGCAAAAGGTTGTTTTGCTGCGGCAAATGAGAGTGTTTTTTTGATTTGTGTAACACACTCAGTACAGGAAAGTGCTGCAAGATAAACCCCGTGCGAGTATATCGCACATTTGATAACTATGGAGGGTTTCTATTATGAAATGGTTTGCAAACCTTAAAATGGCAAATAAATTGAAATTAGGATTCGGTTTATGCCTTACCTTGTCTGTTCTCAGTTGTTTCGTTGCTGTTCAGCGATTGGGGCAGCTGAATGCCGGAGCCAAAAACATCGTTGATGATCCATTAGCAGGCGTTGTCAATATCGGCAAAATTTCCGGTCAGGCAAGAATGCTACGGACGATCGAATTTCGGAATGCTGTGCCGGGCAGTCAAGTCAAAGCCGCAGAAATCAAAGAGGTTTTCGATAAAGCAGTGACAGAAATCAAGACGGCAATGGACAAATATGAACCGTCAGCAATATTGGCAGAGGATAAAACCAATGTTGCGAAATTAAAGGAGATGTGGAACGAGTACCAAGGCGGCTACAGTGAGATTGTCGCTCTGGCAGGGGCATCGAAATTCAAGGCGGCTCAGCAGTTGGTTACGGCACGCAGGGACAAATTCTATGCCCTTTGCGACCAAATCGACTTGATGATCGGTTGGAACGCCAAACGAGGAGCGACACTTGCCGCTGAAGCCACAGCAATTTATCAATCCGGCCGCAACACAATCATCGGATTGCTCGTGGTGTCTGCTCTGAGTGTTTTCGGCATCGGCATTGCCATCAGTCGCAGCATTACGGCTCCCGTGGCACAGATCATGTCCCGCTTGAAATCACTCAACGAGATTTGTATCAGCAATCTTCGCAAAGCAATGGACGCGATGGCACAAGGCGACTTGACCAAGCAAGTGGCTACCGGCACAACCTTGCTGGAAATCGACTCCGAAGATGAACTCGGACAGATCGCCACTACGCTCAACAGCGTGGTGACCCAAGCGCAAGGAACCATCGAGAGTTTCCATAACGCTCAGGGCGAACTCAGCCAAATCTTGGCAAAAGCCAGAATGTCCGCCGACAGCATCGCCATCGCCTCCAACGAAGTCGCGGCGGGTAATGACGACCTCGCCCAGCGCACCGAGGAGCAGGCGGCAAGCCTCGAAGAGACCGCATCGAGTATGCAGGAGATGACGGAATCGGTGCGCCAAAACGCTGACAACGCCAAACAAGCCAATCAGATGGCAGCCCAAGCCCGCAGCGTGGCAGAGAAAGGCGGCAACGTCGTCAGCCAAGCGGTCAAAGCCATGGAAGAGATTGATGCGACGAGCAAGCAGGTCGTTGACATCATCACCGTCATTGACGAAATCGCCTTCCAAACCAATCTGCTCGCCCTCAATGCGGCGGTAGAAGCGGCACGAGTGGGAGAGCAGGGCAAAGGGTTTGCGGTGGTCGCGGCAGAAGTCCGCAGTCTGGCGGCTCGCAGTGCCACTGCCGCCAAAGAGATCAAGTCGCTGGTGCAGGACAGTGTGGCAAAGGTGAAGGAAGGTTGTCTGCTCGTCAATCAGAGCGGCGAGACCCTCGAAGAGATTGTGCAGTCGGTCAAGAAGGTCGCCGACATCGTCGCCGAGATTTCTGCCGCATCGCAGGAGCAGTCGTCGGGCATCGAGCAGACCAACAAAGCCATTATGCAGATGGATCAGATCACGCAGCAGAACGCGGCATTGGTGGAAGAAGCATCGGCGGCGAGTACGTCCATGCGAGATCAGTCCCAGAGTTTGCAGAGCGATGTCAGTCGGTTCCAGATCGCTGACTCCTACTTGGCAGGGGGGCGGCATTCCATGGCGGCATCTGCGGCTCAGCCGATGAAGGCAACGGGAACCGATGGCAAGCGAGCGCGGTGGACAGGCAGCAACAAGGGCAGCGGTTCACGGTCACAACAACCGCCGCCGTTGGTGATGGCGAGCAACAGCAAAGCCGCTCCCGATAACTTCGAGGCGGGTTTCGAGGAATTCTGACACGACTAAGCAGGGATTTGCTGTCGGAGCAAGGATGTTCCGACAGCACCCCTCCACGCTCATCGTTAGACAGGCTTTAAGGAGCTAACTCATGCGTATATTTAAGGATTCCGGCATCGGTCTTAGAATTGCTTTGACTTTCGCGACAGTGTTACTGCTTGGCTGCTTCAGTCACTGGCAAATGGCACAGGCAATGAATAGTTATTTAGGCAATGCCACCAAATTAAAACATCCGATAACAGCAGCGGAGCTTCAGCAGTTGAAGGAGGCTCTTCGACTCGGCGGAATTCTACAGACGGCTCTGCTTGTTGCGGGCGGCGGCATTGCCTGCCTGCTTGTCTGGCAAATTGGCAGGATTGCCAAGCGCAATGAACTGCTGACGACAACATTGGATAGCGCGAATACCAATATCATGATGATCGACCCTAAGATGAATTTGATCTACATGAACAAGCAATCCAGCCAGACTCTTAAAGGCATAGAGCCAGAACTGAAACAGGCTTATGGATCCAGCTTTCAGACCGACCAACTTATGGGACGCTGCATTGATGACTTTCACAAGAACCCGGAACATCAGCGAAAAATGCTCCAAGGCGGGGGGGTTGTCTTCCCGCATACAGCAAATATCCAGATTGGTTCTCTGATGCTGCGCCTGCTCATTTCGCAGGTGAAGGACGGCATGGGAAAGACGATTGCCTACAGTGCCGAGTGGGAAGACATTTCTGAAAAATTAAAAATGGCTGATCTCTCTGCCCTCGTAAGTCAGGTTCGAAGCGTCGCGAGCAATATTGCCCTCGCCTCCAACGAAGTGGCAACCGGCAATGATGATCTTGCTCAACGTACCGAACAACAAGCCGCCAGTCTCGAAGAGACAGCAGCCTCCATGCAGGAAATGACCGCCTCAGTGCGCCAGAATGCCGACAATGCCAAACAAGCCAACCAGATGGCAGTACAGGCACGCAGCGTCGCCGAGCAGGGCGGGCTTGTCGCCGCTCAGGTCGTGCGAGCGATGGAAGAGATCGATGCCTCCTCAAAGCAGGTTGTGGACATCGTCACCGTGATTGATGAGATTGCCTTCCAGACCAATCTCCTCGCTCTCAACGCGGCAGTCGAAGCGGCAAGAGTGGGAGAGCAAGGCAAGGGGTTTGCGGTGGTTGCCGCAGAGGTGAGAAGTCTTGCAGCGCGAAGTGCCACCGCCGCCAAAGAGATCAAGGCACTGGTACAAAATAGCAAAGCAAAGGTACAGGAAGGCTGTCTGCTTGTCAATCAAAGCGGGGAGACCCTTGCCGAGATTGTCACCTCTGTGAAGAAAGTCGCCGACATCGTCGCCGAGATTTCTGCCGCATCGCAGGAGCAGTCGTCGGGCATCGAGCAGACCAACAAAGCCATCATGCAGATGGATCAGATTACGCAGCAGAATGCGGCTCTCGTGGAAGAAGCCACTGCGGCAAGCCAGATGATGAGCCAACAGGCAAGCGGCTTGCTGGAAATGGTCAGCCAGTTCCAACTCGACTCTCAATACGAGCAGAAGAAGGCTGCATAGTATACCAAGTTGGAGAGATGAAGCAGAGTGTGTAAGAACAGAAGTGTAGAAACCTCGTCTCTTTCAACTCTTGCCATCCAACTGGTAACAAGAAGAGAGGGTTTACGACAAGAACAGTGTAAGTGGAGAGCTTCACGCTTTCCCTTGGAAGAAAGGCAAAGATTATGGGCAAAGAACACACGAAAGCGCAAATCGCTGAAACAGAGAACAATCAATTTCTGACCTTCTCACTCGGTACGGAAGAGTACGGCGTCGATATTCTCAAAGTTCAGGAGATCAAGGGGTATATGCCAACGACGCGCATTCCCAATGCCTCGCCAGAGATGGCAGGCGTCTTGAACCTACGCGGGACGATCATGCCAATTATGGATTTACGGCGACAGTTCTCTATGGAATCGATTGATTATGATCAGTTTGCGGCGATCATCGTTGTCGTCCTCCAAGACCGGGTGATGGGAATGATTGTTGATAGGGTCTCTGAAGTGATGACGATTCCTCTTGGAGACATTCAGCCTGCGCCGGAACTGGGAAATTCTGCTGCGACGAGTGTTCTGCGTGGACTGGCTAAAGTCGGCGAACGAATGATCATTCTTTTGGACATCAACGCTTTGTTGCAGGACGCGGGCGCGGATATGCTGTCCGCCGCGTAAGAACGCATCCATTCAGATGAGAGCAAAAGTTCATCATGATTAACTCCTCGGAAGCGGAACTCACAGACAAAGAGTTTGTCTTGTTGCGCGACCTGATTTACAAACTAACCGGGATCACGTTGTCGGATGCCAAACGCAGTCTGGTGAGGTCGCGTCTGCAAAGGCGGCTGAGACTCCTTGAGCTCTCAAGCTTTCAGGAATACTATGCTTATCTGGTGGAGCATTTGGAAACCGAGGAACGCACGGCATTTATCAACTGCATCACGACCAACAAAACCGATTTTTTTCGAGAACCGCACCATTTCGATTTTGTCACTCAAACCGTGATCCCGGAGGCAATTCTCCGTGTCCAGCGAGGGGCAGATTCGCGACGCCTTCGGGTGTGGCACGCAGGATGTTCAACGGGTGAGGAACCTTATACGCTGGCGATTGTTCTCCAAGAGGCATTGGCGGGCAAAGGTCAATGGGATGTCAAGCAGCTGGCATCCGATATCGATACGGATGTCTTGGCTCATGCAAAACGCGGAATTTATAACCGAGACCGTGTCGATCCTATTCCCGATACGCTTCTTCGCCGCTATTTTCTGTGCGGGACAGGAGAAAATGCCGACAAGGTGATGGTCAAACCAAAATTAAAAGAGCAGATCGCTTTCAGGCAGATCAATCTCCTTGAAGAGCCTTATCCTTTTTCTGCACAAACACGTTTCGATTTTATTTTCTGTCGAAATGTGGTGATCTATTTCGACAAACCGACACAGCGGCAGCTGTTTGCACGGTTTGCACGCTATCTCCGACCGGGCGGTTATCTTTTTATCGGTCATTCGGAGACGCTCACAGGGGTTTCGGACGCATTCCAAAATATCGGGGCGACAATCTATCAACTCTCGGAAGCCTCCTCAATGAAAGTGAAAGCTGCATGAACACTCGAACATCACAAGTTGGAGATCGACTTCGCCATTCCATTCATATCGGAGGTGTATATGCCAGTCGGCAGCCTACGGCTATTCACACGGTCTTAGGTTCATGTATCTCTGTATGTCTGCGCGATCCGCTCACCCGTGTCGGCGGCATGAATCATTTTATGCTGCCGCAGGGACACGGCGATGATGGAGACAGCACACGCTATGGTATCAACGCAATGGAACTGCTGATCAACGAGTGCATGAAAGCAGGAGCCGAACGGTCGCGTTTGGAAGCGAAAGTGTTTGGCGGCGGTCATGTGCTACAGATTCAAGAAACAGCGGACAATGTTCCCAAGCGCAATATCCAGTTCGCCTGTCAATTTTTGCAAACGGAAGGAATTCATGTCGTAGGGCGTGATGTCGGCGGCTATGATGCCCGCAAAATTCTGTTTCTTACCGATTCCGGAAAAACACTGTTGAAACGACTGCCACGTGAGGACACTACAACACTCCAAGCGATGAGACAGCGTGAACTGTCTGCCCTCCGAAGCCTTCCGAAACGAGAAATCATTCCTGAAGACGACAATATTACCTTGTTCTGAAAGGGAATCAAAAGTATGCCCGCACAAGTACGTGTTCTTATCGTGGATGACAGCGCAGTGATGCGCCAGATTCTCACTCAGATTTTAAGTTCTGATCCCGGTATCGAGGTCGTTGGCACTGCCGCTGACCCTTATGTTGCGCGTGAAAAAATCATGCAGCTCAAGCCTGATGTTTTGACACTGGATGTCGAAATGCCGCGCATGGACGGCTTGACGTTTCTGGAAAAACTGATGCGGGCGCGTCCCATGCCTGTAGTGATGATCTCGACACTGACACAGACCGGATGCGACGTAACACTACGGGCGTTGGAGTTGGGAGCGGTGGATTTCGTTCCCAAACCGACGATTGATACCCGTTCTGGGATTGTCGAAAGTGCCAACGCGATCATCACCAAGGTCAAAACAGCAGCACAAGCCCGAATTCAGGCACGTTCTGCTCCTGTCCGACCTGCCGTCGAAATTTCGCCCATCGGTTTTCGGACAACTTATCAAATGATCGCGCTGGGTGCTTCGACGGGAGGAACGGAAGCCTTGCGGACTGTGCTGTCGGCACTTCCTGCCAACGCGCCGGGAATTGTCGTTGTCCAGCATATGCCGCCGGGTTTTACGGCAGCGTTTGCGAATCGCCTCGACGGGATTTGTGCAATGAGTATCAAAGAGGCGAAAGATGGTGATCGCGTTATTCAGGGACAAGTGCTGATTGCGCCGGGCAGTTTCCATACCTTTATCGTGCGTTCAGGGGCAGAATACAAAGTTCGGGTCACGTCTGATCCGCCCGTCAATCTGCATCGTCCTTCAGTTGATGTCTTGTTCGATTCGTGTGCAAAGCACGCGGGAAAGAATGCAGTTGCCGCGCTGCTGACAGGGATGGGTGATGACGGAGCGCGTGGTATGCGCCGAATGCGCGACGCAGGTGCGCGAACAATTGCCCAAGATGAAGCCAGCTGTGTGGTGTTTGGTATGCCCCGTGTCGCCATCGAATTGGGGGGGGCAGAATTTGTTCTTCCTCTGCACCGTATTCCCGGAGAGTTGCTCAAACTGGCGGCGAGTCTGAGTACGTCGCAGAGCCTTTCTGCATAAGACGACGCAAAAAGAGGAAAGCAAATTGCCTTTTTCTGAAAATCGTTAGAGAAAGTGAGGAGATTGAGATTGAACTTTGCCACAACACTGAGGATAACTGCATCTGAGTTTTCTCACAGCATTCACAAGAAACAGAACGCGAGAAGAAGACCATGAGCGAACGACGAGTTTATGACGAAAGGTTCAAGCGTGAAACCGTTCGCTTAGCGCAAGAGCACGGCGATCTGGTTGTTGCTCGGGAACTGGGCATTAGTGAGACGGTGATAGCCCGATGGAAAGCTGCCGTCTTAGCACCCCCAGAGAGTCTCTCGCCCGGCAGCAACTCGCATGAGTCGGAAGTCGCGCAATTGGAGCGGGAGAATGCACTTTTGAGGCAGGAGATAGCCATCCTGCAAAAGGCTGTAGGCATCTGTGCCAACGATTCCAGCGACCCCAAGTGAGAGATGTATTTGCCGGACACATTCCCGAAAATCCAGCTCATTAATTCACTACCCGACACTTTTTATTTCGACGTATGTTTGACTACTATTCATCTAAGTCAAAGTCTGCGTGGCTGTTGGAAAAAGGCTTTTTTTGTTCGCTTGTCGGGGTGACAGCCGATTTTTGTCCCGATGAAAACGAAGGGATTACCCTCCGCAAGAGGAAAATTCCTGTTTGCGAAGCCACTAATTACCAGACATAGGTAGGTTGATAAAGAAGTGTCGGGTAGATGCTGTTTTTGGCAGAAGCGTTAGCTGGGGCGTATCACCGAGCAGCCCTTAGAGCGCAAAAAGGGCAGACTCGGCGATTGGGTACCTGTTCCGGCGGAACAACGGGAGAGTATCCGCTCTAAGTTTTTGCACTGATTGAACGAGGCAGAAACCATCGCACAAGACCCTGATGCACTGACGCGCCGCTTATGGAACGGCGACACGGTTGACGAGGTTTTGCTTATGTTGGTTTTGCACAATGCCTATCACTTGGGACAAATCGCTCTTATCCGTCAGATATTAGACCTCTTGCAAGAGTCCAGCAGAATAAATGTCTGCGTGCAGGTCTCGTTCCGCCGTGCCGTGCTTCGCACTCGATAGGGCGAGGGAATTTCGTCCGTAGAACGGCTGTTTTTGAGTCGGGTACGTTCTTGTACCCGACTCTTGCAAGAGGTCTATTGAAAATCTACCCGCCGCAAGGGAGTACGGATAGTTGGGAATAGCACCGGCGATCATCGCGAGAACCTAAGACCTCAGCACTCTTTAGGCTGGGGTTTCATACTCGGCTTCGAGACGAAGCAGTTCTTCCTCAGAACGTGCCATGCCAACCGGACCCTTGAACTTCCCACGAACCGCAACCGCATAGAAAATCAACAAAGCGACCAGAGTTCCACCGAAGATATAGCCTGTCAGTGTGTTGGGCGGCAGAACGAACAGCACCGTGATAAAGGCGATCCAGACAATGGCGATGACGTTGACCGGCACACTCCATTTTCCCAAACTCCAAGGACCGTTGGTACTCGGTTTCCAGACGCCCTGCCGCACGGCACGCACCTTGAGCAGTAACGGCAAACCATAGGAGAGATAGAGACCAACGGTACTGATGCCCGTGACGGCGGGGTAGAGCGTAGTGAAGTCCAAACTCTGAGGAAAGACCGTGACGACCACAAGAATCAAGCAGGGCAAGAGCAAAGCCAGCGCAGTCGCCAGCCAAACACCGGCGGCGGGCGTTCGATACCGATGACTAACACGCGCCCATGTTGTTGAAAAGGGCAGTCCCCCATCCCGCGAGAGCGCGAAAATCATGCGCGAAGTCGAGGTCAGGCAAGCAAGCCCGCAGAACCACTGAGCCAGCGTAACCAGCCACATCACAAACCCGACGAACAGATTGGTTTTGCCAAAACTCTGCTCGAACACGGCGCGGAACGGATTGGACGCGCTTGCGGCAGAAGGCAAGTCTTTGATGGCGAGCGTGACAAAGGCTAAGAGCAAATAGCCGAACAGCCCGGAGACTGCCACCGACAAAAAGATTCCCCAAGGCGCACGCACGCGGGCGTCTTTAGTCTCTTCGATGGTATGCGCGGAGGCGTCGTAGCCCGTATATGTCCACTGTGCCAGCAATAGCCCGCCCAAAAACGCGAACCAGTAGGGCTTGTCGGTTACCGTCGTGAACGTATTAGTGAAGAGGTACGAGACGGGCTGTTTCGGCACAAAGAACGCCAGCGCGAACACGATGATCGCGACTCCAGCGATATGATAGACCGCACTGAAATCGTTGAGTCGGGCGACGACACGAATTCCGATATGATTCAGCACGGCTTGGGAGAAGAGCAATACAGTGAAGACGATCATATAACTTCTGATCTCTTCGCCGCTTCCGAACCACGCACCGAACAGAGGTTTTATGAGCGGCGCGAGAAATGTGGCGCAGGTATAGTCAATGCCCGCCATCGCCGCCACAAGCCCGATGAGATTGAGCCAGCCCGTGATCCAGCCCCAACCGGGTCCGCCTAACAGTGCCGCCCAGTGATAAAGTGCGCCGGAAGTCGGAATCGCAGAGGCGAGTTCCGCCATAGACGCCGCCACAAAGAGAACAAAGAGCGTGACGAGAGGCCACCCAATGCCCATCACAACAGGACCGCCCGCATTCAGCCCTACGCCATACAAGCCGACGGCTCCGGTCAAAATCGAGATGATCGAAAAAGAGATGGCGAAGTTCGAGAACCCGCCCATATCGCGCAGAAGCTGCTGCGCGTAGCCGAACTGATGCAGAACCTCTTTGTCTGAGTCCGATTTTTCTAAATCCGATGACGTTGGTTGGTTGCTGCTCACAGTCGATCCTTTCCCACGAAACGCTCATGATGTTCCTGCCGAAACTGCGCGATGCTTTTTGTTGCCCGCGCCGCCAATGCGAACGTCACTGCCGTTACCAGTATCAGCAGTGTCACGCCCAGAATGACTCCGTACTGTGCCATGAATGCCCTTTCCCCTCGCTGCCAAATCAAAATAACCTCCCCCTAACCCCCTCCTTCCGTAAGGAGGGGGAATCAAAATGCTCCCCTCTAACCTCACTTCTGAAGAAGGAGGGGGAATCAAAATGCTCCCCTCTAACCTCACTTCTGAAGAAGGAGGGGGAATCAAAATAACCTCCCCCTAACCCCCTCCTTCCGTAAGGAGGGGGAATCTCAGTCTCCCTCTCTAACCTCACTTCTGAAGAAGGGGGGGAATCAAAATGCTCCCCTCTAACCTCACTTCTGAAGAAGGAGGGGGAATCAAAATGCTCCCCTCTAACCTCACTTCTGAAGAAGGAGGGGGAATCTCAGTCTTCCTCCCCTTGCGCGAATCCTGCTGACGGAGGAAGAATTTTGGCTCCCTCCCCTTATGGAAGGGGAGGGCTGGGGAGGGGTTCTTATTCTGGTGTCGTGTAAGCAGAGGTGATTCCGCCGTCTACAAGAAACGTCGCGCCCGTGACGAACGAGGCTTCGTCGGAGGCGAGGAACAGCGCGGCGTTGGCGATCTCTTTGGCTTCGCCGAAGCGTCCGAGCGGAATATGCACCAGTCGCCGTTGTCGCCGCTCTTCCGTATTCAGATACTTCATAAGCAGTTCGGTGCGAAGTGGTCCCGGACAGAGTGCGTTGACGCGGATATTCTCGCGGGCATGGATTGAGGCAAGTTCGCGGGACATGGAAAGCACCGCTCCCTTGCTCGACGTATACGCCAACTGCGGAGTCGCCGCGCCGAGAATCGCCACGAACGACGCCGTATTGATAATGGAGCCGCCGCCCGCCCGCCGCAATGCCGGAATTCCAAACTTGCAGCCCAAAAAGACGCCTTTGACGTTGATCGCAAAGGTCAAATCCCAAACGGCTTCTTCTGTCGTGATGGCGTCGTCATCGTCGGAATGGGAAATTCCGGCGTTATTGAACAGAATGTCCAGTTTGCCGAATGTCTCCTCGGCAGTCCGAACCATCGCCTCGGCATCAGTCGCGGAGGAGACATCGGCACGCACGAAAACGGCTTGACCATTTGCGCTTTTTACCATTTCTACGGTCTCTTGTCCCCCTTCCGAGTTGACATCAACGACGACGATTTTTGCCCCTTCCGCCGCAAAACGCAGTGCCGATTCGCGCCCAATCCCCGAACCCGCTCCGGTGATCAGTGCCACCTTATCC
>Ga0163154_10008340_pt1 | contig 12117 bp, 12 predicted proteins | sample OliLakLV19MP9P1_FD_148649 | JGI IMG/M metagenome (GOLD analysis project Ga0163154, IMG submission 148649) | Freshwater microbial mat bacterial communities from Lake Vanda, McMurdo Dry Valleys, Antarctica - Oligotrophic Lake LV.19.MP9.P1 | ecosystem: Environmental > Aquatic > Freshwater > Lake >... | reverse complement strand
CGACAACGTCAGGGTTTGCCTTAATAAGCAGATGAAAGTGATTACTCATCATAACGTAAGTGACCACCTCGACCCCACAGAACGTTGAAACCTGGACCAACAGCTCTACCAGCCGGTCCTTCTCCTGGCGCTTTAGCGCAAATTTCCGGTCAATAACCCTTGAAATACAGTGATAATAACTATCTCCACCACCCTTAATACGCGCACCCCTCATATATGCGTATGATTAAAGCAGCGAATATTTGATTTGTCAACAATAGTTTGTCCGTCCCTTAGAACTATAATAGTTTGTCCGTCCCTTAGAACTGTCCCTTAGAACTGCTTAAGAACTATAATAGTTTGTCCGTCCCTTAGAACTGAGAACTATAATAGTTTGTCCGTCCCTTAGAACTGTCCCTTAGAACTACACTTTTTCCATCGGCGTACACCTTTGACGCTAGACGGCTCGAATTGGTTGCATAGTTCTACGTTGTCACGTCCTTACCCGCATTGCCCGCAAAGTCCCGGTACGTCGTCAACGTTTTAAGGCGTCCCTGATTTTCGTAAGTGTAACCCACTGGGGGTGAGGTCATCGTGAAGGATCCTTAGTTTCCGGTTCTCAGACAACATACCGACTCGACGGAGGTTGTGACTTCTGGTACACCATTGAGCACTATATGAAGGTTGTCATTCTTTGTGGTGGAAAAGGAACGCGATTACGCGAGGAAACGGAATACCGGCCCAAACCCATGATTCCTATTGGGAACCGCCCGATCTTGTGGCACATCATGAAAACGTATGCCAGTCATGGGTATAAGGAATTTGTCCTATGCCTTGGGTACAAGGGGGAAATGATTAAAGATTATTTCCGGAATTACATGTGGATGACAAGCGATGTGACCCTCAAACTCGGTCGCACTCCTTCCAACAAATTTCATACAAGCCATGAAGAAGAAGATTGGTCAGTGACCCTGGCTGATACCGGTCAAGAAACGGGCACGGGAGGCCGAATTAAAAAGATTGAATCTTACCTTGGAACCGACGAAAACTTTTTTATCACGTATGGTGATGGCGTGGGCAATATCGACATCAAGGCTTCCCTGGCTTATCACATTAAACACAAAAAGTTGCTGACATTGACTTCCGTTCGATTACCGGGGCGTTTTGGGGAACTGGCCATTTCAACAGATGGGCAAATCGAGAGATTCGCGGAGAAACCTCCTGTCAGCGAAGGACGGATCAATGGCGGGTATTTTATCGCTTCAAAGGAGATTTTTAAATATCTCGATCCTGATCCAAAACATATGTTCGAAAAGGAACCTATACTAAAATTGATCCAGGACAAACAGCTCATGGCCTATAACCACGATGGATTTTGGCAACCCATGGACAACTATTTCGAGTATACATTGCTCAATCAACTTTGGGCCGATGAAAAAGCTCCTTGGAAAATCTGGTAAAAATGGGCACGACTCTCAAAGGTTTCGGCAATATTTTTAATGGCCGCAAGGTACTCGTTACGGGACACACCGGCTTTAAAGGAGCGTGGCTCAGCGAATGGTTATTAGGCTTGGGCGCAAAGGTTTATGGGGTCAGTCTTAACCCTCCCACGTCCCCTTCCCTCTACGACCAGCTTAACCTGAAGAGTCGTCTCGTCGATGACGCGCGCATCGATCTCGCAGACCTTGGCGCGTTGGTTGACAAGATGAAATCAGTGAAGCCCGATTTTGTCCTACATCTCGCGGCACAACCTCTCGTCCGGCTTTCGTATCAGGTCCCAGTCGAAACATTTAAAACAAACGTCCTTGGAAGCATCCATTTGTTGGAAGCCGTGCGTCAAGCTGGGATGAAGTGCAGCGTCGTGATGGTGACCACTGACAAATGTTACGAAAACCAAGAATGGCTACATGGGTACCGCGAGACGGACCGATTAGGGGGGCACGACCCTTATAGCGCGAGTAAGGCTGCTGCCGAAATTGCGGTCGCCTCCTACCGCAGCAGCTTTTTTTCTGAGAAAAATGCGGTTGTTCGTGTGGCGACCTGTCGCGCCGGAAATGTCATTGGCGGCGGTGATTGGGCCATGGACCGCATTATTCCTGACTGCATACGATCGCTTCAGGCGGGGTTACCTGTAGCCATCCGCAACAAAACCTCCACCCGCCCTTGGCAACACGTCCTTGAACCGCTGAGCGGTTATCTCTGGGTTGCAGCACTCCTTGATCAGCCCGAACTGTTGCCGGGGTTAACATCTAAAGAATTGACCGGCGCTTTTAATTTTGGTCCTGAACTCAGTTCAAATAAAACAGTGCTCGAACTCGTGGAAGCGGTGTTCAAGGATTGGCCAGGAACGTGGGATGACAAAACCGATCCCCAGGCGGTCCATGAAGCTGGAAAGTTAAACCTAAGCACGGATAAAGCATTTCACCTTTTGAATTGGAAACCCGTATGGGATTTTAATCAAACAGTTCATGAAACAACCAGTTGGTATAAAAAAGTTTCGACTGATACCACATGCGTTGGCACGATCACTCTTGAACAGATCAATTTATACACCACCTTAGCTGGGCAAAAGAACATCAGCTGGGCAACGCGTTAGTAACATCATGAACCCCGAGGAACTACGTACTCAAATTCTAGAACTTACCCGTCAATACAGCAAAGCTGTGCACCAGCAACCCTCAGAACGTGTCTTTGAGCCGGGTAAAACAACAATCCCTTACGCCGGAAGAGTTTTCGGGACCGAGGAAGTGGAGTCCGCTGTATCCGCTACCCTCGACTTCTGGCTCACTCTTGGTCCGTACGGAGAAACTTTCGAGAAAGACCTTGGTTCTTTTCTGGGTATCCCCAAAACCATCCTTGTTAACTCAGGTTCCTCTGCCAACCTTGTCGCCTTTTCCGCTTTAACTTCTTCCAAACTTAAGGAACGCCAAATCAAGCCAGGTGACGAGGTCATAACCGTCGCAGCAGGATTCCCCACAACAGTTGCACCTATTATCCAGAACCGGGCGGTGCCTGTGTTTATCGACAATGTTCCTATGACGGGAAACGCGGTCGTGTCGCAATTAGAAGAAGCCTACGTGGAGGGTAAAACAAAAGCCGTCATGATGGCCCACACTTTGGGAAATCCGTTCGATCTCTCTGAAGTCACACAGTTCTGCGCTAAACATAATCTGTGGCTGATCGAAGACAACTGCGATGCGCTTGGATCGACTTACGACAATAAATTGACCGGCACATTTGGAGACCTCTCGACGCAGAGTTTTTATCCACCGCACCACATGACATTGGGCGAAGGTGGAGCCGTTAACATTGTGAAAAGCCCGCGCCTGAAATTGCTTGTTGAAAGTTTTCGGGATTGGGGTCGGGACTGCTGGTGTGCGAGCGGGATCGATAATACCTGCGGCAAAAGATTTGAATGGAAATTAGGCGAGTTGCCCGAGGGCTACGACCACAAATACATTTATTCGCACTTGGGTTACAACTTAAAGCCACTGGACATACAGGCCGCCATTGGTGTCGAACAACTCAAACGACTGCCCTCATTTTGTGAAGCGCGTCGAAATCATTGGCTCTTTCTAAGAAGGGCTCTGGATGATCTTGGGGAGTACTTTGAATTCATGTTGCCTACCCACGCGACTCAGTGGACTCAAAACGGGTTTGAGTGGGATAACTCAGGACACAGAAGTGACCCTAGTTGGTTTGGGTTCACCTTATTGATTAAGCCCGGCGCGCCTTTTTCCCGCACAGAACTTGCCGTAGCTTTGAACGAAGCAAAAATCGGGAACCGCATGATGTTTGGAGGGAACCTCACCCGACAACCCGCTTTCGTGAACATTAAAAAGCTGTACGAGGAAATGAATCTTTCCTCACCCCACCGCATCGTAGGAGATCTTAATGGGGCAGACGCCATTATGAATCATTGTCTGTTTATAGGGGTTTATCCAGGGTTAACCCAACCGATGCTCCAATACATGTCCGACACCATCCATGCGTTCACCAAAAAGTATTAGCCCTCGCTCCTATTTCATTGTCAATTCGTGGAGGGGAATCACTCGGTTTTTGAAACCTTCGGTGGTTAATTGAAGAAAATCTTCCAGAGCTAATGCCTGATCGATTTTAAACCTGCCAATCTCAGCACGGTTCTAACGGCTCAAGTGTGCGCCACATCCGAGTTTAACCCCGAGATCGTGGGCCACACTGCGAACATATGTTCCCTTAGTGGCCGTAAAATCAAACTCGATTTTTGGCAGCTCTATTTTTGTTGCTGAGAAATGATAGACATGAATAAACCGAGGTTCTCGTTCTACTACTTCCCCTTTCCTGGCCATTTTGTATAACGGCTGACCATTCAACTTCACAGCTGAAACCATAGGTGGGACTTGGTACTGATCCCCAACGAACGTTTTAAAGACGGAATGAATTTCTTCATCACTAAAAGGGGGCACGAGTTCTTCTTTAACAGTTTCGCCTTCGGCGTCGTAGGAATTGGTTTCAATACCAAGGGTAAACTCACCTTTGTAACGTTTATCAGATCCCATCAAAACATTGGAAAGCTTTGTGGCTTTGCCTATGACAATCAACAAAAGCCCCGTCGCCATTGGGTCCAAAGTCCCGCAATGCCCGACTTTTTCGAGTCGAAAATGGTTTCGCAACTTTGCCACGACATCGTGAGATGTCCAATCCTTCGGTTTGTTCACTAATATCCCGCCATCAATCATATCGTTTCCTGTGTAAAAAAAGGAACGATGAGGTTTGATAATCGGGCGCTTCTTTGCAATATAAATCTCATCCGTATATGAAAATCATTGGAATAGGTATTGATCTGGTGGAAACAGAACGCATCAAGGTCTCCATTGAAAAATTTGGCGACCGGTTTCTGACCCGACTTTTTTGTGATGCCGAATTGGCATATTGCAGAGAAATGAAAAATTTGCATCTCCATCTCGCAGCTCGGTTTGCCGCGAAGGAAGCTGTATCAAAAGCTTTTGGCACTGGGATTGGTGCGGAGCTTGGTTGGCGCGATATCGAGATATTAAAAAAGGAAACGGGAGCGCCCTATATTACTTTCCATGGGAAAGGCTTAGCTCTTGCTCAAACCCGTGGCGTACTCGAAACGCATGTCAGCTTAACGCACGCTAAGAATTATTCTGTCGCTCAAGTTCTTCTTGTGGGGTGAAGGGAGCTTGTTTCATGTCTCGGGGCCTAAGGGCACCCAACCCAAAAGTAACGGCCGAACCTATCAGTATCCACCAAGGCCAAGAAATCGCTGGAAACCAAGTAGGCATAAACATCCCAAAATCTAACGTAGCAAAACCAAAAGGTAACTTAACCTTGCCCATAAAGAAAACGGCCAGCATGCCCGTCACCATGGCAACAATGTTGAACGAATCGTTTCCGCGTGTCTTTGTGAGCATTCCTAAAAGGAATACGCCTAAGACAGCACCATAACTATAGCCTAGCACACCAAGCGCTAGGGGGATGATGGTGATATTTGGATTTTCCAATACCGCATATGCTGCTAATGTCCCCACAAGGACCATCATTATCCCAAAAACCACTGTGGCCCAACGTGCTGCCCCTATGGATTGTTTTTCGGTCGCTGTTGGGTTGATATACGGCAAATAGAAGTCCTTAGTAAAACTCGTGGCCAAAGCATTTAAAGCGGCGCTGGTTGACCCCATCATTGTCGCAAACACCCCGGCAATAATCAGGCCTCGGACAGCGACGGGCATGGAATTTACAATATAATGAGCAAAAATTTCGTTGGCCGCTTTCGGCATCATGGGGTCGGGGTTGATCCCGTAATACACGTACAAAAGAATTCCAATACTAAGGAACATAAAAACAATCGGAATATCGGCAAACCCAGAAAGAATTAATGATCTCCGGCTTTGGGTATGGTCCTTCGCGGTTAACATACGTTGGACCATATCCTGATCAGTCCCGTGTGTCGCCATGGTGTAAAAGGTGGAGGCAATAAAGGCCGCAAAGATGGTGTAGGGTGTTTCTAGAATTGACCGAAGTTTCTGAGCAAAAGTAATATCATCCGGCTTAATCCCCGTCTGAAAGAATTTCACATCTTTAAAGCCATTGAGCTTTTCTGAAACCGTTTCCAATCCACCAGGGATATTATGTAAGATCATAAATATCGCAAAAAGTGCGCTACCCATCATGAGAATGGCCTGAATTGTATCAGTGTAAATGACCGCGCGAATGCCCCCCACGGCTGTGTAAATAGTAGTCAGCACCGTCACAAAAAGAATGCCTGCAAAATAATGAATCAATTCAGGTTCAGTCTTAAATAGGTAACGCCAGATAACGACAAAGATGACTCCACCTAAATAAAGGCGCACACCTATTCCAAGCACGCGAGAGATCAAGAAAATGCCGCTAGCCATGTTCTTAGTGGCGGTTCCAAAGCGCACCGTCAGAAATTCGTACACACTCTGAACCTTATAATCGTAATAAGGTTTAATGAAAACATAAGCGATCACCACACGCGCCAGAATGGTTCCGATGACTAACTGACCGTAGATGAACCCTCGTTCTTTGAAACCTTCTGCGGGGGTTCCTAAGAAGGTTGCGGCACTTGTTTCGGCAGCTATGATAGATGCAAGCACTGCCCACCAAGGAATATTTCTTCCGCCTAATGCGTACTCCTCCAAGCTTTTATTATTGCGCCCTACATACAAGCCTAGAAAAACGATGCCCCCGAAATAAATCAGGAGAATAATAAGATCAATGATGTCCTTGGATTGTAACTGCATGTCTTCCGCGCTCCTTAAACCTGAATCGAATGGTTAGTTAATCAGTTCTGGATACAAACGCCGCGCAATCTCTTCTGATCGTTTTAAAATCTCACCCGCGGATGAATACGACAGCACCTCTTCTGCCATTTTCTGAACTTCTGCGTAATCCATCAAATTGATCGCCTGTTTAATTCGCGGAACAAGAAACGAGCCTGTGCTCAGTTCATCAATCCCTAACCCAAGCAAAATCGGCGTCAGAGTGACTTCCCCCGCCATTTCACCGCATAGCCCTACCCACAACCCTTTTCTGTGTCCTGCATCAATGACCATCTTGATCAGCCGAATGATTGCCGGATGTGTCGGTTCGTAGAGGTAAGCGATGCGCTCATTAACCCGATCAACAGCTATGGAATATTGAATCAAATCGTTGGTGCCTATACTGAAAAAATCAGCTTCGTCTGCAATAGCATCCGCAGTGAGAGCAGCAGAAGGAACTTCAATCATTGCACCCACTGACATGTTTTCATCGAACGGTGTGTTTTCCCGACGCAACTCTTCACGGACGGATTCAAGAATCCCGTTCGCCTGTTGGATTTCTTGCAAACCCGATATCATGGGATACATCATTTTGACGTTACCCTCAGCGCTCGCACGTAGAATCGCGCGTAATTGCGTGCGGAAAATATCCTGACGCGCCAAACAAAAACGAATCGCACGCCAACCCAGAAAAGGATTCATTTCCTGGGGCATCTGAAGATGTGATAAAAATTTGTCGCCACCAATGTCGAGCGTGCGAATGATCACTGAGTTAGGTTTAACAGCCGCCGCGACTTTCCGGTAAGCTTCATACTGCTCTTCCTCAGTCGGTAGGTTTTCGCGGTTGATATAGAAAAACTCGGTCCGATAAAGGCCAATCCCTTCTGCTCCGTTTTCAATGACCAATGGCACGTCCTCAGGCGTTTCAATGTTACCGGAAAGTATGATTTTTCGTCCGTCCCGGGTTTTGGCTTCTTGATACCTGATCTCGTCTAGCTTGGTTTCGATCGACTGCTGGCGCACCTCGATCTGGCCGTATTCTAATAAAGTTTGTTCAGAGGGATTAAGTATGAGCACCCCACTGTACCCGTCGATGAGGGCTTCGCATTCGCTTTCAACATGCGAACTTAAATCACGCAGCCCCACCACAGCCGGGATGTTCAGCGACCGGGCCATGATGGCCGTGTGTGAAGTCTTGGTCCCTATGTCAGTGGCAAATCCTATGACATTTTTTCGGTCCATCGTTGCGGCATCCGACGGCGAAATGTTAACCGCAACGATAATACGGGGCTCCTGCATCAACGCGAGAGATTGGTGTTCAATTCCCAAAAGATTACGCAACACCCGGCGGGTGACATCTTCAATATCGGTGACTCTTTCTCGAAGATATTCGTCATCAATTTTCTGCAACGTGCGCATATACCGTTGTGCTACGTTAGAATAGGCTGTCTCAATATTGACAAGGCCCTGCTCCATCTCCTTTATCGCCTGGTCTATGAGGGTGGAATCCTCCACGACGAGAAGATGCGCGTCAAAGATACCCGCGTTTTTCTCCCCTATTTCACTAGAAATTTGATCCTGAATTTCTTGAATTTGTTTCCGCGTGGTAATCAGGGCATGTTCAAGTTTGGCAATTTCAAGATGAACCTGCTCCTTTTTAATCGAACGCTTCGGAATTTTTTCTATCGAAGCTCCAAGAACAACAACCTTGCCATGACCGATACCTGGAGACGCACCGATACCTTGAAATCTCTTTTCTTCGTTAGGTTGTGAAAGGTCGTTCTTCATGCGGTCGCTGTTTGCCTTGTAAAGGATTTTACGCAATCGACAATACCAAAATTCTAATGATTATAAAACAATTGTAATCACACTCATTGCAGCTAAAGCTAAACAGAGTTTTTCTTTATATTCAATTACTCTCATAAAAAAGGTTGCGCGCCTCATAATTTTACCTCTTATATTTCATTATGTCTAAAAAACCAAATTCTGCATTCATGAAGCCGGTTCAACCTGATGCTGCCCTTGGCGCCATCGTCGGGACTGATCCGTTGCCCCGTACCGATATTACTTCCAAGCTTTGGGAGTACATCAAAAAGAATGGTCTTCAAGATCCAAAGAAGAAAACCAATATCAACGCCGACGCAAAGATGAAGGCGCTTTTTGACGGTAAGGATCAAGTCACGATGTTCGAGATGACGAAGTACGTCAGTAAACACATCGTTAAATCCTAATCCGGAACTTGTTTTTCATTAGAACCGTCACTCGTGCCTCGCGCATGGGCGACGGTTTTTTTGAGCTTGTGTGAAAAGGGGTAGCGCGGATGATTAAAACGTGACCCGCAAAAGTGAAAGTATTGCTAAGCTAATCGAAGGACTTCAGGGGAATTACGACGCCCATTACCTTGGCTTCTTTCAATGTTTTAACCGCCAAGACTACTACGAGGCTCACGATGTGTTGGAGGAGCTTTGGCTCACGTGCAAAGGCCAACCCGATTATCTTTATTATAAAGGACTCATTCAAGCCGCCGGTGCCTTCGTGCATATGAAAAAGCAGCGGGAATACCCGACTCACCATGTGCACGGGAAACGATTACCCGCCGCTGGGCGCCTTTTAACTCTCGCACTCACCAACCTCCGTACCTACCCCGGCGTTCATCTCAATTTAGATGTGGCGCACGTTTGCATGCTGCTGGACGGATATTATGACAGACTTGAACTCAACCAATTCCAGGTGAACCCCTACGACCCCTTACACCCTCCTCGAATCCCCTTCCCGTCTGATTAACATTTGCTTCCTCGAGTTTCCTTCCATACCCTCCATCGATGATTCCCCCTCTCATTCAGGCCAAAAACCTCAGAAAGAAGTTTGCCTCTTCTGTGGCTCTGAAAAATGTGTCGCTCCTCGTTAACACGGGGGAAACGGTGTGTCTCGTTGGCCAAAATGGCGCAGGCAAATCCACACTGATTCACTTGCTCGCCGGTCTCATTTACCCCAATTCCGGTGAGGTCTCGGTTTTCGGATTGGATCGCTGGAAAGAGAGTTACGAAATTCGAAAAAGATCAATCGTCGTTCCTGCCGAGCCGCCTATTGGATCAACCTATTGCCCTTACGATTATCTTAAACTTATTTCACAGGTTTACGGATTGAGTGCCGACGAATTCCAAAGTCGCCTGCACCAGCTTTCCCCTAAACTGAATTACACCCAGCACCTCAAAAAACGCTGGCACGAACTTTCCTTGGGCCTCGGTAAAAAGGCGGCTTTGCTTGGGGCCTTCATCGCTCCAGTTGAACTGCGGATTTTTGATGAACCCTTTGCCGGGGGCATTGATCCACTGGGTATGGAGGTTTTGTATGAGTGGTTCGCGGAATCCAAACAGCGGGGCGAAACGATCCTGTTTTCCACCCAAGTTTTGGATCAGGCGGAGGCTGTTTCCGATCGCATTGTTCTTCTAAACCAAGGCGAAGTTACTCTCGATGGGTCCCCTGCCGAGTTTATTAAAAAGGCCGGAACCGAATCAGAGAAACGACCTCTCTATAAGGCTTTCGTTAATCTTACTGGGAAACAAGAATGATGCAGAACGCAAACGAGCACCCGCTTAGCAACCATGTTGTAGCATTGATTGTTACCCTGGTTACAGGTGGAGCACTTCTGGCTTTATACACCTTGGGCACACCGAACTTAGGTATGGCTTGTTTTATATCTATCGTATTAGCCATGACGGGTTCGGCGCTTGGCAGAGAGTTACTTAACGGCCGTATGCTGAACCTTGCTATGGTCATTCCACTCACTCCAAAAAGGTTTTATCGTAAGAATTTGCTGAACGTTATTGTGTACATTTTTGGATTCACTCTCGTCATACCAATCGTCATTTGCTTGGTCATCAATGGTCTAAATCCCCCCTTGCCCCACGCCCTTTCTACGCTTCTTTCCACATGCGTCATCTGGAATTACATTCTCCTTATTGGTATAGCCGCATCCTTTACTCAGAAGAAAGAGTTTATCATTTTAGTATGGCCAATTTTCCTTTGGCACAAGATGCGTCTAGCTACCTGCGCCCTCATTCTCATCGTTGGCGCCTTATTGGCTTTTCCACCAACCAGAATGCTTCTGGTAAGCATCTTGACCAAACTGGTTCTTTTACTAGTGTGGCTTTCAAAAAGCGGATTCTGGGGTAATCTGGCTCTATTCTATCTCTTCCCCTTCGCTACGATCAGTTACCTTGAAACACTTCCCATCTACTTAGTCTGCGCACTGCTTTTGTTTCCGGCGGGTGTTTGGTTGTATGCGTTTTGGAAAATACGAGACGTTTTTATCGCTCATCCTTCAACGCTGGAAAAGCGATGGTTCCAAGAGTTCGCCCTTCTGAGCGATGATCAAGACATCGACTCTATTGGCAATGCAGGAGATCCCCTTGAACAACAATTAGTAACGTCTGAAAATCAGGACTCAGAAGGTCTGCCCGATCAAACTTTTGACGCTGACAGTCAACCGTTTGACGACGAATTACCTTGTGAAACTCTTGTTCCCTTTAGGAAAGAAAACCAGTCCGCTGAACTTTATATTTACGAATATTTAAACCCCTCTCCACCCCCAATTAAATCGTGGTTCCAGAAACTGGGCTGGTTTATTCTTCCGGCTCTTTTTACCGTTGCCTATGCAGCAACGCCATTTATCGCACCGCTTTTTAATTCTACCCCAGTCAAATATTTCTGCTTTGAATTTTGGATTTATGGTTTGTGTTTATTTGTTGGTGGAATCAATTTTTTTGCAGGAAAAATCCCGTCCGAATGCGCTTACCTCCCGATCAGATCAAAGTTCTTGTTTATTTGGCATTATAAAACTCATTATTTCGCCTTTGCATTGACCGCAACTCTCTTCGTGCTCATCGGATGTCTCATTGTAAAAATCCCATGGTACTTTGCACTGACAAGTCTCACTGGACTGCTGTTGCTTCCTCTTTCAGGCCTCATGTGCACACTTTTTGGCTTCTCCCATATCGCTAAGCCTATGAAGGCGGTCTACACTTTGGGAAGCATTCTATTTTCTATCGTAATAGTTTTCTTGGTAGTGATCATAATTGTTTCAAGTATTGATTTTATTGAAAATACAAAAAACATAGGTCTTTTTGGACCTACACTGGTGTGTTTTTCATGGGGTCATATGATTCTTGCCGTTATGGGTAGCATTGCTTTGGGAATACGAAGTTTAAAGCTCGGATGGGAACCCATCACCAAAGATGAAATGAGTTTGTCCGATCCAACCTTTTTCGAAGAATGATTTGTTTCAGTTGGCAGTGATGTCAGCAATAAAAAAGCGGTCATGAACTGGGTTCACAACCGCTCAAATTTGACC